>MTLE01000734.1_pt1 | contig 42317 bp, 31 predicted proteins | sample 1982461 | NCBI WGS metagenome assembly MTLE01 (sample SAMN05712605, study PRJNA340218) | biofilm metagenome | isolation source: sample SPL anode biofilm adapted to -200 mV | place: USA | collected 2012-02-03
GTTTGCTGCTGTGGTGGTGGTTAAAGCTGGCCACCATGTCCTCGTATATCGGCTTTAGCTTATTTTTCATGCCTCTCCTCATCGGCGTGGCCGTGGGCTTGGTGGTTCGGTGGAGCACCAAACGCCGGGGCTATATTTTGGCAGGCCTCGCCGTGGCCATTGTCTGTTTGGCGGGATTAGCTGGCATGGGGATGCAGCATTTTTTGGAGGTGGATGAATATCTGCGGCGCATGGCGGGGGTAACGTATGATGAAACGCTGCATTACGCGCAATGGAGCGCCAAGATGCAGACCACCAATGAAGTGCGCGCCATGATGGCAAAAAGTGACGTCGCCATCCTGGGCCGCATGGCCTCGCATGAAGAGTTTTCGCGCATTGAGGATTTCTGGTTTGTCCGCAATATGATGCATCTGAATTGGGTGGCCAGCCGGCGCCTTATGGTTTACGGCCAATCTGATCCGGCTAAAACGATTCTCGAAGCATCGCGCGTTGCGGACAGCCCATGGCTCATGCGGCAGATGGTTGATGCTTATGGCAAAAACCCCGTCGCGGACAAGGAGGTGGCGCACTTTTTCAAATGGGAGCAGCCCTTTTTGGAACAAGTTGCCTTGGGCGATATTTCGCGCGCCAGTTTTGAGCGCCCACTAGTTGGGGTCGTCAGGTCAAATCTCCATTGGCAATCCTTGGTGAGTTCAGGGTTTGGGCCGTTATCCGGCAGTTTTCTCATGTTTGGCTGCCTGGTGGCGCACCTCTTGATCCTCCATAATAATGCCCCGCCATTGGAGGATTGCTGAGCAAGCGGCTTGCTTAATCAAAGGCTTGGCTGGGCGCATATAATCTTGCCTGGCGGGCCCGGTTCGGCTAACCCCTTGAGGCATGAAACACCTCTTGTTATTGGCTAGCCTGGGCTGCCTGTCCTCTTGGGCTTATGCGGCGGAACCGAAACCGGCCATCACCACCGGCACGTTGCTTGAGGAAATGGCGAATCTGGAGCGCCTGGCGCGCTGGCCTGATCCTGCTTATCGCACCATCCAATTTTCCAGTTATGACCGCCGGTCCACCACGAGCGAGGCTCCCGGCTGGTTCGCCAATGCCGACGGTTTCGGCGAGGAGCCAATCCCCGGTTTTCTGCGCGTGTTGCGCGCGCCCAAGGATAATCAACCCGGGTTGTTTTTAGCCGCCCAAGCCACCGGGCCGGGCGCCATCGTGCGCGGGTGGTCGGCCGGCATGGAGGGCGTGTTGCGCGTGCATCTCGATCCCGAGGGCGTGACGCCGCCGATTTACGAAGGACCCGCCTACGGCTTTTTGGCGCGGCGTTCGGAAAAGTACCTGGAGCAAGCCCAATCCAGTCTCAAACCCGGCAATGCCTTCGCGCAGCAGGACGCCGATTATTTGCCCATCCCATTTGCCAAGGGCCTGTATGTGACTTGGGAAGGCAAGCTCAACGAACTGCATTTTTACCATCTGCAAACGCGCCTGTATCCGGCGGGCACGGCCGTGCAGGATTTTAATCCCCAAACCGATCTTAAAACTTACGCCGCGCAACTCAGCGCCGCCGCGGACCATTTGCGCCAGCCCGCCACACCGGGGAACGCGGGGGCCTTCGCCGTAGAATTGGCCCCGGGCAAATCTTACGTGTGGACGGAGACGAACCGCGCGCCGGGAGCCATTCGCTTGCTGCAATTGAAGGTGCGCGCCGAGGCCTTGGACCAAGCATTGCGCGGGTGCCTGCTGCGGATCGCGTTCGATGGTTCGCAGCGGCCGCAAGTCGAGGCCCCCGTGGGCGATTTCTTCGGCTCCGGCCCCGGGATCAACCCGTTTGAAAGCCTGCCCATGACTGTGCGCGCCGATGGCACATGCCAATGCCGTTTTGTGATGCCTTTCGAAAAATCCGCCCGGCTGGAGCTGGTCAATTACACCAAGCAACCGGTTACTATCGAAGGCGCCATCGCGGTGGAGGCTTGGATTTGGGATGAGCGCTCGATGTATTTCCGGGCCAAGTGGCGGGCCGACCACGATTTGCTGGCCGGGGAAAAAGTGGTGGATATGCCTTATGTTTTCACCATGGGCAAAGGCGTATTCGCGGGTTGTGCCGCGATGCTGATGAATCCCGCCGGGGCGCCCTCCGCCCATGGCAACTGGTGGGGCGAAGGGGATGAAAAGTTCATGGTCGACGGTGAGGCGCGTCCTTCGACCTTTGGCACGGGGTCGGAGGATTACTTCAACTACGCCTGGAGCCGGCCCGATTTGTTTGGCGAACCTTATTGCGGCCAGCCGCTGGATTCGGGCCCGGACACGGCGGGTTACGTTTCCAACCACCGGTTTCAAATCATGGACGCCATTCCCTTTGAACGGTCCTTGGCGGCGGCGATCGAGCTTTACACCCACAGCCTAACTCCGGGATTGAGTTATGCCCGCATCGCCTACCATTACGCCCGGCCGGGGGCCATGGATGACCATCGCGCGCTCATGCCCTCGGACTTGATCGTGCCCGTCCTGCCCGCCCGTGAGCCGCAGGCCTTAGGCGGCGCGGCGGGGGCCACGTTTCACCATTTCAGCGAGCTGAATCCGCAGGCCACTTCCGGGGCGGCCGCCATGCGCGCGTTTCCGCTGGCCTCCCGGTTGAAAGTGTTGCATTGGCAAGCGGGCAAGGGGGACCAATTGAGCTGGCGGCTGCCGGTGGCCAAGGCCGGCAAGCAGACCCTGCATTTGGTGGCGGTGCACGCGCCTGGCGGGGCCGAAGTGCGCTTGCTGTTGAATGGCAAACCCGTCCTTTTGGGCGGGGGAGGGGAGGTGGCGGCCTTGCGCGCGGCGCCGAATCCCCGCGTGCTCAATGTCCATTATCGGCCGGTGGAACTGCCTGCGGGCGAAACTAGCCTCGCGCTGGAATGCGTCACTGCGGGCGCGGTGGATCTGGATTATCTTTGGCTTAAGCCGGAGTGAACAGGCAACATGACAACAGTGTCATATTAATGTCATTGTTTTGTCATGGGTGCCTGCTTTAATCGTATTGCCAAGCCGCTCAGTGCGGGTGGGATTCTCGGCGGCTTGGCTATACCCGGGGATGGCTTGAAGCTGTAAAGGAGGCTAGCCATTCGCCGGGTGAGTTTTTTGATGGTTCTATGCGTGTGCTCATCGTCGAGGACGACAAGAAGACTGCCTCCTTTCTTCGCAAAGCCTTGCTTGAGGAAGGGTTTGCCGTTGACGTGTGCTCCGATGGCGAGGCCGCGCTGGCAACCCTTTTGGCCACCCGTTACGACGTGGTCGTGTTGGACATTATGTTGCCGGGGCGCGATGGCATCAGCTTGCTGCGCGCGCTTCGCACCCAAAAAAACGGGGTGCCCGTGCTCCTGCTTTCCGCGCGGGGCGAAGTCAACGAACGCGTGGATGGCCTCAACGCCGGGGCCGACGATTATCTTCCCAAACCCTTCGTGATTGCCGAGTTAGTGGCGCGCGTCAAAGCCTTGGGCCGGCGCGGCCAGGAATCCCAGCCTGCCCTTTTGCGGGTGGCTGACCTTGCTTTGGATACCGTCACCCGCCAGGCTCAACGCGCGGGCACCCTCATAGAACTGACCACCCGGGAGTACCGCTTGCTCGAATTTCTCATGCGGTCGGCGGGGCGCATTTGCGGCCGGATGGCGATTTTAGAACAAGTGTGGGATTATGATTTTGACCCGGGCACCAATTTGGTGGATGTCAATATCATGCGTTTGCGCGAGAAAATCGACGACAAGTTTGAGCCGAAACTGCTGCATACGGTTCGGGGCTTAGGTTATGTGATCAAGGATGGCGTATGAGCACGCGCACCCGGGTGGCGTTGTGGTTTTCTGGGGTTTTGCTGGTCGCCATGACGGCCACTGTGATTTTCTGCTATTACGAGTTTGTGCTCGAGCCGCAGGTGCATGGGAAGTTGTGGCATCGCCTGGGACCCTCCGGGAAACCGGACTTGTGGTTCGATATTGTCGAGTTGTTTCTCCTTTGTTTCGTGCCCGTGCTGGTGATCGCTCTAACCGGGGGGTGGTGGCTGATGCGCCAAGCCTTGCAGCCGGTGATTGCCTTGACTCAGGCCGCCGAACAAACCTCCGAACACCAATTGCGCCAAGAATTGCCCCACCGGCTTGACGGGGATGAGATCGACCGGCTGACCGCGGTGTTCAACCGCATGACCGTCCGCCTGGACGATTCGTTCCGGCGCACGCGCCAAATGGCGCTGCACGCCTCCCATGAATTAAAAATGCCCCTGACGGTGATGCACGCCGAACTGGAGACGTGGATGCGGGATGGCACGCTGGATGCCGCCGCCCGCGTCAAAGTCGAGAATTTGCTCGATGAAATCCAGCGCCTGGTAAAAATTGTCGATGGCGTCACCCTGCTGGCCAAGTGCAATTTGGGCCAGGTGGCTTTGCGCAGTGAATTGGTGCGCTTGGACGAACTGGTGCTGGAAGCGGCGGAGGATGCCCAGAGCTTGGCCCGGCCCGCCGGAGTGCAAGTCAACGTCAATGCCTGCCCCGCGGTTTCGGTGAATGGCGATCGCCACCGGTTGCGCCAATTGCTGCTGATTTTGTGCGACAACGCCGTGAAGTATAATCAGCCGGGTGGCCGCGTGGATTTGGAATTAAGCCAATCGGCCAACCGGGCCGAAGTGAAAATCGCCAATACCGGGCCGGGCATTCCCGCTGAGAATTTGTCCCGGCTGTTCGAGCCGTTTTTCCGGGGGGATGCCAGCCATAGCCAAACCATTGAAGGCTGCGGGCTGGGCTTGAGCATTGCGCGCTGGATTGTCGCCGCGCATCGGGGCAACCTTGAGGTCGCCTCCACGCCGGGGCAAATCACGCGCTTCACCATTCAGTTGCCGGTCGAACCCGCCGTTGCCTGAGCTTAAGCCCGCGTAGGGCGTTCCATCTAGCTCCTCGCTTGCAACCACACGGTTTGGTATCCCGCCAGCTCGGGTGAATTACCTGTCATGCCGGCAACCGTTTGCCCCGTTAAAAGATCCATGAGTGGGGCCGAGGTGCGAATCCACGGCGCCAGGGACACGGTTTGGGGGGTGACATTGTGCAAACAGAGAACCGGCAGGCCGCCGTTCTGGGATTGACGTTCCACCGCGAAGACTCGCGAATCCCGGTTTAAAATCCGTTGCTCCGCATGCGGGTGAAACGCGGCGGTTTGCCGGCGGACTTCGAGCATGCGGCGCAGGCCCGCCCAGATTTGCACGCGCAGGGGGTTCCCGCCGGCCAGTTCCGTTTCGAGCTTCGCGGCTTCGAGTTTTTCCCGGTTGATCCGGCGCGGAATGCCGCTGGCGGCGGCCCCGGCGCGATCGCCGCGCGAACCGAATAAGGAATGGAAATAAATGCCCGGCATGCCGGCTAGGCTGAGCAGAATGGAATGGGCGGCCAGGATTTTCGATGCGGCCAGCGCGTCGGGTTCACCGGCAGCCGGATTCGAAAGGGCATCGAGATAGTTGACGTTCAGCTCGTACGGCAAGCGCGAGCCATCGGGCATGTTTTTGTAGGATACGGCGCCCCCGTGCTCGGTGGCGAGGGCCACCAAGGCGTCGATTTCCGCGTCGCTCAAAATGCCGCGCGCCGGGTTCAGGCCGATGCCGTCATGGGAGGCCAGGAAATTGAAGAACGCCACTTCGCGCGAGGGCAGGCTAAGTGAGGCGGCCCAAGTGGAGAGTTTTTCCGCCGTGCCCGCGCGCAACGAATGCAACACGAGGGGCGGCAGCGCAAAATTGTAGACCAATTGGGCCTCGCTGTGGCCGTCGCCAAAATAGGAAATGTTATCGACATGCGGCACGTTGGTCTCGGTAATGAGTTGAACGTGAGGCGCCGCGAGGTTGAGCGCCGCCCGGTAAAACCGGATGACCGCGTGCGTGCGGGGCAGGTGCAGGCAGGGGGTACCGATTTCCTTCCACAAAAACGCGATGGCGTCCAGCCGGATGAACCGCGCGCCTTGCTGGGCGTAAAAAAGCAGCGCCTCCAGGGTGGCCAGCAGCACCGCGGGATTTTGGAAATTCAAATCCACCTGGTCGGCGCTGAAGGTGGTCCAGACTTGGCGCGGGCCCGTGGCGCTGGCGAACTCGGTGAGCAAAGGCAAAGCTCGCGGGCGCACCACGCGGGAAAGGTCCGGCGCGCCGGTGACGGTGTAGAAAAAATCGCGGAACGGCGGATTGTCCGCCAGAAACCGCCGGAACCATTCGCCTTGGGCCGAGGCGTGATTGAGCACCGCGTCAAACATCAGCTCAAACCCCGCGTTCCGCAAAGGCGCCAAATCTTCCCAGCCGCCGTATTGGGGTTCGATCTGGAAATAATCCTTCACCGAAAACCCATCGTCCGAGGACCACGGATAAAACGGCAGCAAATGCACGCCGCTGACGAGGCCGCGCAGGTGGCGGCCACAAAAATCGGCCAGCGTGCGCAGCGGTGTTTGGCCCGGCTGGCGGACTTGATCCGCGTAGGTGATGAGCAGGGCGTCGCGCTCGGTGAGCTCGCGGTCCGGCGGCGCGGTGGAACTATCTGCGGGCCGGAAGCGCTCGAGCAAAGCGTCGAACTTGGGTTCCCAGGAGCGCGCCAGTTGGGCGCCGTAAATTTCGGTTAATAGCTGGCTTGCTGCTTGGTTCATATCATGCTGGATTTGGCGCCCGCCGGTACGCTGGCATTCAATTGGTTTCAGCGGCACGGGCCCCGGCTGCATAAATTAACGCCATTGCCCGCAAGCTCGCAAGCCAGGCGCCCAAAATTTCTGAAAAAACGACGCGCCAGAGGTCAGGCTTCGGCGCTGGATTCCGCCGCGGCCTGTTGCGCGCGCAACAAATCATGCAAGGTCACCACGCCGACGATCTGGCCGTTTGGCTGGTCCAAAACCACGACGAACAGGGTGGTCGTGTCGAGCAAGATTTGTTCGAGATGATAGATGGACCGGCCGCGAACGCACACCACCGCTGGCGCCAATTTGGGGGTCCGCCTATCGGCGAGGGCGGCTTCGGCCTCCCCACGCTCCAGCACTCCCGCCAAGCGCCCTTGCAGGGTCACGGGGAACCGCTGGTAAGGGTGTCGCTGAAGCAAGGCTTGGATGGCATCGGGCTCCAAGCTGTCGAGAACGGCGGGCTGGAAACTGGCCACCGCGGCCACGGGCATCTGTTGCCAGCTGGCCAAATCGCGCGGCGGGCGCACGTGTTCCACGCGGTGGCCGTCTTGATCGAGCACCGCCTCGTAGAAATTCAGGCGGTTGAGGCGGCGGCGCAAGGCTTGGCTGACCAGCGCGCCGAGCATCAGGGCGGGGACCAGCGCGAATTCATGCGTCATCTCGAACACGATCAAGATGCCCGTGACCGGCGCGCCCACCACCGCGCCCAGGCAGGCGCTCATGCCGACGACCGAAAGGGTCAGCACATCCGCGCGCGGGATGGGCCAGAGACAGTTTAACAATCCCGCCACCACCAATCCCGCCATGCCGCCGAAAAAAAGCGTTGGGGAAAAGATGCCGCCACATCCGCCCAGGCCGTAACACAGGAACGTGGCGGTAAATTTGGTGAGGAGAAGCACCGCCGCCAATTGCCAGCCGAGATCTCCCGCCAGCGCGCTCGACAAATCCTCGTAACCCAAGCTGAACACCCCCAAGTGGCCGGTGCGCCAAAACACCAGAGTGCCCAGCACCCAGGTTGCCAGCGCGCCCACGGCGGGCATCAACCAAGCCGGGAAACGCGTGGGTTGCTTGGCGCGGGCGCGCAAGCCGAGGGCTAAGCGTTGAAAATAGACTCCCACCAAGCTGGCCACGGCCGCTACCAGCGGCGTTGCGGCATAGGCAATCCAAGTCGGGGGCGCGACATCTTTCAAAGTAAAGGAGGGTTGTTCGCCGATGACCCCGTGAACCACCAGCGCGCCGAGCACCGCCGCCAGCAACACCCCGCCCAGGAAGCGGCTATTCAAATCGCCAATGATTTCCTCCAGCACGAAGGTGGTCGCCGCCAAGGGGGTATTGAAGGCCGCCGCCAGGCCGGCTGCCGCGCCCGCCGCCGCGCTGGCCCGCCGATTTTGCTTGGGTTCGCCCGCCAGGCCCGCCAGGTTGGAGCCGATCGCTCCCGCGAGCTGCACGCTGGGGCCTTCCCGGCCGAGGCTTGAGCCGCCGCCAATGCTAAGAATGCCCGCCACGAATTTAACCCAGGCAACCCGCCCGGGCACCCATCCGAAATCTTTCCAGAACGCCAGTTTCAATTGCGGGATGCCGCTGCCGGCGGCGGCGGGGCAGAAGCGGTGCAAGAGCCAGCCCACGATGAGCGCCGACCCCAGCATGATCGCCAGGCTGCCCGCGGCAAAAATGCCGGGAGATTGATGCGCCAGCCGGCCCAAACCCGCTTCATAAAGCCAGTTGATGCCCAATTGAAAGGCCACCGTGGCTCCGGCGGCGCCCGCCCCGTAAAAAGCGGTTTGCGCCACTCCGCGGGTCTTAACCGGCCATCGCCTCCATAGTTGAAGCAAAAGATTCATCGCCGGCCAAAACCATCGGCCATCCGCCGCAAAATCCGCTGATTAAAACGGGTCATGGGCTTTGGGCCGGCTTTTCCAGCAAGGCAAGTTCACGCCTGGGCATGGTTCAGGAGGGCATGCCCGGGGTTGTCGATTCGGCCAGTTTCCATTCCGAATCTTGTTTCAAATAGACGGTCTGTGACGGGAAGGCGAAGTTAATTCCTTCCGCGTCGAAGCGTTTTTTGATTTCCAAATTCAAGAGTTGGAATTCGAGCAAGTACGCTTTGAAATCGGTCGATTTCCACCAGTGCACCACGAGAATGTTCAGGGCGCAGGCTTCAAATTTGTTAAAGCAGATGATCAGGTCCGCCGTTTGGGGATGGGGCTTGAGGATTTCCTCCAAGATCGCCATGGCCTGTTTGACCTTGGCGGCTGGGGTGTCATAGGTGACGCCGATATTCATCAAGGTCTTGATGGTGGGCCGGGCGGACACATTGGTGATGGTGGCGTTGCCCATGGTTTTGTTGGGGATGGTCACGAGGTAGCCATCCAGGTGCCGCACGCGCGTGCTGCGAAAACCGATGGCTTCCACGGTGCCATCCACACTGTCGAGTTGGATGCGATCGCCCACTTTGAACGGTTTGTCCATCAACATCGCCACCGCGCCGAAGAGATTGGCCAGGGTGTCTTGCGCCGCCAGGCCGACGGCCAAGCCGCCGATGGACAGCGAGGCGATAAGGCCGGTCACGTTGAAGCCGAGGTTCTGCGAGGTGACCAGCACGGAGACGATCACAATGAACACTTTGAACGTTTTGCTGATGAGCGGCAGCAAATGGCGGCTGAATTCGTGGTTGTCCTGCGTGGTGGCGCGCTCGCTCCACACCCCCATCAGCATGTCCACCGCTTTGAGCAAAACGTACGTGATCGAACAGGCCACAATGATTTTCAAGCCGCTGGAAAGAAACACCGCGAAACCCTCGGGCCAGGAATAAACCCGCATGCCGATGTGCAACAGAATGACAAAGCTCACTACTTTGACGGGGCCGCGCACCAGATTCACCATCAGGTCGTCGAGCTTGGTCTCCGTTTTCTCGGCCCATTTCTGCACGCGCTCGCGGATGAATAAATCGAGCAGTTTAGAAAGGTAAAAGGCCAGGAAGATGTAGATCAACGAGGCCAGGAATTGCCACAAGGGGATGTGGGCGATGGTGTAGGAGAGAAAGGGCACGCGATCCAAGCCAAACGTGAGCCAAACCTCGGAGGCGCCGTTTTTGGCGGTTTCGACCGCGGCGGGTGGGTTCGTGGCCCCCGCAGCCGGAGTTGTGGCATTCTGAGCCCAGCTCGCCGCCAGGCCAGTCCATAACCATAAAATCAGGAAACTAATCCTCAGATATCGTGCTCGCAACAAATTCATAGGGCATTCCAATATTCATCATCGGGAGGGTGTCCCGGATCGTTTATCCTTTCCAGCTAAGAGTTACAACCTTTGGCGGCGATGTCAAACCAGGGGGAAAGGAAGCATGTTGAAAATTGCGCCGTGAAATAACTCTTGGCGGAAAAATGATTATGGTTATGCGTAATGATGGAGGGAAGGAAGCGCGTCCTTAGGGCAGCCGCAACCCAGGCTCGCGGCAAGCATCAGGAAATCCAATTCGGCACGCACGATGCCACCCGCCAATGGCCGTCGATTTTTTTCAGGGATACCGCCATGCCTATGCCTTTGAGCGAATGTTCGCGGCAATCGATTTGCAATTCGGCTTCGCCGGGGGTGCGCGTCACTACTTTGACCGTGCAGAACAAGAAATATTTGCCGCGCTCGCGGTCGAATTCCGTGCCACCCGTCAGGGGCGGGAGTTTATTGGGCCGGCGGATCAAGTGCAATTGCGGCAAGACGTGGGCAACCCCATCCACCACTTCTCGGGCGCTGGAATAGCAGGTGAGATAACCTACATAGCGGCCGCTGGCGAGGTCCGCATTGTTCGTCAAGGCGGCGGCCAGCGCCGCGGCCCGCAGTTCGATTTCTTCGGCGAGATTCGCGGGTGGTTTTTCCCAATCGCCCAAGCGCAACTGGCTGGCATTGGTCAGAATCAGGCTGGGACGGCCCGGTTTATTGTCTACTTCGCCGCAGATCTCGATCCTTCGTCCCACCGCTTCAGTCAAATTGGTCATTCCGGCCAGAGGCCATTGGGGCAGGCGGATCGAGCAAGCGTGTTCTGGGTATTCGTCTTCCAATAAAATGCGGGCATTGTTGGGAGACGCGCGCCACTCGGCGAGTTTGCCCTGGATGACGACCTTCTGGCCTTGCCAGTTTGTGGCTTTGGCGGCGGGCACTCGGGGGAGTTCCGGCGGAAAAGGAATCTGAGCCCAAGCGGATTGAAGGCTTAACCCAGCGAGTATCAGCAGGGAAGTTAAGTTCATGGTGAGGATTATAATCCTGGCAGAGCCAGAAGCATCTTCAAAAGCTATGCCCGTTCCCAGCGGAGCTGTGGTTACTTGATAGCGATGGACATAACGTGTCAATTTGGTACAGTAGAACCGTACTATTTGCGTCCCTCAATCCGAGGTTTTGGACTTGAATGAAGGTTTGCCGCGTTCAAGTCGGGTTCGTTTAAGGGGGGGTGCTGGCTAAAACCACCTAAAGCGGAAGTGGTTTCAACCGATAATTCCTCTGAGGCTTAGGCCTCAAGGTGCGGGTGCCGGCCGCCAGCACGGGATCGCTTGAGGGCGAATGGTTCGTTATAAGTGACCTGCGCACAGTGGCTTTGCCAGCCAATGACCTAACCGATCGATGGATACATTTGCCAAAGGTCCCCAAGCTTCTCCCAAGAGAAGCCGGAAGGCAGTGTTGTCTCGCGAGATAAGCGAGGCCCCGGGCGATTGCGCGCCCTCCGAAGATCGGATTTCCCCGCCACCTTCTTTGCCGAAACCGGGTGATATGCCGTTGCCGGGCAAAAAGCGCTCCCGGCCAGGCAAGCCTGCCGCCGCCTCGAATGAAGTCGATTCCTGGCTGGATGGCGGTTACGTGGCGTTCGATGTCGAAGGCCGGATTACTGCGATTAACATGCTGTTAGCCAATTGGATAGGTGAAAGCGAGGCCGCCCTCACGGGACGGCCCTGGGCGGCTGTTGCCGCGCGCAAATTGCCTGATTGGGACCCGCTTTGGACGTCGGTCGAAAAGGATCCTGCGGCGTTTGGCAAACGTTCGATTTCTTTGTCCGATAATGGGTTAGGCCAGTTTTTTGAATTAGAATGGGCCCGGCATCCGGCGGGCTACTGCTTGCGGTTGCAGTCGGTGCTGCCCCCGCGCAAGGAATTGGCGGAATCGGGTTGGGATGAATACCTGGGCAACGAAGCGGCGCGGCGCAACATGTACATCCGCCTGTTACGGGCGGAAGGCCAGTTGGAAAACCTGATTCATCGCTGGCCCGGTGTTATTTTCAGCCAGCGCCCCGAATTCACCTTCCATTTCGTTAGCCCGCAGATCGAGAATTTGACGGGCATTTCCATGGCCGAATGGCAAACGCAGCCGAACCGGTTTTGGGAATTGGTGCACGAGGCGGATCAAGCGGAGTTGCGCCAGCAGATCAAACGCGCGATGCACTCGCCGGGGGGCGTCACCACCACTTATCGCATCCGGCACGCCAAGACCGGGCAGGTGGCGTACTTGATGGAGCATCGGCACGCGGTGCTGAGCGGCAACGGCCTGTTGCTGGGGTATGAAGGCGTGTGGCTGGATGTCACCCGCCAAACCATCGCCGAGAAGCGCTTGTCGACGGCCGCTTGGAAAGAGACGTTAGGCGTGCTGACCATGGGCTTGGCGCATGATTTCGGCAACATCATGGCCGGAATCCATTCCTTGAGCGAGTCGTTCCTGGTGCAGATCGAGGGCGGCCACCCGTTTCAGGAAGGTTTGGCGCTGATCAAAAAGCAATCCATGCAGGCCAGCCAATTGGTGCATCGCATCATTCAATTGCACCACGGCAAGCCGGGCGATCGCAATTACCATAATTTAAACGACCTGATGACGGATTTGGTGAGCCTGGCGCGCAAGATGATTCCCCGCCGCATCGAGGTGGTGACGGAGTACGCCAAGGAATCCTTGGCGCTGTACGTGGACGCATTTGAATTCCAGCAAGTGCTCTTTAACCTGACGATTAACGCCACGGACGCCATGCCCCAGAGCGGCAAGCTTTATTACCGCACGTCGCGGCATGAAAGTTTCCCGCCGATGACGTATGTGCAAGGCACGCTGCCGCGCCTGCCCGCCATTTGCCTGGAAGTGCGCGACACCGGCTGCGGCATCCCGGCGCGCAGCCTGAACGCGATTTTCGATCCGTTTTTCACCACGAAAGCCATGAACAAAGGCTCGGGCTTGGGCCTGTACAACACGCGCTTGTTTGTGGATAAACACCACGGCGCGGTGTCGGTGGCTTCGGCGGAGGGCGCGGGCACGACGTTTTGCATCTGGCTGCCGGAGGCCGATTTCACGGAAACCGAGCGCCAGGAAACCGCGCCAACGCGCCAGCGGCTCAGCCTGCTGGTGGTGGGCCGGGAAGGGGAGTTGTTGAACAACACCACCGAATTCCTGCGCGTCAATGGCTACCATGTGGTGAACGCTTGCACCATCGAACAAATGGCTTTCACGCTGCAAGCGGGCGAATACGATATGGTCGGCCTGTTCTTGCTGGCGGAGCCGGGCGGGCTGGATTGGCTGGGCATTTGCCGCGAAGCCCGGCGGCTGAACGCCAAGCTGAAATTGATTTTGCAGGTGATCGGTTGCAATCAGGATGAGTTAGAGACGCGGCTCCTCGAACAAGCCGATTGCATGATCACTCACGGCATGCCTCAGGAAGATGTCGTTGCGCAGTTGCGGCGCATCTTCGGGGTTAGTGAATAGACCTATGATACTGACAGAGAATAATGGGGCGGATCCAGCGATGCATCGCATCCTCATCGTCGACGACGAGGAGATCGTGCTGGTGGCGTTGCGGGAAACGCTCAAACGCGAAGGCTACTCGGTGTCCACCGCCTTGAACGCGGCCAAGGGCCTCGAGCTGCTGCAGGAAGCCCCGTATTCGGTGATCATCACCGACCAGCAGATGCCGGGCATGACCGGCCTGGAATTCCTCTCCCAGGTGAAGCAAGTGCAATCCGACGCCACGCGCATCCTGATCACCGCCGTGCTCAACCTCAACACGGTGATCGACGCGATTAACAAAGGGGAGATTTACCGGTTCATCGTCAAACCCTGGCTGCGCGAGGAATTGCTGGCCACGGTGAAGAACGCGGTGCAGCGCTACGAATTGATTTGCCGCAACGCCGTGCTCCAGGCCACCACGCTGGCCATGAACGATAAGCTGAGCAAGCTGAACCAAAACCTGGCGGAGCAAGTCGCGCGCGTCGAGGACCAGAATAAACAGCTGGCCCACTTGAACCAGGCGCTGGAGCAAAACTTGCAGCGTTCGGTGAGCTTGTGCCTGCGCACGATGGAAACCTTCCATCCCGTGCTGGGCAGCGAAGCGCGGCGGGTGTTCGAGATCAGCAAAGCCATGGCCGACGCTTTGCAGTTGCCGGCCGATCAGCGGCAGATTCTCGAGATCAGCGCCTGGCTGCATGACATTGGCTTGGTGGGCATTCCCCGGCAATTGATCAAGCAATGGAGGCAGGATGAAAACAGCTTGAGCGACGCCGAGCGCGCCTTGGTGGAGCATCACACCGTGCTGGGCCAGGAACTGGCTTCCTTCGCCAACCCGCTGGAAATGGTGGGCACCATCATCCGCTCGCACCACGAGCATTTCGACGGCACGGGGTATCCGGATCAAATGTCCGGCGACGCCATCCCCTGGCTGGCCCGCTTGCTGGCCGTGGCGGTGGCTTACGCCGAGAGCAAATTTGAGGGGCACGACGCGGTGGAGGACATCAAGTACCGCAGCGGCTCGACGTTCGATCCCGACGCGGTGCGCGCCTTTTTGCGGGGTCTGCCGCAAGCCACCGTGCCGCGCAGAGAACGCGAGGTGCTGCTCTCGGAACTCAAGCCGGGCATGGTGCTGGCCAAAGGCATTTACACCTCCAATGGCTTGTTGTTGATTCCCGAAGGCCAGAAACTGAGCGCGCCGTTTATCGACAAATTGCTCAACCATAATCGCATCAGCCCAATCAGCCAATCGCTGCTGGTTTATTGCTAGCGGCCGTTATGCCACCAAGTCCATCCAACGAGCCTGCCGGCCCTCCCTTGACCTTGGCTGACACCCACGATCAGTGGTGGCAGCAGTGGTTTGAACAGTGCGAAGATGCCCAGATCGTTTGCCAGTGGGACGGCTTTGTGCTGGAAGCCAATCGCAAAGCGTCCCAGCTCCTGGGCATTTCTCCGGAGCAAACCCGGCTCAATCCGTATTCGCTGTTCGGCCTATTCAGCCCCACGGACACCAAGAAATTAACGGATTTATTGCGGCGCAAGGAAGGCCGCCAGGAAACTGTGCCCGGGCTTTGCCTCAAATGCCCGAGCCAGCTTCAGTTGGTGGCGGATCTGCAGATCACCCCGCTGGATAAAGGGTGCTCCTTGCTAACCTTCCGCGATGCCAGCCGCCGCTGGCGCATGGAGACGCATTTGCAGCGGCTCATGGCCGCCATGGACACCACGCCGGATGTGGTGTTTCTGACCGATGCCGACGGGAAGATCGCTTTCGTCAATTCCACCTTCCAAGCGGTCACGGGCTATAACATCGAAGATGCGCTAGGCCGGGACGCGGATTTTTTGCGGGCGCCCGAATCCAAGGCGCAAATGCTCGCGTACAAAACTTCCTTGCGCGCCGGGCGCGAATGGAAAGGCGAGTTAGTCAATCGCCGCGGCGATGGCTCCCAGTACCCGGTCGAGGTCACCCTTTCCCCCATTTACAACAAGCTGGGCGAACGCATGGGTTATGCCGCCTTGGAACGGGATCTGAGCTTCCGCAACCGGCTGCAAGAGGACCTCAACCTCCAGCGCCATTATGTGCACAGCATCATCAATTCCTTGGATGTGGCGGTGTACACCATGGACCGCAATTTCCTGCTGACGCACATCAACGATGGCTGGATGAAAATGCCACGCCAGCACGGGTGGCTGGACGTCGCCGCCCCGCCCCAAGCCGGCCAGCCATTCTTGGACTTGGTGCGCGATCCGGAAAAAAAGCAGGAGTTGAACGAGTTGCTCGAATCGGTGATGGAAACCGGCCGGCCGCAAGAATTGCAGGCGGCGGGGCCCAAAGGATTCCATTGGGCCGTGAAAATTTCCCCCTGGATGCACGAAGGCGCGGTGCGGGGCTTGCTCTACACGGTGGCGGACCAATCCAAATACCATGAGCTCCAGCGGCAGCTCTACCAAGCCCAGAAAATGGAGACCATTGGGGCCTTGGCGGCCGGCGTGGCGCACGATTTCAATAACTTGCTCCAAGCCATTCGCGGCAACACCGGCCTGCTGCTGCTGGAAAATGCTTTGCCTCCGGAAGAATTGCGGCGGCGATTGGAACAAATCGACCAGGCGGCCATTCGCGCGGGCGAGATCACCCAGCAACTGCTTTCCTTCAGCCGCGCGGGCGAGGATAAAAACCACGTCGCCGACCTGAACAGCGTCATTCACGAAGCCGGCCAGCTGGCGCAGCGCTCGATGCGCAGCAAGGTGCAACTCCAATTGCAGCCGTGTTCCCAGCCGGTGCCGGTGCGGTTGGACGCCACGCGCGCGCAGCAAGTGCTGCTCAACCTTTACGTCAACGCGCAGGATGCCATGCCTCAAGGGGGCAAAATCACGCTGGCCAACGCGTTTGTGAATTTATCCCCCGAGCAAGCCATCAAAGCCGGGTGCGCGCCGGGAACCCAATTTGCCCGGTGCAGCATATCCGATACGGGTTCGGGCATTCCCCTGGAAGTGTTGCCGCGCATCTTCGATCCCTTCTTTACCACCAAGGAAAAAGGCAAGGGCACCGGCTTGGGGCTGGCCATTGTGCAAACCGTCATCAGCCAGGCCCGCGGTTTTATCGAGGTCGAATCCACCCCCGGTGTGGGCACCACGTTTCACCTTTATTTGCCGCTGGTTCCGGACGTCGTGCGCACCGAGCAAAAAGCCCACCTTACCCATATTGGCAAAAACACCGGAACCATCCTGGTGGTGGATGATTTGGACTTGGTATTGGATTTTACGCGGACCTTCCTCAAGACCGCGGGTTACGAAGTGTTAGTGGCCAAGAGCGCCGAGGAGGCCTTCAAAATCCTCGAAAGCCAGGGCAACAAGATCGATCTGCTGTTTACCGATCACAACATGACGGGCATGAGCGGCCACCAGTTGATCGAGGAATCCGCCCGGCTTTGGCCGAACCTTAAGTTCATTCTCGCCACCGGTTATCTGGATGGCGCGGAGCGGCAGCAAATTGAAATGCAGGCGGGTATCCGTATCTTGGACAAGCCTTTTAGCATGCACGAGGCGGCCGATTTGGTGGTTGAAATGCTCGGCAACAATCGCAAGCCCTGAATTATTCGAGGGTTATGAGCGGAGGTGAGCTTTAAGCCTGCTTTTCTTGCGGGATTTCCCGAACTGCGGTGTATGATTAAGCAAGGGGCGATAGCCCCACCTGGATTTTATGAATCAGACACCTTTGGAGGATAAAGACAAGGAGCTGTCCGGGCTGCTGCGCCAGTCGCGTCCCGAGCCGGCCTTGCCCTTGGGCTTCGAGGCAGCGGTATGGCGGCGCATGCGGAGCGGAGAACCATCGAGAGCCGCCACGGATTGGGCCCATTGGCTAGAGGCTTTGGCGGAGTGGTTTTTGCGCCCGCAACGGGCCATGGTGGGTCTCGCCACTCTGGCCGTGGCTGGATTGCTTTGGGGCACGGTCGATGGCTTGGCCCTGGCCAAACAGCAAGCCCAAGCGCGTTATCTGGCGGCGGTGGCGCCGGATGCCAACCGGTAACCCATGAAACGCTCCCTGCTGCTGCTTATCTTGGTTCTGCTGGCTAGCGTGGCCATGTTCCAAGGCGCCCACTGGGTGGCTTGCCGGCTTTGCGCCGCGCGCGCCGCCGAGAGCTTGGACGATTTGCAGTGGCTGCGGATGGAATTTCAATTGCAGGAAGCCGAACTCACGCGCATTCGCCAATTGCACAACGGCTACCTGCCCCAATGCCGCCAGTATTGCCAGCAGATCGCCGATAAAAAAGCCGCCTTGGGCAAGCTGTTGGAAAATGGCGGCACCGCCGACGCCACCAAGGAAACGCTGCACGAGATCGCCATGTTGCGCGTCGACTGCCAGACCGAGATGCTGCGCCATTTCGAAGCCGTGAGCCGCGAAATGCCGCCGGCTCAGGGGGCGCGTTACCTGGCTAAAATGCGCGAGCTCACCTTGGGCTCACACGAGCGAGTCGAGAAATCCATGGCTGCTCCCGCCGCCGCTGCCCCGCATGCACACCACTGAGGCGCCGCTTGCTCCCGATCCCGCCGCCGAGGACCGCGCCGATATGGCCGCGCTGGCCGCCGGCCGGGAAGCCGCCTTGGGCCCTTTGATGGCCCGCCATGCCGAGCCGCTCTTCCGGTTTCTCGTGCGCATGCTGGGTAATGAAGAGGACGCCAACGATCTGGCGCAGGAAACTTTCATTCGCATTTGCCGCGCGGCCGCCAGTTACCAGCCCTCCCAAAAGTTCACGACTTGGGGATACACCATTGCCGCCAACCTGGCGCGAAACCAATTGCGCTGGCGCTCCCGGCACCCGGCCGTTTCGTTGGACCAGACTTCCGAGGAAACCGGCGGCGGTTTGGCGGATACGTTGCCCGCGCCGGCGCCGGACCCCAGCCAGGACTCCGTGCAGGCCGAGCGCATCCAAGCCGTGCGCGCCGCCGTGGCCCAATTGCCGGAGGATTTGCGCGAAGCCATCGTGCTGTGCGAATGGGAAGAATTGAGCATGGCCGAGGCGGCGGCGATCATGGAAGTCACCGCCAAAGCCGTCGAATCCAAGCTCTACCGCGCCCGCAAATTATTGCGCGAACGATTGGGGTTGGAACGATGATTTTACCGTCTGCCGTGAATTATTTCACCCCCAGCCGGTACACCACGATGGAATAGGGCGGGGCGACGAGGGTGTTATTGATCACCCGGGCGGAGTCTTCTTTAATCACCACCTTGGGCTTTTCGCCGGGCGTGTTGTAGACTTCCGGATCCGTGTGGGCGATACACCAGCGGGTGGCCCGAGTTTTGAACACCTTGCCGCCAGCGTCCAGCGCGACTTGCTCCGGCTTGCCGGTGGAATTGACAATGCCGACCGTGATGGCTTTTTTGTTCGCCGTCCACGCCGCCGCCACATCCACCGCGCCCGTCGAGCCGGTGGTGGCGATGGGCACGAAGCCGAAGTGCTCGCGATAGAGTTTCAACGCCAGGCCCGTGGTTTCAAACTCCGCCGCCGTGCGCGTGGTTTTGATGCAGCCGATGACGTTTACCGTTTGGGCGTAATTCGCCATGAAATAGAGGTCGCTGTTCCGGTAATATTCGTGCAATCCGCGCGCCACGCCCAGGCCGTCCTTCAGGTGATATCGCGTGCCCAGTTCGCCGTAGACGTAATCGCCGTACCAGTAATTCCACTCGTCCATCGCCAGCCGGATGTCTTGCGCCGCGAGGCCGGGGATGGTTTTGCGATACTCGCGATGCGCTGCCGCCACGCGGCGGATTTCCTCGGCCAATTGGCTGGTGTGCGCCACGAGGTTCGTTTTTTTCTGGCAATAGATGTGTTCGCTCAACAGGTTCATGTGGCCGGCGCAGTTGGAAAGCATGGTCTTGCTCCAATCCCCCACGGCGCCCACGGCCACCAAGTGAATCGACGGGTCCACCTTCTTCATGGCCTCGGCGATGCGGTTGTGTTTTTGTACGTACTGCGAGAGGGGCATGTGGCCCAATTGCCAGTCGCCGTACATTTCATTGCCCACCGCCCACCATTTCACGCCGTAAGGCGCGGGGTGGCCATTGGCCGCGCGCAACTGGCCCATTGGCGTGTTGGCGCCGCCGTTGAAATACTCCACTTCGGCCGCCACGTCTTCCGCGTTGCCCAGCCCGGTGTTGACGGCCACGTATGGCTCGGCCTTGATCAAGCCAAGCAAATCCATGAACTCATGCGCGCCCACGTCGTTCGCTTCCACGCCTTTCCAGGCCGGGTTCTTGCGCGGGGGGCGTTGGTCGCGCGGGCCGATGCCGTCTTTCCACTGGTAACCACTCACGAAATTGCCGCCCGGCCAGCGGTAGATGGGCGAGTTCAATTCGCGCAACAGGGCGAGGACTTCCGGCCGGAAACCTTTGACGTTATTGGCCGGCATCAAGGAAAGCGTGCCGATATGCAATCCGCCTTTGCCTTTCCCGACGACTTCCAGCTTGGCGTTATCCTCGGCTGCCCGGGCCGTGAGACTGAAGGGATAGGTTTGATAATCCGGCGCCAACTTGCGAATGGTGTGCTCCAGCGCGCGGCCATCGGGATATACCAGGCGCACGACCACAGGCACGGCCTCGGCGTCGCCCGCCAAGATCACGCGGCCGGTGTATTTTTTGCCCGCTTCCAGCGCCAGGCCTTCTTGGGAAATACCCGCCGGCTGGCCGTCGCCTGGCAAACGCACCGCCACGGCGTGCGCGCCCGCGTACGGGCGGTTGGTGTCCATCGTCACCGTGCCCGGCGCGCCGATCACCCGCCAGGGCGAGGCTTTCAAAAACGGGAATTCCCCGGCGTTCCATTGCTTGTCCGTGCCCACGCCCCAGGGATCGTATTTATCGGTGACCGGGTAATAAAATTTGCGATCCTCCAGCATTTCCGCCCAAATGCCGCCGTAAATGCAGCGGCCCAAGTGCTCGATAAACTGGCCGTAAACATAGGGCGAAATGGGCTCCTGAGCCTTGGCTAAGTCCAACTGGACCACTTCATTGGCGGACAACCGCCCAGCCAGGCAGGCCAGGCACGCGAGAATCAACAATCGTTTCATGATAACAGGCGTAAAGAGTTTTGGATTACAAAACCCATCATGGCGGCGGCGGCTGGGGAAATCAAATGGGAAAAACCGGCCGTCGAAAAAAACGAAACGTTGGCCAGGTAGGGACGGCGCGCTGCGCCGTCCTATGCCGCCGTGGCCGAACCTCGGATGCTATCTCGGAAGCTGCGGGCGAACCTTGGACTCCGCAGCACGGCGACCCTGCCTGGCCGGAGAAAACCGGCGCGCCTCACCTCGGCTCCGGGCCGTCGCTGGCGGGGGCGTTGGTTTGGGCTTTTTCGGCGAGGACGTAGGCCATGGCTTCGTAAATGCGCTTGAGTTGCGGGTTTTTGGCGATCAGTTCCAGCGTGGCCATGCTGCGTTCGTATTCGAGGTTGGGTTCTTCAAAGAGGTCGGTCTGGGTTTCGTGGTTGCCGCTGGGGTCCACAAACGTCACCAAATAGCCGTAATGGGTGCGGCCATCGATATTGGTGGTGAAACGGGTGATCTTCTCGAATACCGCGCCCGCTTGGTCGAACACATTGGTGTCAACATCCCCCTTTTTTCGAGCGCCATATTTCAGGGACACGATTTGGCTCAGATCACTATCGGGCAAATGCTGGATGACGCTGGCTTGGTTGGTGAGGGATTGCAGGGCCAGTTGGGTGTCCGCCGCGACTAGATTAGTGCTGGCGGGAGGCGCGTTTAAGTTGGTCGCGGATTGCGTGGAGGCCAGGCTGGCCTGGGAGCGCGTGTGCCACCAGATGCGCATGAGCGAGGGAAAATCGCGCAGCAGGGGGATGATGAGCAACAGGCCCGCCAGATTCACCACAATAAAGAGCCACCAGCCCCAGCGTTTGCCGGGGCGCGGGCGTCCGGTATCGGGGGTGGTGGCCATTTATTGGAGGAGCAAATCCCGGTGGGGTTTGTTGTCGTTGTTCCAACGGCGCAGGGCGTCGTCCGTCTGCGCGTGCAATCGATCTTCCTTAAAACTCTCCACATGCCCGTCGCAGAAAGAGACGTTCTGGTGGTTGTTATGGCGCGCGCGGGTGGCTTGGATGAATTGCGCGCGCTTGCCCCAGCCCGCGGCGGTTTGTTTGTTGCGGAGCGTGATATCGAGCAAAGCCATGCCGCTATAGGTTTCAGGCCCGGTGATGCCATAAAACAGGTTGAGGGTAACGGCAGGAAGCCAAAAGAGAGTGACGTCCCCCAAAGCGATCATATCGCTGGGCGCCAAAACGGCGCTTTCGTGGACTTTAATTTCGTCCAACGTGTATTTCTTGCTCATGGCATCGGGCGCGTCGCGGTCAAAGCGGCCGCCTAAGCCGAAATTGCTCAAAGCGTATTGGACGCCGTTGGCGTTATAGCCGTAACTGCCCAGAGGTTCGCCCTTGCCGCTGGCGTTTAACGTCATTCCTTTATACGCGGGGCAGCGGTACAATTCATTGGTCCAGCCTTGGCCTACGTAAGGAGTTAAATCGTCATGCCAAAGATGGATGGGCAGATCGAGGAGGTTTTTAAAGTAGCACACCGGATAGGCCTGATTATCCATCACAAAGGAACTCAATCCCAGGCTAAGCTGGCGCAAGTTGCTTTTGCACTTGGTGGCTTGCGCGGCGGCTTTGGCCTGAGCCAGCGATGGGAGCAACATCGCCGCGAGAATGGCGATGATGGCGATGACGACCAGCAATTCAATCAGCGTGAAGCCTGGCGGGCGCGGTGAGCTAACGGCCAGCCCTTGCGGGAGTGGCTTATGCGGATAACGGCTTTGCTGGAGTCCCCACGTGTTCACAGGCAAATGACCGCAGTTGGCCCCGGCCTTATTCGGCCAGGCTGACCACCCGATAGAAGCGCGCGGCCGCGCTGCTGGTGTTGGCATCCAGGAAATAATCTTTGGTGGTCGTTCCGAGCGACTGCCAGGAATTTATGTCCCCGGGATTCGAACTGGCCTCCACCCGGTACGATACTGTATTGGCCGAGGGGCTCCAGGTCAAAAAGACCGAGGGGCCCGAGAGGGTGATTTCCAAATCTTTCACTGGGGCGGGGAGCGTGCTGGTGCCGCGGCCAAATTCAAACATGCGCACAAACTGGGCGGCGGTGGTGAAATCCACTGCGGGAGCGGCCGCGCTGGATTGATTGGAAGTGATGGTGGCCACAATGCCTTTGCCCGGGCTTACAAAATAGTAACTGCGCACCCAGTCGGTTTCCACGGTGGTCATGCCACCTTCTTCTCCTAAATCCATCTGGGTTTCATACTGATCGAGTTCATTAATACGCAGACATTCAACCTCTCCCAAGCCGGGCAGCTTGATCGTGCCAAAGGCATCGACATTAGCCGTGGCGGAATAATGAATGGTAAAGTCGGCGCTAATGTCGCCAAAACTCATGGTGCTAGGGAAAGTGGTATCCACCGTCCAAGTATCCTGGTATTTAATCGATGCCGGGAAATCCACGATGGGCGGGTTAAACTGGCCTTCACTGGGGTCGGAACTGGGGTTGTAAAAACCGTAGTTGATGCGGCCACTGGTATTGAACTTCAAAAACAGCCAGGCCATCTTGACCCCGGTGCCTTCGTTTTTCTGCTGTTCAGCGACGGTAGCCAGCGGGAAATCCGCGTCTTTGCCGCTATCGCTGGGGGCGACGTAATTGAAACTGTAAACGATGTTCGAGGGGCCGGTGGTGGCGAAATCCCAGGTCTGCGCGGTGCTCGCTGCCGTGCCCAGCTTGCCCGACACATCCACCGGTTGGTTGCCCGCGTACACTTTATAATACTGGCCGATGGAGTTGAAAAAATCCGCTGAAGTGATCGTCACCTGCCCTTGGACCAGACAAGCCGGGAGCAGGACCGCCGCCGCCAGAATTCCTGTTTTCATATGGGTACCTTTTCGTTGCGGATTCTTAGCTCCTCGTCATTTTCAGGCCTTTCCCCAACTTGGCATTTCCAAGCCCAGGCGGTAGGGAGCTGTTTTCACCGCTTGCTGCGCTGTTTACACTATATTGAGTTTCCTTTTTATTAGCAACTATCATGCCAAAATGAGGCGGGTCTAATTATGTAACTAATTGCAGTGCAATATGTTTAATAAAAACAACCGCTGACCATAGCCCTGGGGGCTGGAATATTCAGGCAATTAGGCTCATCCCGCCGCTCGATGAGCGGATTCCAATTAGCGAGTGCCGGTTTTTACCTCCACCAAACCCCACAGGCCCAATTCAGGGATTTTGGCGGTGCCGCCGGTTAGAGGGATTGTCACTGGAGCCGATCCGGGGCGGTAGTAGGTGGCTTGTTTGGCACCGGCAACTCCGAGTGCGGCGAGGTCGAGTTGCAAGGAAAGGTCGCGCTGGGGTGGGGTGTTGTCGGTGGCGGCCTGGTAATTCCAGTTGAGCAGATGGATGATGGCTGCGCCCGGTTTGACCCGGGGTAAAACGCGCACATTGGGATTCGCCACTACTTGGGCGGCGGGTTTTGCCAGGGCGATGGCTTGGGCGGCATCAGTGGCGCGGCGGCTGGCGGGAATGGCCGCGAGTGCCGATTGGTCTTCGGCCAGGAAATCCTCGGGTCGGATGACCAGCACCGGAACCGGAGCGGACGCGAGGTTGGCGGGCAGATCAATATCCACCACGGCGTCACCACCCAGGGCGATTTGATACGAGACATTGGCGTTGGCTAACTGGTTGCACGCCTTGATGATGCGCTGGGTGTCCCGGCAGAACGTGCGATAGGAGAACGCCACGATAGCGTCCGCGTGAGTGCGGTAATCGTCAAACAACGCGGCGTTTTGGCGGACAAATTGGTAGAGCGGCGCGTATTTCTCTTGCGGCCCCTCGTACCAATGCGTGCCTTTCTCGGCGGTATAGCACCATTGATGGTGCGGGGCCATCAGGCAATTGCCAGCGGCGTAGCCGAAAGCGATCCAGCCCTGCACCAGCCCCGGGCAATTCTTCACTTTCACAAACGCCCAATCTTGTCCGCTGGCGGTGGCGGCCAAGGGGCGTCCAGCGGCGTCGGCTATTCGATACGCCACCAAAGGGCTGGCCGTGAATTTCAACGCCGCCGCGTGATGCTCGATCTCGGCGCTGAAGAGGTCCACGTGCCGGTAATCGCTTAAGTGATTGGGCCACAACAACCCCGCGTTGGCTCCGAAGGGCAGGGGATGCCCCGCCGTGCGCTCCGCCAAGGCTCGCAGTTCGCCCATGAAGGCCGCCGCGCCGCGCAATTGATAAGCCTCCCAGCGTTCCCACAAAGGATGGCCCGAGGGTTTGCGGGATTTATCTTCGGCCAACCAAGTGTTGAGGATTTGTTTATAGTTAAACGTGGCGGGGTTCGTGATGCCCGCTTTCGCCAGTTCCGCCGCCGGAAGGGTGGCGAGATAGGCCGGAAATTCGGCAACGCAACGGTCGCAGAAACAACCGTTCAGGAAGAGCGAACCCGCCGTGCCCAGGTGGTCATCGATATGCACGCCATCGGTGCCGCTCTTGACTACTTCGATCACCCGTTCGCGGAGGTATTGCTGGAACACGGGTTGCCGGGTGCAGCACCACCAGTAGGGGATGCCTTGGTGCTGGTGATCTGTGAGCCAGGGCACCCGGTAAGGCTGGCCATCGAGGCCGCGGCACAGGGCGGATTCGAAATTAGTGGGGAAGCGGTCGTGGAACCGGTTAAATTCAGTGACCATCCCCACGCTGCCAAATGTTTTCAGCGCGTGCGAGCCGTTTTTGGCGCCCCCGCCCCAAGCCAGCACCGTGGCGCCGTAGGCCTCGTTCACCTCCGGCTTGGCTTGGTACATGAAAACGACGTCGGACCGTTTGAGCACGGGCATTTGCGCTTGCAAGGAAAAGGCGCAAAACCAGGCCAGCAAACCAGCGGGAATGAGTTTCATGGCGCAATGGTATACCACACGCCAGGCGTAGTTCAATGCGATTGCCGGGCGAGCCGCCGAGGCCCTTGGGAGGTAGGGACGCCGCGCTGCGGCGTCCGGCGGCGTGTCCGGAGTGGCGACTCAGGCGGGAATTGTTCGGGGTTGTGTTTGCGCCGTCCCTACCCACTGAGGCGCGCGAGAAATCGGGAGGTAGGGACGCCGCGCTGCGGCGTCCGGTGGCGCGTCCTCGGCGGGACGGCGCATCCGGAATGGCGACCCAGGCGGGATTCGTTCCACAGCAGCGAAAGCCGGCGCGTTAATTTCCCGATTTGGGAGATTTGCCCGCGCGGCGCCATTGGATCAAGCCCATCATCCCCAGCATCGCGGCGCCCGCCAGGCAAGTGCTGGGTTCAGGCACGGGCGCAAGTTCGCCGGAAACGCGGAAAGCCAAATCGGGTACTAAATCAGTGCCATAAGCGGACCAATCCCGCCAAGTAGCGCCCAGATCGTTGGAATACGTCCCATCACCGAAAGTGATGATAGAATAAGCTAAAGCATTCATGGTGTACCATTCAGGGATAACGGTCAGCCAATAAGTCGATCCCGCTTCCACCGTAACCGGCGTGGTGATTGAAAAAGAAAGGATCGAGAAAAAGTCTACCCCGGGAGTTGCTGACGAGGGCGTGGCCGCCATGGAAAAGATGGAAGCCCCAGGCAAGTTAGCCTGATTTTGATGGATGGACAACGTGCCCAGAGGGGCGTCGGGTAGTTCAATTCTTTGGCCGTCATAATTGCAGAACTTAAAATTTTCGGCATTGGCCACCAATTCAATAGATGTTAGTTGGTATTTTTGTCCACTGCTGCCGGGAACGGTGAAAGGCACGGCGGCAGATATGGATGGCTGATCAAGATTGGGGGGATAGATTAAATCGGCTGCTCCCTGGCCGATGAGTCCGGCGACCCAACTGGCATCGTGATAAGTGTCATTAGGCCCGAAGGTGCTATAAAGCACCGTGGCCGAAGCCGAATGGATCAAAACGAACCCCAGCGCTAATCCCCCAATAAATTTCATAGTCGTTGTTGTTTATGTTTTTCCGCGATTGTGATGGGAAAAGGATAGATTGAGAAAGTATTCAAGCAAGTGCAATTATAATTGAAATGTTATCATTATTGTAATTACCGCACCTTATGAGGTGGGGGCGGCCGGAATTAGTCCGCGTCGCGAGCGATGAATGAGATGCCGCCAGGTTCGCTGCAAATCCGAACCAAACCTTTTAACCCAAACGCCTGCGGTTTTACCGGTGATGCGCTATCCGGAATACAATCAACGCCAGCACGATCATCGCGAAGATCGCCAGGGTGATCTTGATCCAGCTCTTCGGATACTTGCCGGCGATGGTGCCGGTGTAGCCGTTGATGACGACTTGGAACACGCGCGGCCCGTAGGTGTAGCTGAGCAGCCAGATGGGCACGAGGATGTGCTTAAAGGTCTGGCCGGAGTAATCGCAATGCACGTTCAGGTTGCGATGCGTGTCTCCGGGCACGTCAGCGGCGCACAGACTCAGCATGTGCTGGTCCATGTCTGCGCGTGCCTCTTGAGCGGCCGCCAGCAGGTCGATCTGGTACCGTTCCACCACCCAGCCGGAGAGGAACCCGGCGTTGTACGGCACCAGTTCCTTGGTGGTGGGGAAGGGTTCCACCTGCCGCAACATCTCCGGTTGCACGCCTTTGGAGGCCGGCACCAATTCGTCGTCGAAGAAATGATTCACCGAGCCGGAGCTAGGCACCCAGCGGGTTTTCTGGACCTGTCGCGTCTGGGTCTTGCCGTCACTATCGCGATAAGTTTCCGTGACGTAATAATGGTAGCCGCTCTCGGCGGTCCAATCCGCGTGGACCTGGGCGTCGAACGTCCAGTAGGGGATGTAGAGGCCTTTGACCGTGTCGGTGAGCGCGCCGCGTTTGAGGGCGTTGGGGGCGAACCACCGGCTGCCGTACCATTGGCGGATGGAATCGCGCACTTGGCTTTCGCTGATTTTCAGGGGCAGCAGGCTCTCCGGGCGGAAGGCGGCCTTCACTTCCTCGTAAGGCACCAGGGCGGTGGAGCCGCAGAAATCGCAGCGCTGGCCCACGCGCGCGGCGTCGAACACCGAAATGGCCTGGCAGCTTTGGCAGCGGACGGAAGTTTTCTCGGCCTGCCAGCCGCGTTGGCTATCGGGAATGCCCCGCAAGGCGGCGGCCAGGTCGTGCTCCAAGATCGTCTCGTTGCCCGCCGTATCCAATTGTATTTGGGCAGGCGACACCGTGCCGCAGTACGGGCACACGAGCGCCTTTTTGGCGGGGTTCCATTGCGCTTCTCCGCCGCACGCGGGGCAGGAGTATTTGTGTTGGGCTGTGGCTTCGGGCATAGGTCGGTTAGGAGCCAAATAGGATTAAGGTGGAAGCACCGTTGGTCGTTCGCGCGTACGGTTGGTGTTTGGCCAGCCGATGGGGCGTCCCATATTCAACCCCTGCGGGGTTGGAAAAAGATTCTATGATGGAGGGTCCCCAGGGTAGCCTCTGGCGAGGCAACCCTGGGCTAACATCTGCAATCCCCCCGGGATTGAGGTGGCCAAGACTCTCCTCGGAAGCCTCAAGTCGTCGTAATCTGCTTTGAGCCAGATAAGACGATTGAATGGCGCAAGACTCGATGCTCATAGGGCCGCTCATCCGGCCTGCTTAGCTCTTCAAAAACTCGTCCAGCGCCGCGCGGGTCACGCGCCACGTGGAACCAATCTTTTTGCCCTTGAGATCGCCTTTTTCGAGCGTGGAAAGAACGTCCGTTTCGGAGACGCCTAGCGCTTTGGCCACATCCGCCGGAGTGAGTAATTCTGGCAACGCACCCGCCGCCGGTGCTGCCGTGGGCGGGGGAGTGGCGGAAGCAGCGGCTGCCGGGGTGGCTTGCGCTTGGCCCATGGCGGCCATCATTTGCTGGCCCATGGCGAGGCCCGCACCTAAGCCCGCCGCAGTGCTGGCCATGCCGCCGCCTTCGCCCCCGCCTTTGGTCATCGATTCGGCCATTTGGAATTTCACGTAATCGTTCAGATTGCCCACCGCCGCCATGCTGCTGCGCTTGTCGATGGCTTGCTCGACCTCGGGCGGCAGCGACACGTTTTCGACGATGAAACTCGCGATTTCCAGGCCGTACTTGCTGGTGACGACGGGATTGATAACCGGCAGTAGCGCCTGGCCTAGTTCCTGGTAGCGCGAGGCGACGTCCAGCACCGGCACCTTGGCCGAAGCCAGCGCGTCGGTGAACACGCTCACCATGCGCGAGCGCATCGTGTCGGCAAATTCATCGAGCCGGAAATGGTCGTCCGTGCCCGCCACTTCGCGCAGGAACAGCGGCACGTTGACGATGTGGAAATCGAACGTGCCATAGGCGCGCACGCGCACGATGCCAAAATCCGGGTCGCGCAGCATGATCGGGTTGGCCGTGCCCCATTTGTTGCCGGTGAACAGGCGGGTGTTGACGTAATAGATGTCCGCCTTGAAGGGCGAGTGCAGCCCGTATTTCCAACCGCGCAGAGTGGACAGGATGGGGATGTTTTCGGTGGCCAGCGTGTGCTTGCCCGGCCCAAACGAGTCGCCGAACTGGCCCAAGTACACGAATTGCGCCACCTGCGATTCGCGCACGATGAGCTGCGCGCCGTCCTTGATCTCCTTGTCCAAGTCCGGGTAGCGGAACGAAAGCGTGTCGCGCGAGTCATCCTGCCACTCGATAATTTCGAGGAACTGCGATTTCAAGTAGTCGATCAAGCCCATGTTTGTTTCCTTGTTTTAGTTCGCCGCCAGCATCGCATAATTGAGGGCGCGGGAAAGTACAAATTCGTGATCGTTTTGGAACGGGTCAAACCCCGTGAGGGGTTTAAGACGTTAGCCCAGCGTTGGCGCGGGAGCGCCTACGCTGGGTATATCGCGCCATCTTCTTTCGGGCAACCCCGGATGGGGTTGGATAGGCTAATCCCATAAAAATCGTTCTTCAAATTGGATTTGGTAACGTTTAAGCAAAGCCAGGAATTCATCCTGGTACCGGGTCTTCTGGTGATGAGCTTCTTGGCGTAAGACGTAATTTTTCACCGAATCAATTTGGGAGAAGCCAATCGAGAACATGCCATAGCCTTGTTGCCAGGCAAAATCACCATAAGTTTTATCCCGCTCTTTGAGCCAAAGTGTTGAACTGCGTTTGATCTCTTTTATGGTTTCGGCGGGGGCAGCGGTGCGGGACAAGGAGGTTAATATATGCACGTGGTCTTCCACTCCGCCGACAATCAATGGAACGCAACCGCGATGGGTTAGAATGCCAGCCAAGTAATGGTGCAATTCCCGGCGCACATTAAGGTCCCGTAAAAGGGGCCTGCGTTCCTTGGTGGAAAAGACAATATGCGCCAGAATTTTTGCCGTGGCTTGGGACATGTTGAATAGATGTTGGTGAATTGGGGTTTATTCAACTCCTATAGAGTTGGAAGAATATGGGGCTATTAACCCAGCGTAGCCGCTAGCGCGGCAACGCTGGGCTAACTTATTTCACCCCTACGGGGTAAATCCCCCGAGTGAAGTGCCGGGGACTCGGATTTAGGAAACATATCGCCTTGCAGGTGTTGATATTATGTTTACAAAGCAGATTTATGGTGCAACTGTGATTTAGTGTCGCGAGCCGTTTTGGAGGCAGATGGGAGAGCGCATTTAAACACTCTCTCTTTGAAGGCCGCGCAAAATTTTCGGTTGCAGGAGTAAATACGGCGGGATGGCGTCTAATGGGTTAGTGGGATTATGAAAACTCTAATTCTTTTACTGGGATCGTTATGGCTAGGGTGTTTGCTGGCGATGGCTGGGCCACGCGACGCCCAATGGCAGGAGGTCCGCGAAGCCGTGGACAAAGGCTTGCCGAAAACCGCCATCGAAAAGCTGCGGCCCATTGAGGAAGCCGCGCTCAAAGGGCAAGCCTACGCCGAGGCGGTCAAGGCCATGACCTGGCGGATCGCGCTGGAGGGCAGCATCCAGGGCAATCGCGCCGAGGAGAAGATTATCCGGCTGGAGGCTGAGTTGGCCAAGGCACCCGCCGGCACCGCGCCGTTGCTGGAAACCATCCTCGCCCACTGGCAATGGCAGTATTTTCAGCAAAACCGCTGGCGTTTCCTGCAACGCTCCGCCACCGCCGCCGCGCCGGGCAAAGATTTCACGACTTGGGACTTGCCGCGCCTGTTTGCCGAGATTGACCGCCATTTCACCTTGGCCTTGGCCAACGCCGATTCCCTGAAAAAGCAACCCATCGCCGCGTGGAACGATTTGATCGAGAAAGGCACGATGCCGGACGCTTATCGGCCGTCGCTCTACGACTTCCTCGCCAACGAGGCGCTCACGTTCTATGCCTCGGGTGAACAAGCCGCTACCAAGGTGCAAGACGCCTTTGAATTGCTCGCCACCAGCCCGATCTTCGGCAGCGTCACCGAGTTTCTCGCCTGGCAACCCGGCACCGCCGACACCAATTCCCCGGCCCTCAAAGCCATTCGCCTCCACCAGGAATTAATCCGCTTTCACCAGCGCGATGCCGATCCCTCCGCCCTGTGCGCCGCCGATTTGGCGCGTCTCAATTACGGTAACAACCTGGCTGCCGGGGAAACGAAGGTGAGCCGTTATCAAGCCGCGTTGCAGGCGTTCGCCACGCAATGGAGCGCGCAGGAAATATCCGCTTTGGCCCGCCAGTATTGGGCGCAATCCCTCCAGCAAGAAGAGAATTTAGTCCAAGCCCGCGAAGTGGCGTTGGCGGGGCAGAAGGCCTTTCCCGACAGCCCGGGCGGCAAAATGTGTGACAACTTGGTGAAAAGCATCGAAGCGCCCGCTTTTTCGATTTCCACCGAGCGCGTGTGGAACGCGCCTTGGCCGAATATCGCGGTGCAATATAAGAATCTCACGAACCTGCATTTCCGGGTGGTCGCCAGTGATTGGAGCCTGTTCCTCGCTAAAAATCATCGCCGCCCCGAGAATCTCAATGATCAAGAACGCAAGGACCTGCTCGCGAAAACACCCACGAAATCGTGGACAATGCCGTTGCCGGTAACGACCAATTATCAGGAGCGCGTCGAGGAAGCTCAGGTGCCCTCGGATCTGAAGCCTGGTTTCTATTTCTTGATCGCCAGCGCGCGCGAGGATTTTGCCGAGAACAATAACCAGGTGTTTTACGTCGATGTCTGGGTGAGTGAATTGGCCCTTATAATGCGGCCTTACCAAAACAAGCTGGAAGGTTTCGTGCTACAGGCCAATTCCGGCGAACCCGTGGCCGGAGCCGACGTGACGGCCTGGCGCTTGAACCGCAACGGCGAGCGCGTGGCCGCCGCGCCCGCCAAGACGGATGCCAACGGGTTCTTCTCCACCGCCCCGGGTCCCAACGCGGGATACCTGGTTCGCGCCCGGTTTCAAGGCCAGGAGATTGCCACCTCGCGCGAGTTCTATATAAACAACGAGCGCCAAGGGGAGTTCGATAAAAACCGAGTCGTGTTTTTCACCGACCGCGCCATCTACCGCCCGGGGCAGACCATCCAGTACAAGGGCATTTGGTTAACCGCCGACCCACAACGTGACCAATACAATGTGGTGAGCAACCGCGAAATTAAGGTCCAGTTCCGCGACGCCAACCAGCAGGTGATCGCCCGCGCCACGCATCGGGTCAACGATTACGGCTCGTTCAACGGCAGCTTCACCGCGCCAAACTCGGGCCTGATGGGCACCATGGCCATTTTGGCAGAACCCGAACAATGGGGTTCCACCGCCGTGCAGGTCGAAGAATATAAACGGCCCAAATTCCAGGTGACGCTGGAGGCGCCCAAGACCGCCGCCAAGCTGGGCGATAAAGCCGTGGTCACCGGGAAAGTCGAGAGCTACACCGGCGCGCCCGTGGACGGTGCCACCGTCAAGTATCGCGTCGTGCGCCAAGTGCATTGGCCCATCTGGCGCGGCTGGTTCCACATTTGGCCGCCGATGCACAATGAAAGCCAGGAAATCGCCCACGGCACGTTGCGCGCCGGCGTTGATGGTGCCTTTAAAGTGGAATTCACCGCCTTGCCTGATCCCAAGGTCGCCGAAAAAGACGAGCCTTATTTCTCCTTTGCCGTGTACACGGACGCTACGGATAGCGCGGGTGAAACGCGTTCCGCCGAGCGCTCCATCCAAGTGGGCTTCACCGCGTTGAAGGCCGATCTCAGCACGGAGGAATGGCTCACGGAGGGCCAGCCGGTGGCGCTGCAAATCAACACCACCACACTCGATGGCGAGCCGCAAACCGCCACGGGCGCCGTGCGCATCCACCGGCTCAAAGCGCCCGCCCAGGTGCGGCGGGCCAAGTTGAACCAGCATTTTCATAATCCCACACCACAAGACGAAATGCCACGCGAGATAGACCTCACCGATCCCACTCAATGGGAACTCGGCGAAGTGGCGCTGGAAAAAACGTTTGCCACCGATGCTAAAGGCAAGGCCTCTCTTGAATTGCCCCTGAGCGCGGGCGTGTATCGCGCCGTGCTGGAAACGCAGGATCGCTTCGGCAAAAAAGTCACCAGCCAATATCCCTTGATGGTGCTGAAAACGGACGCCACGCAATTCAACGTCAAGATTCCCCATTTGCTGGTGGCGAAATCTTGGTCCGTGGAACCGGGCGAGGAATTCCTGGCGGTGTGGGGCACGGGTTATGACGCCGGGCGCGCCTTTGTGGAAATCGAGCGCAAAGGCAAAATGATTTCCGCATACTGGACCAAGCCGGGCCAGACGCAGCAGGCCATTCAACAAGCGGTCACCGAGGAAATGCGGGGCGGCTTCACCCTGCGCGTCACCCAAGTGCGCGAGAACCGCGCCTATTTTGAAACGCGCACGGTGGACGTGCCTTGGTCGAACAAAGACCTCACCATCAAGTGGGAGCACTTTGTCTCGAAACTCGAGCCAGGCCAGAAGGAGACGCTGACGGCGGTCATCACCGGCTCCGACGCCCACAAAGCCGCCGCCGAAGTGGTGGCCACGCTGTACGACGCCTCGCTGGACGCCTTCAGCCCGCTGTATTGGCCGCGGCAATTCGATTTCTTCCGCCGCGAAGGCAGTTGGCGCGAGACGGTTTTCGGCAACGAGCAAGAATCGTTTCGCTATCTCCAGGGCGCCAACTGGGGACCGAATCTAGTGGGTGTGGACATTTCTTACCGGCATTTTCCGGGGGATCTCATCGGGGGAGTGTGGCGAGGCATGCGAGGTGACATACTCACCTTTTCTGGGCGGCCGAGGCTTAAAAGTGCGCGCTATGGTTTGGCGGATGCGGAACCCGAGATGCTTGCCGCCAAGATGCCCGCGCCAGCTAGCGCACCTATGGCCGAATCTAGCGGGATCATAGCTGGTGCCAATCTTTATAGTTTCAGCGGAATGGCTGCAGACGCAAATCAATTGGCAATTGCTTCCCCAGGCGCCGGTGGCGCGGGCGCTAATGCGGGCGCGCCCCAAGTCGACCTCAACCAAGTCACCGCCCGCAAAAACCTCAACGAAACCGCGTTTTTCTTCCCGCAATTGACGACGGACGCCGAGGGCGCGGTGCGTATGGCGTTCACCATGCCGGAAGCGCTCACGCAGTGGCGCTTTATGGGCTTCGCCCACGATGCGCAGTGCCGCGCGGGTTATCTCGAGGATGAATTGGTGACCGCGAAGGATCTGATGGTCCAGCCCAACGCGCCGCGGTTCTTGCGCGAAGGAGACGAAATCGAGATCGCGGTGAAAGTCTCCAACCAGTCCGCCGCGGGCCAATCGGGCAAAGTGCGCCTGACGTTTACCGATGCGCAAACCGGCCAATCAGTCGACGCCTTCTTAGGCAATCGCACGCCGGAAATGGCCTTCGATGTGCCGTCCAAGGAATCGCGCAGTTATTCCTGGCGCATCCAAGTGCCTGATGGTTGCGGGTTCCTCACTTACAAAGCCGTGGCCTCGGCGGGGCGCGTCTCCGACGGCGAGGAAGGCTACTTGCCGGTGCTCTCGCGCCGCGTGCTGGTCACTGAATCTTTGCCGCTACCCATCCGCGACGTGGGCACGCGCAAATTCACCTTCACCAAGCTGGTGCAATCAGCGAATTCCAAATCCATCCGCAACCTCGGCCTCACCGTGCAAATGGTGTCCAACCCCGCCTGGTACGCGGTGATGGCGCTGCCGTACTTGATGGAATATCCGCACGAATGCTCGGAGCAAACGTTCAACCGGCTTTACGCGAACGCCCTGGCGCGCAGCATCGCCAATGGCGATCCCAAGATCCGCCGCGTGTTCGACCAATGGAAAGGCACGCCCGCATTGGATAGCCCATTAATGAAGAACCAGGACCTCAAATCGGTGATGATCGAGGAGACGCCGTGGTTGCGCAACGCGCAGCGGGAATCCGAGGCCCGCCGCAACGTGGGGGTATTGTTTGATGCGAACCGCCTGGATAGCGAACTAACCAGCGCCACCCGCAAGCTCGAGCAAATGCAGTTGCCCGATGGCCTCTGGCCGTGGTTCCCCGAGGGGCGCGGCAACGAATTCATCTCGCTCTACATCGTGTGCGGATATGGCCGCTTGCGCCACTTGGGCGCGAGCCAAGATGTCAATATGGCCTTGCGCGCGATCCCTCGCCTCGATGCTTGGATGAACGGGCGTTACGGGGACATTCTCAAAATGCCCAAACCCTACGAATACGTGCCGGGCTCCTTGGATGCGCTGTATTTGTATGCGCGCAGTTTTTACCTGAAGGACCAGCCGATCGGCGCGCCCCACAAGGCTATGGTGGAGTTTTTCTTAGGCCAGGCGCGGAAATATTGGGTGAAAAACGACGCCCGCATGTCGCAAGGCCACCTGGCGCTGGCACTCAAGCGTTGGGGCGGCGAAAAGAATCTGGCGGCCGCCGCGGCCATCATGCGCTCGCTCAAGGAGCGCTCCGTGAACGATCCCGAGTTGGGCATGTTCTGGCGCGACACCGAGTTCAGCTGGTGGTGGTACCGCGCGCCCATCGAATGCCAGGCGCTCATGATCGAGGCCTTTGACGAAGTGGCGAACGACACCCGCGCGGTGGAAGATTGCCGCGTCTGGCTGCTCAAGCAAAAGCAGACGCAGGATTGGAAGACGACCAAGGCCACCGCCGACGCCGTGTACGCGCTGCTCTTGCGCGGGCGCGACATCCTGGCCTCGGACCGGTTGGTCGAGGTCTCCCTCGGCGGCAAGCCAGTACGCCCCGAGCCCACGCGCGATCCCGCCCAACCGGCGGTCGAAGCGGGCACGGGCTTTTACGAGAAGCAATACACCGGGGCCGAGGTCAAGGCCACAATGGGGGAGATCACCGTCAAGAAGACCGATCCCGGCGTTGCCTGGGGCAGCGTGCATTGGCAGTACTTGGAGGACGTCGCCAAAGTCACGCCGCACACGGGCACGCCGTTGAAGCTCAAGAAATCGCTCTACGTGAAAGCGAACACTGCCAAGGGGCCGGTGATCGAAGCGGTGAAAGGCGCCTTGCATCCCGGGGATGAACTGGTGGTGCGGATCGAGTTGCGGACGGACCGCGACATGGAATTCGTCCACCTGAAGGACCAGCGCGGCAGCGGCGTGGAGCCGGTGAACGTGATCTCGCGCTACAAGTACCAGGACGGCCTGGCGTACTACGAATCCACGCGCGACACCGCGAGCCACTTCTTCATCGAATACCTGCCCAAAGGCACCTACGTGTTCGAATACTCGGCGCGCGTTCAGCAGCGCGGCCAATACCAATCCGGCCTGGCCACCATCCAATGCCTCTACGCGCCGGAATTCAACAGCCACTCCGAAAGCATCGGCATGGTGGTGAAATAGGGCAGGGGAGGCGCGCGCTTTTTCCGGGATTTGGCTTGCGCCATGGCGTGAGAAAAGTGCCGCACGGCATCCAAACTGCCTTTGAAGCTCACGCGCTCGAGCGCTGCCTGGTGTGCGCTCGCCGCTTCGGCCATGGTGCAACGAATCATGTTGTGGGCGATCAACCGGGTGGCGGGTTCTTTCTGCGCCATGGCCAGTGAACGGCTGCGCAGGCTTTCCAGCCGCAAGCTCGTTTTAAGATCGTCCAAGCACATTTCCAAACGCCACCGGCGCAGATAGGCCAAAAGGATTTCCTGGGCGGGATAGGCTTGCGCATCCAGCAAGGTCGTGATGACGGTGGCTTGGCGGACGCGGAAGCCTTTTTGATACAGCGAGCCTTGGCCCGGCAATAGGCCCCGTCTTCCTCGGAGAGGCGCGGGCCATCTTCCAGGCGGAAAACGGCTTGCAACTGGCGCACCACCTCCCGGCCGGATGCTTCGGGGTTGAGCGTTTGCCAGAGCCAGCACCAGAAAGTGCGCCCGCGCGTGTAATGGCGGTCCCGGCTATTGGCCTGGGCGGAAGCTTGGGGAAAGAGCGCTGGGGGCAGCCAGCGCGCCCAGCGGTTTTCCAGCTGGCAAAGGGTGCAGGCGCGCACGCGCTTGGCCGCCTGGACGGTGCGCGCACCCATGGGGGCCAAGCGGTGCCTCCAGGGGCCAAAGAAAGGGGTGCTGTCCATATAAGGCGGTATATATACCGCCCTATTGACAAGCCTGCTAGCCTCTTTTGCATGAAGGAAGCGAAAACATCCCCGCCCGCCCCGCGGGAGCAACGCTACGCGCAACTGCGGGCAAGCTTGGCCCGAACGGGCTGGATCAGCGAAGGCTACGTGCAGGACCGCGGCCCAGGGGCGGGCGGTCCCTGCTACCAGTGGACCCGCAAGGTCAAAGGCAAAACCGTAAGCGTGGCCCTCTCCAAAGAACAGTACGAGTGGCTGCGAGAAGCTATCGCCGAGTGGCGCCGGGTGCAGTCGGCCCTCAAAGAAATGCAGCGGCTAAGCCGTGAAGTGCTGTTTGAAAACCTGCCCAACCCTAAACGCCGCAAACGCCTTGGAAAGAAAGTTTTGGGCCTTAAGTAAGTGCCGTTCCCTCGGCAGGGGTGAAGATGGAATTTTACCGGCCATCGCCGGTCGGCACGGAAGCAGCGAAATATGGAGCATTATTGAGGATTCTTGAAGCCCAAACCACATTGCCAATCGGTCGAGGCGCAAAAACGGGTTGGTCAAAAATAGGGTCCGTGGCTTCGCCTCATTCATTGATGCATCCGGTTCGGATCGAGTCAAAAAAACAGACGAGCCAAACCGGGGCAGGCCCAGGCTTGGCTCGCTGGCGAACGGAAATTCTTAATTACTTGGCCGGATCTTTGGGCGCTTTGTCGTCTTTGGGCAATTGGTCAATCCAAGCCCGGAGCAGGGACAGTTGCTCTTTGGTTAGCGGATCCCCCGCGCCCTCGGGCGGCATTTCTTTGCCCTTCAGCAAATGGCCCACGTAATACATGAGCGGGCTTTTGGCGCTCTTGCCGGGGATGACCATTTTGCCGTGCTCGCCGCCCTTGAGAATGCTTTTCTCGGAATCGACGGAAAAATTGCCGGCGCCGCCGCCCGCGTCATGGCAATCCTGGCAGGCCTTTTTCAAGAACGGCTGGATATCCTTGGCGAAATCCACTTTTTTCTCCGAAGCCGGCGGCAGTTTGGAAGTGTCCACCTCGGCATCGGCTGCATTGGCAATATTAACCCACAGCGCCCCGGCCACGGCCAATCCCGCGGCAATCGCCAGGGAAAGGTAGGAAGCGGGCCGCCCCATCTTAGTCAAATATTTGCTTATCATAACCATTATTATGCTGCATACAATGCCTCAATTTTGGCGTTTGTCAAAAAATGCGCCTTGCTGCCGGGGGTGTTGGCGGCTAAAATGGCTGGAGCGTTAGGGCTTAAATCATTGGGGATTTTCCGGTTATGAAATTCAAAGAAATACTAAAAACTACCCAGGAATTGTGCGCGAAGTACCGGATCAGCCGCGGCCACGGCTTTCAGTTGAAAAAATTTGACCCCGGCGACACGGCCGGTTTGTCGAGTGACGCCAAGCCGCGCGCCCAGGAGGCCCTGCAATCGGGCATCGCCACGCTGTCGGCTATGCAGGATATGCTCTACGCCCAGGACCGCTGGTCCCTGCTCCTGGTCTTCCAAGCCATGGATGCCGCGGGCAAGGACGGCGCGATCAAGCACGTCATGTCCGGCCTCAATCCCCAGGGTTGCCAGGTGCATTCCTTCAAGGCCCCGTCCGCCGAAGAGTTGGACCATGATTATCTTTGGCGCTGTTCCAAGGCCTTGCCCGAGCGCGGGCGCATCGGCATTTTCAACCGCTCCTATTACGAGGAAACCCTCGTCGCGCGCGTGCATCCGGAGCTGCTGCAAAAACAGAAGCTGCCCCCGGAATTAATCACCAAGAAAATCTGGAAGCACCGCTTCGAGGATATCCGCAATTTCGAAAGTTACCTCGCCCGCAACGGCACGGTGACACTGAAATTTTTCCTGCACCTTTCCAAAAAGGAGCAAAAACGCCGCTTCCTGGAGCGCTTGGATAATCCCGAGAAAAATTGGAAATTTTCCGAGGCCGACCTCGCCGAGCGCGAGCGCTGGGACGATTATCAAGCGGCTTACGAAGACGCCATCCGCCACACCGCCGCGCCGCACGCCCCGTGGTACGTGGTGCCCGCGGATAACAAATGGTTCACCCGCATCGTGGTGGCGGCGGCCATTATCCAAACCATGGCCGGCTTGAAACTGGCTTATCCCGAAGTGAGCCCAGAAGCCCAGAAACGCTTGCAACTGGCGCGCGCGGCCCTGGCTAAAAAATGAGCCTCGCACCTGCCATCCTTGAGCGCGCGCCGCAGCCGGGCCTCGCGTCCAGCCAGAAGCCCGTGGGCAGCCTCTACGTGCACGTGCCGTTCTGCGCGCGCAAGTGCGATTACTGCGCCTTTTACTCGGAGCGCGCCAACGCCGCCCTCATCGAACGCTACCTGGGCGCGCTGGAACGCGAACTGACCATGTTCGCCCCGCGCCTGGTGCCGCAAACCATCTTCTTCGGCGGCGGCACGCCCTCGCTCCTCGGCACCGCGCACTGGGAGCGCATCCACGATTTGTTCGACCGCTTCGGGTGGTCCCACGCGGCCGAATGGACGATCGAGAGCAACCCGGCCACGGTGACGCTGGACAAGGCGAAGCTCTGGCGCGCGCGCGGCATCAACCGCGTGTCGCTCGGCATCCAATCGCTCAACGTCGAGTTGCTCGAATACCTCGGCCGCGTCCACTCGCGCGAGCAGGCCTTCCGCGCGTTCGACCACTTGCGCCAGGCGGGCTTCGATAATTTGAACGTCGACCTCATGTTCGCCATCCCCGGCCAGACGATGGCCATGTGGCGCGAAACTCTTGCCGAAGCCATGGCGTTCGGCAGCGAACACATTTCCTCCTACGAGGTGATTTATGAGGAGGACACCCCGTTGTACGAACGCCTGAAGGCGGGCCAGTTTGCCGTGAATGAAAACCTCGCTTGCGACATGTACGAGGCTTTGGTCGAGGCCACGGCCAACGCCGGGTTGCGCCAATACGAGATTTCCAACTTCGCCCGCCACACGCGCGGCGACGCCACGGAGCACCCCAGCCACGCTTGCCGCCACAACGTGAACTATTGGCGCGGCGGCGATTTCTACGGCGCCGGCCCCGGGGCCACCACATACGTGGACGGCATCCGCGAAGGTTCCTTGGCCAACACCAAGCTTTATTGTGACCGCCTGGAGGCCGGCGAACGCGCCTTGGAGTACCGCGAGCAACTCTCGCCCCTGGGCCGCGCGGGCGAAATTGCCGCCTTCGGCCTGCGCATGAATTCGGGCTGGCCCTACGCCGCGTTCCGCCAATTAACCGGCTACGACCTGGCCGCCGAATGGGCCAAGGAAATCCAATTGCTCGAATCCAAAGGCTACGGCGTCCGCGAACCGGACCGCTTCCGCCTGACCACCGCCGGCCTGCGCTACGCAGATTGGGCCGCCGAACAGTTCTTGCGTTTGGAAACCTGATTTGACATTTTTTCAAAATCCGCGTGAACTCACGCCGGGATCGTGGGTCTAAATCACGGAAGACAAGTTTTATTGTGTTTGCATGACGCCCGAATTACAGGCCGTTGAGGGGAGTCGCCGCCGCGCGTGGTTCGGCTACTGGCTGCGGTTGGGCTTATGCTTGGCCCTATGGTCGTTGCCGATTTTCCAGGCGATGGCCCAAGCCGAAGTGCGGGTGCCTTTGACCAGCGGAGGCTATATGTGGCGTGGCACCGGCGTGGTCGCCGGGGTGAAATACACGTTTGATGTCCCGCCCGCGATGGTGGATTACCGGCCGCGCGTTAATGATACTCCGAAAAATGTGGGGCTGATCGTGATTCACTTGGCGGGAGAGACGAACCGCAACTCCGGGCTTTATGCCGAGACCCAACGCGGCCGTTTCATGCCCAACAAAAATCTGTGCTTGGACGGCCATGTATGGCAGTTGCGCGCCGTCAGCGGAAAATCTCCCACCAACGCCGAGCTGGTTTTTACGGAAATAACTGTCCCGATGGGCGAGTTGCGGCTGGTGGGGTCCTTCATCCTCGAGGTTTGTTTGGAGGGCGACAGCACCGTCCTGCTGCATAATCCGGCGGAGAGCACCCGGGTGCCGGTGGGCAAATATTATGGGCGAACGGGCGCTTGGCTGGCGGCGCCGGGCAAACCCATCGAAGCCTACGCCAATTTTGGTGGCCAAATCGAAGTGAAAGCGGGGCAAACCACCGTGGTCAACGCGGGCGGGCCATTGCGCAATGGGGTGGAAGTCAGTTTAAATGGCCGCCAGTTGAACCTGTTCTACCACCTGGAAGGGGTGGGCGGGCAGTGGATGCAAACCACTCAAGCCAGAGTCCAAAAAGAACGGCCCACCTTTGCGATTTACCAGGGCCAGCGCCGCCTGGCCTCGGGCAAGTTTGAATTTGGGTGAGGGGGGACCTGCGTGCGCTCGTGGCGAGTGCCGTTTTGGATTTCAGGCGAAATAACCATCACCACCGATGGCGATCCGGGTGCCATTGGCGTGCGAGAATCCGTGCCGAAGACGATCAAAATCCCGGCGGTCCCTCTGCTGCCCCTCGTTTTTCCTTGGCTGGCGTTGGTAGGGTGCGTGCTGGCATTGAAACGCAACCGGCACGCCCGGGCTTGGCTAGGTATGTTGCCGTTTATGGCCATTTGGGGGGTGCTTAATGGGTTGGGAAATGCTTCGTTGGTGGAATTCAACTCCGAGGTGGCCACCGGGATGTATCTTTCGTTGGCCCTCGGTTTGAGTGTGTTGTGGTTGTTAGCGCCGGTTATGGAAGGCCGCCCGCGCGCTTTCAAAATAGGGCTTCAATGGGGCACGATACTCGTGGCCAGCCTGGGGTGCTTGGCCGTGTGCGATCCGGAAAAAGCGGCGCGTTCGGTCTGGATTTTGTATTGTTTGGAGGGAGTGGCCGCCACCACCTTTCTCCTGGCCGGTCATCTTTCGGCCTATTTATGCCGCCGTAATTGGCGATGGAACCAATTTACGGGAAGCATGTTAGGGGTACAGTTCGGGATCTGTTATGCTCTGTTGGTTGGTATCGGAATGGCTACTGCCACCCCAGCCACCACCTATTTGAGGGTGGGTCTTTCCCTGGCGCTCACCGCCACCGGCCTGCTTTTACCGTTCCTCTTTCTCGGCTATTTCAGTGCCTCCTGCCGCCAACGCTGGGAAAGCCTCTTTGGCCTGGCTCCGGAAACGCCGAAGATGGAGGTTTAAGGCGCAAAAGTTAGTCGAGTGTCCCCACCAAAATGATAAGAGTGCAGCGCCGCAGGCGCGGAATAAGTTAGCCCAGGCGGCGGGCCTGGGTAAACCGGCCCTCATCCTTCTATCAGAAAGCTCTGCAAGGGCGCCCCAGTTGGATCGCCTTCCCAGGGCTTGGAGATGATAGTTTCCGCTTAATCCTGGCCGTTGGCCTGGGCTAACTTGAAGCGCCCCGTTGGGGCTCGCTATTTAGAATTCGCAGACATGGAACGAACCATACAAGGTAGGGAACGCCTTAGAGGTAGGGACGCCGCGCTGCG
>MTLE01000444.1_pt2 | contig 42205 bp, 38 predicted proteins | sample 1982461 | NCBI WGS metagenome assembly MTLE01 (sample SAMN05712605, study PRJNA340218) | biofilm metagenome | isolation source: sample SPL anode biofilm adapted to -200 mV | place: USA | collected 2012-02-03
CAGGAAACCCGCGGGGACCGGCGCGGGCCGGGCGCGGCGGAGGATGGTCCGGATCCGCGCGGCCACCTCCCGGGGACTGAAGGGCTTGGTGACGTAGTCGTCCGCCCCGATCTCGAGTCCCACGATGCGGTCCACCTCCGCGTCCCGGGCCGTGAGGAACAGGACGGGCACCTCCGAGAAGGTGCGCAGGGTCCGGCAGACCTCGAAGCCGGACACGTCCGGCAGCCCGATGTCGAGGATCACCAGGGCCGGGGGAGCCCGCCGCACGGATTCGACCGCCTTCATGCCCAGGTCCACCCACTCGGGATCGAACCCTTCGGATTGAAGGACATACACCAAGGTGTCGGCGATGGCGCGTTCGTCCTCGACGATCAGGATCCGTTCGGGCATGGGAGGAGGGTCCGGCTTGGCAGGAAGTGGGAAACCAGAGGAGAGGCAGGCGCCCATGATACCCAACCCGGCGCGCCCCGGCGGAACGGGAAAGGCCCCGGGAGCGGGACTCCACGGGGCCTGTCGATGTGGGGCGGATGACCGGATTTGAACCGGCGACACCTGGAATCACAATCCAGTACTCTAACCAACTGAGCTACATCCGCCGTCGGGTCCATCAGAATAGCCGCAACCGGCTCCCCAGGGAAGCGCCATCTCCGGCTGGGGGGGCCGGGCGATAAACCCGCGGCTTTTTTCATCGTCTATACTAGATGCCGCAACGGGTTCCCGGCGCGGAACTAATTGATCTTTTACATCATATAGAATCCAGACTCACCACCTGGCCCGGGTCGGGCTTTTTTGACGAGGGAAAACCTATGAAACGTCAGATCAAGCAACTCTTCATGCTTTCCGCCTTCGCGGGCGTCTGCATGGCCGTGGGCATGGGGCTCAGCTACCGCTGGGTCGCAAGGGCCCAGGAGGAGCAGCCGGTCACCGTGGACGCCAGGGGTCTCGACCGCCTCCCGCCCATCGCGGACGTGGCGGAAAAGCTGAATCCCACGGTGGTGGCCATCACCAACACCAGCTTCGTGAAGAACCGGGGGCGCTTCGAGGGCGAGTCGCCCTTCGGCGACGACTTCTTCAACTGGTTCTTCGGGCCCCAGCGCCCGGGCACCCGCAAGCCCCAGGAGGAGGAGCAGCGGGTCCAGGCCGGCGGCAGCGGCGTCGTCATCTCGCCCGACGGCAAGATCCTCACCAACAACCACGTCATCGACGGCGTCCGGGGCGGCGACACCACCATCGAAGTGAAGATGGCCGACGGGCGCACCTTCAAGGCCACGATCCTGGGCAAGGACAAGGAGCTGGACATCGCCCTCATCAAGATCGACGCCAAGCACCTGCCCTACGCCAAGCTGGGCGACAGCGACGCGGCGCGCATCGGCGAGTGGGTGGTGGCCATCGGCAACCCGCTGGGCCTCGAGCACACCGTCACCCAGGGCATCGTCTCCGCCAAGGGTCGCCAGCTCACGGGCCCCGGCCTTGAGTCATTCATCCAGACCGACGCCGCCATCAACCGCGGCAACTCCGGCGGGCCCCTGCTCAACCTCCGGGGCGAGGTCATCGGCATCAACACCGCCATCCGCCCCGACGGCCAGAACATCGGCTTCGCGGTGCCCGTGAACATGATCAAGCGGGTCATCGCCGACCTCGAGAGCGGCAAGCCCGTGAGCCGCGGCTACCTGGGCGTGAGCACCCGCAACCTGGACAACGAGTTCCAGTCCAGCCTGGGCATCAAGGAAGGCGCCGTGGTCTCCAACGTGGACCGGGGCACCCCCGCGGACAAGGCCGGCATCCAGCGCCTGGACGTCATCACCGCCGTGGACGGCCAGAAGGTGCGCAGCGGCGACCAGCTGGTGGCCGCCATCGCGGGCCGCAGGGCCGGCGAGTCCGTCACCGTCACCGTGTGGCGTGACGGGGCCTTCAAGGACATCAAGGTGACCCTGGGCGACCGCAAGGAGCTGCAGAAGGGCGAGGCCCAGGACGGCGAGGAGGAGGATTCCGCGCCCAGGACCGACCCTGACAATCCCAAGCAGCTGAACCTCGAAAAGTCCTACGGCTTCTCCGTGGAGGGCCTTTCCGCCGCCAACCGCCACCAGTTCGGCGTCCCCGCCGACGTCAAGGGCGTGGTCATCACCTTCGTGGCCGCGCGGTCCGGCGCCGCGGAGAAGGGCCTCCAGCCCGGTCTGGTCATCACCGCGGTGGGCCCCAAGGACGTCGACGGACTCCAGTCCTTCCAGGCCGAGGTGAAGAAGGCCGGCGGCAAGAAGCCCCTGCTGCTCCTCGTCAGGCCCCCCAGGGGCAGCGCGCAGACCATCGCCATCCCGCCCCGCTAGGCGGCACGAGCACGAAGGCTGCCGGGATTCTTTCCCGGCAGCTTTTTTTCTGGGTTATCGTATAAGTCCATTTGCAAGGATCGAACATGGGCAAGCGTCTCCTCGTCGTGGACAGCGATCGGAGATTCATCCAGGACCACAAGTTCCCGCTGGAATCCGCCTTCGAAGTCGACTTCCTCTACACCACCGAGGGGGCCCTCACGCGCCTGGAGTCGGGGCAGTACGCCGGGATCCTCCTGTGCGTGGAGACCTCCGAGAACAAGGGCTACGCCCTGTGTTCGGCCATCCGCAGGGCCCCGACCCTCGGGGACCTGAAGATCGCCCTCATCAGCGCCAAGGCCTCGGAGGAGGAGTACGCGCGGCACCGCGGCACCAAGGGCAAGGCCGACCTGTACCTCCACAAGCCCATCAACACCACCGCCCTCATTCCGGCGCTGGCCGAGGTGGTGCCCATGAAGGAGGACGATCCCGACAACCCCCTGGGCGACCTGGCCGGAGCCGACCTGGGCGACGAATGGCTGGAGAGCCTGCGCACGGAGCTGGAGACCGAACCGGTCCCCGCCCCCCGGGCCCTCGCCCCCGTCGCGGGTTGGGCCGCGGAGCCCCTGCCCACCCCCGACAAGCCCGTTCGCAACCAGGGCGAGATCGAGCTCCTGGAATGGCGCGTGAAGGACCTGGAGCTCAAGCTTTCGGCGCAGCACGACGAGCTCGAGCGCAAGACCCGGGAGATCGAGGAGCTCATCCAGCGCAACGCCGCCGTCACCCGCAACCTGGACGAGGTCCAGCAAAGCCAAGGCGAGGCCGAGGCCCTGCGCCATTCGCTCCAGGAGCGCACCGCCACCGAGGACGGACTGAGGGGCGACCTCCAGGACGCCCTGGACGAGCAGAAGCGCCTGGTGGACCAGCTCGACCTGGTCAACGCCCTCCTTGCCGAGAAGAGCCAGCAGAACGCCGAGCTCCTGGAGTCGCACCAGCTGCTCCAGGCCCAGCTCGAGGAGGCCTGGGAGGCGGGAGGCCAGGTCAAGGGCCTGGAAGGCACCCTGTCGGAGACCCGTGAGACCCTGCGCACCGTCGAGGCCCAGGCGGCCCTGACCGAACAGCACCGCTCGGACCTCCTCCTGGAACTCGAAGGCGTGCGCGCCGACGCGGCCGTGAAGCAGGCCCGCATCCAGGAACTGGAAGGCGCCCAGGGCCGCATCGCGGAGCTGGAGGCCGAACGGGATTCGGCCCGGGAGCAGGTGGCCTTCCAGGAGGCGACCCTGCGCGACCTCGCCGAGGCGCGGGCCCGGCTCCAGGCCGAGTGCGCCGCCAAAGACGACGAGCTCACGGAGCAGGCCGGGGAGATCTTCGTGCTCCAGGAGAAGCTCAGCCTCCAGGAAGCCGCCGTCAAGGACCTGGGCGAGGAGCGGGACGCCCTGGGCGGGCTCAGGGAGCAGCTGGAGCGCGCCGCCAACGACCTCCAGGGGCGCCTGAACACCGCCGAGGCCGCGGGGGAGAGCCAGCGCCGGGAGTTCCTCGCCGGCATCGAGGAGCGGGAGGCCAACCTGGCCCGCCTGCAGGCGGACCTGGAAGCCGGGCAGGACCGCATCAGCCAGCTCAACCGTGAAAAGGCCGACCTCGCCGCCGACCTCCAGGGCCGCCAGGACCGTCTGGATACCCTCGGCGCCGTGCTGGCCGAGCTCGAGGACAAGGCGCGCCAGGCCCTGGACCTCGCCAAGGGCTGAGGATGCACACAAGCGCTCTGATCGCCACCCCGGCGCTCATCCTGGCCACGGGGTTCTTCGTCTGCGCCGAGTTCGCGGCGGTGCGGGTGCGCGGCACGCAGCTGGAGTCCCAGCTGGACGCCGACCCCCGCGCGGCCCAGGCCCTGGAGGTGCACCGCAACCTGGACCGCCACCTCTCCAGCATCCAGGTGGCCATCACGCTCCTCACCATCAGCCTGGGCGCGGTGGGGGAGGACGTCTTCGTCAAGGGGTTCCAGGCGCTGTTCGGGGCCACGCCCTGGCCGCGGGTGGGGCTCGTGCTGGGCTCGTTCCTGGGGATCATGGCGATCACCCTGCTGCAGGTGGTGCTGGCCGAGCTGCTGCCCCGGGGCGTGGCCCTGCGGTCGGCCGAGATGTGGGCGCTGCGCACCGCGGGGCCCCTCCTTTTCTGGTCCCGGGCCATCTCCCCCGTGACCCGGACGCTGACCGGCCTCACCCACGCGCTGGAGCGGGCCCTGGGCGTGCCCCCCGCCGTGGAGCACGCGCCCACGGAGGACGAGTTCCGGCGCATGCTCATGAAGAGCAAGCTGGAGATCTCCCGCAAGGACCTCATCGCCAACCTCTTCGATTTCTCCAAGCGCACCGTCAAGGAGATCGCGGTGCCCCGGGCCCAGGTGGTCCACTTCGACCTCCAGCGCACCGTCGAGGAGAACCTGGCCCTGGCGCGCACCTGCGTCAACACCCGCCTGCCCCTGTGCGACGGCGACCTGGACCACGTGGTGGGCGTCATCCACCTGCGCGACCTGCTTTGGGCCCTCAACGACCAGGGCCCGGACCTGGACTTCCGCAAGCTGGCCCGGGCCGCGTTCCTGGTGCCCGAGATGCGCCTGATCCAGGACCTGCTCCTGGACTTTCAGAAGCAGAAGCAGCACCTGGCCCTGGTGGTGAACGAGCACGGCGGGGTGGACGGCCTGGTGACCCTGGAGGACGTGCTGGAGGAGCTGGTGGGCGAGATCCAGGACGAGTTCGACCGGGAGGTCATCAACCTCCGCCGCACCCGGGGCGGGGCCTGGCTGGCCCAGGGCAACGTCACCCTGGAGGAGCTGGAGGACCACCTGGACCTGCACCTGGAGGTGGAGAAGGGCTCCGTGAGCCTGGGCGGGCTGTTCCAGGAACGGCTGGGGCGCATTCTCCGGACCGGGGACGAACTGCGCATCCAGGGCTGGCGGATCCGCGTGCTCGAGATGCGAGGCATGGCCCCGCGGAAGTTCCTTCTCAAGCCCGTGGCCACCGAGGAGCCCTGTGAGGATTGACGGGTTCATCCTAGCGGCGGGACTGGGAACGCGCATGGGACCCCTGTCCCGGGCGCTGCCCAAGCCGGCCTGGCCCTTCAATGGCCGTCCGCTCATAGCCCTGGCCGCCGACGGCCTTCGCCGGGCGGGCATCCAGAACCTGGCCTGCAACGCCCACGTCCTGCCGGACCGCATCCGGGAGGCCACCCGGGGCACCGGCATCGAGGTGTGCCCGGAACCCGTCCTGCTGGGCACCGCCGGCGGCCTGCGCCACGTGCGGGACCGGGCCTCGAGCGAACTGGCGGTATGGAACGGGGACATCCTGGCCGACCCGCCCTGGGCGACGTTCCGGGAGCGCCACCGGGCCCTGGGCTCGGACCTGAGCTGGCTGCTCATCCCCCACCCTGGCGGCCCCTGGAACCCGGTGTGGCTGGACCGCACGGGCCGCATCCTCCCCCCGGGCGAGACCGGCGAGGGGCCCTACCATTTCGTGGGCCCCGCCTTCTGGGGTCCCCGGGCCCTGGCGCTTCTGCCGGACGAGGGCCCAGCCGACGTGAAGGCCCACGTGCTGGCCAACCTGGACCGGGCCTTCGGCGTGGTGGTGGACCCCTTCCCCTTCTTCGAGATCGGATCGCCGGACCAGCTCATCGAGGCGGCCGCCCGGGTGGCGCCGGGGGCGGAAGGCCGGCTTCCCGGCTGCTATGTGCACCCCGACGCCCAGCCCGCCGGGTCCCTGGAGCGCTGCGTCCTGGGTCCCGGGGCCCGGCTCCACCCCGCCTTCCGGGACCGGGACGCGTTCTGGTTCGAGGAAGAGGGACACCTGGTGCGCCTGGCGCTATAGACTGGAGCGATGAGCACCCAACTCCAGACCGTCCTCGATCGCTGGGGCTGCAGGAACCCGGTCCTCCTGAACGGGGACGCCGGACTGCGGCAGTACTTCCGCGTGGAGCACCCGCACCTGGGCAGCGCCCTGGTGGTGCTCTACCCCAACGCCGATCCTTCGGGCGCCGACGATTCGTACTTCGAGTACCGCGCCCTCCAGGCCTACCTGGATCCCGTGGTGCGCGTGGCCACCATCATCCAATACGACGACGAGCTGCGGGCAATGCTGGTGGAGGACCTGGGCTCCACCACCCTGGAAACCCGCCTGATCGCCCACCCCGAGGAGGAGTTGGCCTGGGCGAAGGATGTGGGGGACCTCCTGGCCACCTGGCTGGGCCTGCTCACCGAGGGCGCCCCGCCCCGGGCCTTCTTCATGCTGCGCCGCTTCGACCACGCCAAGTTCCAGTTCGAGTGGGAATTCTGCAAGCAGCACTTCTTTGCGGACTTCCTTGGCAAGGAAGCGCCGCTCTGGCTGGACCGCATGATGGAGGACGTGCACAACGGCCTGGAATCGCGCACCCATTCGCTCGCCCACCGCGACTTCCACGTGCGCAACCTCATGGTGCACGGCGACCGCCTGGTGACCCTCGATTTCCAGGACGCCCGCAAGGGCGCCGCCACCTACGACCTGGCCTCCATCCTCTTCGACGGGTACTGGGACTGGTCCGCGGAAGCCCGCGCCATCATGGTCCGCAGCGTGGAGGAGGAGACCGGCTGGAGCGAGACCCTCCTGTGGGAGGAGCTCAACCTCAGCGGCATCCAGCGCAACCTCAAGACCCTGGGCACCTTCGGCAACCAGGTGGTGAACCGCGGCAAGGCCCATTTCGCCCCCGCCATCCCCCGCACCATCCGCCACCTCCTGGGCCACTTCCAGCGCATCCACCACGGCGAGGGCGTCCTGGCCGCGGAACACTGGCTGCGCCTGGCGGAAAAGCGCCTCCTGAAGGCCGCCGGGGACGTCGACTAGCATGCGCCTGCGCCCGGCCCGCGCGGAGGACGTGCAGTCCGTAATGGCGCTGGTGCGCCGCGCCGTGCCCCTCATGCGCCAGGCCGGAAACCTGCAGTGGGACGACACCTACCCCAATGCGGAGGTGTTCGCCGAGGACGTCGCCAGAGGCCAGCTGTGGATCGCCGAGGAGGACGGGCGCGTGGCCGGCGTGGCCGCCATCACCGAGGACCAGGAACCGGAATACGCCGACGCCGGGCTGGATCCCGCAGAACCCGCCATCGTGGTGCACCGCCTGGCCGTGGACCCCGCCTTCCGGGGCCGGGGCGTGGCGGCGGACCTCATGCGCCAGGCCGAGGCGGTGGCCCGCGCCCGGGGGATCAAGGCGCTGCGCCTCGACACCAACACCGAGAACGAGGCGACGCGGCGCCTGTTTCCCAAGCTCGGCTACGTCCTCGCCGGGGAGATCGGCCTGGCCTTCCGTCCGGGAAGGCGCTTCCTGTGCTACGAGAAGCGGCTCGATTAGGTTTCGGTTCCGATCCCATGCGTGATGCTCTGGTGGCTGAACGCCGCCCAGGCCAGGTCCCGGAAGCGCTCCGTGTGGCCCCAGTCCACGCCCTCCATCCACAGCTTGTAGTGGATGAGCTCGTGCTCCAGGATGCGGCGCACCACGTCCTCCGGGTTGCGGCAGTTGCAGCCGCAGACTTCCACGGGCCAGGGCCGGTCCCGGCGGCGCAGGAGGGGCGTCGACAGGCGGATCTCGGGGCGCCACACGCCGCGGCTGTCCTTCTCGATGACGAACAGACCCGCGCAGCGGCTCATGCGGGGGGACCACACGATGGGACAGGGCGCCAGGTCCCACCCGGCCTGCCGGAGGATGAGGGCGGCCTGCTGGCGGAGGGTGGTGGCGCGCGGGGGTAGGGGATCCGCGAAGCCTTCGGCGTCCATGGGCGTGCCCAGGACGCGGGCGGGAGGCGTTCGGTCTTCCATCCCTCCATTGTGCGGCATGCCGGGACCCTCCGCCGTGGCCCAATGCGGGGAGGGCTCCGGTTCTGGCTATCATCTCAACCAGGAGGCCGCCTTGGACGTGGCATGGTACTACTTGACCGGAGGACAGGACAGGACGGGCCCGGTGGCCTGGGCGGACATCGAGGCCGCCTACCGCAGCGGCGTCATCGGCCCCGCTAGCCTGCTGTGGGCCTCCCACCTCGCGGGCTGGGTCCCGGCCGGAACCCTCCTGGACGCCCCGGCACCGCCGCCCATCCCCGCCGCGCCCGCCACCGCGCCGGGGGCCCGGGCCGCCTTCCACTGCGGGCTCTGGTCCCTGTTCAGCATGTTCCTGTGCTTTCCGGTGGCCCTGGGGCTGGCGGTGGCGGCCATCGTCCAGAACCAGAAGGCCCACCGCCTGGCCCGGGAGAACCCCGGCGCCTACCGGAAGCCGGGCAGCAGCGGGCTGGTCATGGCCATCATCGCCCTGGCCATCCTCCCCCTGCTGGCGGTCCTGGGCATTGTCAGCGCCATCGCCATCCCCGCGTTCCTCGCCCAGCGCGAGCGGGCCCGGGCCAGGGGCGCCGTCGTCGCGGTGGATCCGGGACCCCGCGCGCCCTGGTCGGGGAGGGCCTGAGCGTCACCGGGGCAGGTCCTCGTGGCGGAAGGGCCGGGCTCCGGGCCCGGCGTAGTCCGCCACCACCTGGCCGGTGCCGTGCAGGAGGTACTTCACGGTGACCAGGCCCTGGATGCCCACGGGACCCCGGGCGTGGATGCGCGAGGTGCTGATGCCCACCTCGGCGCCGAACCCGTAGCGGTAGCCGTCGGCGAAGCGCGTGGAGGCGTTGTGGTAGACGCCGGCCGCGTCCACCTCCCGCAGGAACCGCCCGGCGGCCTCCGGGTCCTCCGTGACGATGGCCTCGGTGTGGCCGCTGCCGTGGGCCCGGATGTGGGCCAGGGCGGCGTCCAGGTCGTCCACGATCCGCAGGGCGAGGATGGGCGCGCCGTACTCCGCGTCCCAGTCGGCTTCGGAGGCGACGGCCAGCCCCGGCGCCAGGGCGAGGCAGTGCGGACACCCCCGCAGCTCGACCTCCGGCAGGCTCCGGACCAGGAGGGGCACAAGGGCGGGAGCGCAGGCCCGGTGCACCAGCACCGTCTCCACGGCGTTGCAGGCGGCGGGGTACTGGAGCTTGCCGTCCCGGGCCAGGGCCACCGCCATGGCGGGGTCCGCGGCGGCGTCGATGAAGAGGTGGCAGACGCCCTCCGCGTGGCCCAGCACGGGAATGCGGGTGCGGGCCTTGATGGAGCGCACCAGGGCCGAGGATCCCCGGGGGATGACCAGGTCCACGTCCCCGTCCAGGGCCAGAAGCCCGTCCACGTCGGCGCGGTCCCGCAGGAGCTTCAGGGCGTCGGCGGGAAGGCCCCCGGCCTCCAGGGCCCCGCGCAGGATCCCCACCAGCGCCCGCACCGACGCGTCGGCCTCGCGGCCGCCCTTGAGCAGGGCGGCGTTGCCGCTCTTGATGGCCAGGGCCCCGATCTGCACGGCCGCGTCGGGGCGGCTCTCGAAGATCACCGCGAGCACCCCCAGGGGCACGCTCACGCGCTCCAGGAGAAGGCCCTCGTCCAGGAGCCGGCGCAGGTCCACGCGGCCAAGGGGGTCCTCCAGCCCGGCCACTGCTTCCAGGCCCCGGGCCATCTCCTCCACCTTGGCTTCGTCCACTTTAAGACGCTGGAAGGCCGACGGGTCCAGTTCCCCCGCGGCCACCAGGGCCCGGGCCGCTTCCATGTCCAGGGCATTGGCCGCCAGGAGGGCCGGGGCCGCCGCCCGCAGGTCCCCGGCGGCGCGCCGCAGCGCCCCGTCCCGGGCCTGGACAGGAGCTGCGCCCAGGAGGTTCGAGGCGGCCCGGGCCCGCCGGGCCCATTCGCGCACGGGGGTCATGGCCGGTTCTCCTCGAGCCAAGGCCCCAGGGGATCGCCCTTGGGCCGGGGACCCGCCAGGAACCGGGTGCAGGGCGCTTCGCCCGAGACCACCCGCTCCAGGGTGCCGCAGCCTTCACCCCGGGCGATGACGACGGCCACGCCGGAGGCCATGCACAGGCGCGCCGATTCCAGCTTGGTGGCCATGCCGCCCCGGCCCCGGACGCCCGAGCCCTGGGCCCGGGCCAGGATCTCCGGGGTGATTTCCGCCACCTCCCGCAGGAGCGGCGCCCCGGGATCGTGGTGGGGGTTGCGCTCGTGGAGGCCGTCCACGTCCGACAGGATCAGCAGGAGGTCGGCGCCCAGGCCCGCGGCCACCAGGGCCCCCAGCCGGTCGTTGTCCCCGAAGACCTTCATGCGGCCCAGCTCCAGGGTCGCCACGGTGTCGTTCTCGTTGATGATGGGGATGACGCCCATCTTCAGGAGCTTTTCCAGCGTGGCCCGCAGGTTGGCGCGGCGCTCGGGGTCCGAGAAATCCTCCTGGGTGAGGAGCACCTGGGCGCAGACCGTGTCCAGGCGCCCGAAGGCGGACTGGTAGAGGGCCATGAGCTCCCCCTGCCCCACGGCCGCGCAGGCCTGCTGCAGGGAGAGCGTGCCGGGCTTGGGCGGCAGCCCCAGGCGCCGGGCCCCCAGGCCCACCGCGCCCGAACTCACCAGGAGCACCTCCCGGCCCTGGCGGCGCAGGGACGCCAGGGACTCCACCAGCGCGAAGATCCGCCCCAGGGAAGGCAGACCGTCCTCCGCGAGCAGCACCTGGGTGCCGGCCTTGACCACGATGCGTCGGGGGGCCGCCTTCCTCATCGGCCCAGCCCGCTGGCCACCTGGGAGGCGCGTTCGACGCCCCGGGCCATGACGGAACGGATGCGCCCGTCCTCCAGGGCCAGGAGGCCGGCGATGGTGCACCCCGCGGGGGTGGTCACCTCGTCCTTGAGCGCGGCGGGGTGGCGCCCGGTCTGGAGAACCATGGACGCGGCGCCCACCGTCATGCGCGCCGCCAGTTCCACCGCCACGCCCCGGGGCAGGCCGCACTGCACGCCGCCTTCGGCCAGGGCCTCGAGGATCACGAAGATGAAGGCGGGACCGCTGGCCGAAAGCCCCGTCACGGCGTCGAAGTGGCGCTCCTCCAGGTCCAGCACGGCGCCCAGGGGCTCGAAGAAGGAACGGGCCGCGGCCAGGTGCGCCTCCCCCGCGTGGGCCCCGGCGGCCAGGACGACGGTGCCCATGCGGATGCCGCAGGGGGTGTTGGGCATGGCGCGGATGACCGGGGTGCCCGCGGGGACCCGGGCCTCCAGGAAGGCCAGGTCCGTGCCGGCGGCGATGGAGACCACCAGGGGCCGGTGGTCCAGGGCCCCGGCGGCGGCCAGCGCCTCCAGGAGCGGGCCCAGGTCCTTGGGCTTGACGCACAGCAGGACCGCCTCGGCCTGGCGCGCGGCCTCGGCGGCCGTGGCCGCCCAGCCCACGCCCAGGGCCTGGGCCCGCGCCTTGGCGCCCTTGCCCTTGCCGGCGGCGACGATCCCTTCCGGAGGGAAGCCGGCGGCCTCCACCAGGCCGCCCGTGATGGCCTGGCCCATGGTCCCGAACCCGATCACCGCCAAGGGGATCGTCATGTGTGCCTCCGGAAAGAAAAAGCCCCCGGATTCTCGGCCGGGGGCGGGTGGAAAGCGGGTGGGGTCGACGCTCAGCCGGCCCCAGGGCCATCACCCACCCCGGTAGGGCGCGGGCAAAGGGAAGCCTTGGTGGCGAGCGTCAACATGGACGGAAGTATGACCCGGGAAGTCATCCTTCGCAAGGGTCAGAGGCGGGTGGTCTCCACCTTGACCACTTCGCCGTCCAGCACCAGGGTGCTGGTGGAGGTGGGCGCGTTGGCCGTGAGGGTGCGCAGGGCGCCCAGGGGGGCCTGGTACTCGGCGGGCACGCTCTCGAAGAACATGACGCCGGCCTTCCACTGCTGGGCCTGCTCGATCTGGATGCGCAGGTCCTTGAGCTGGCGGGGGTCCACCGGCGCGGGGGCGCTGGTCATGAGGCAGCGGGCCTGGGCGGTCTTGGGGAAGGCGATGACCTCCCGGATGTTGGTGGCGCCCACCAGGAGCATCACCAGGCGGTCCAGGCCCAGGGCGATGCCGCCGTGGGGCGGGGCGCCGTAGGACAGGGCGTTGAGCAGGAAGCCGAACTGCTCCTGGGCCAGTTCGGGGCTCATGCCGATGGCCTTGAACATGCGGGCCTGGGTCTCGGCGTCGTGGATGCGGATGGAACCGCCGCCCAGTTCGAAGCCGTTGAGGATGACGTCGTAGGCCTGGGCCCGGCAGGCACCGGGGTCGGTGTCCAGGAGGTCCAGGTCCTCGGGGTGGGGGCTGGTGAAGGGGTGGTGGCAGGCAACGAAGCGGCCTGCCTCCGGGCTCCACTCGAGCAGGGGGAAGTCCACCACCCAAAGAAATTCAAACTTGGATTCGTCGATGAGCTCCAGGGCCCGGGCCAGGCGCAGGCGCACTTCGCCCAGGACCTTGGAGGTCTGGTCATCAGGCCCCACCGCGAACACCGCCAGGCCTTCGCCCTTGACCCCCAGGGCGGCCTTGAGGGCTTCCTCCTGGACGGGATCCACGAACTTCTTGAAGCTGGAGCCGAAGCCGTCCTTGCCCCACTTGGCGTAGGGGAGCCCGCCGGCGCCCAGGTGCTTGGCCACGTCCTGGAGCTCGTCCAGCTGCTTGCGGCTGTAGGCCCCCGCCTGGGGCCCCTCGAAGAAGAGCGCCCGCACGCGGCGCTGGCCGTTGCTCTCGGAGGCCGCCCGGAAGAGGTTGAAGCCGCTGTCCGCGAAGAGCGCCGTCACGTCCTGGATGCGCACCTTGCAGCGGGTGTCGGGCTTGTCGGACCCGTACCACTCCATGGCGTCCTTGTAGGGCAGCCGCGGGAAGGGGGCCTCCACCTTGCGGCCCACCAGGGCCGCCAGCTCCACCAGGAGCGGCTCCATGAGGTCCTGGATGTCCTGGGCCCGCACGAAGCTCATCTCCACGTCCACCTGGGTGAACTCAGGCTGGCGGTCGGCGCGCAGGTCCTCGTCGCGGAAGCAGCGGCAGATCTGGATGTAGCGCTCGAATCCCGCCACCTGCAGGAGCTGCTTGTAGAGCTGGGGGGACTGGGGAAGGGCGAAGAACTCGCCCTGGTGCACCCGGCTGGGCACCAGGTAGTCCCGGGCCCCTTCGGGGGTGGACTTGCCCAGGATGGGCGTCTCGAATTCCACGAAGTCCTTGGACCGGAAGTAGGACCGCACCAGGTGGGCCACCTCGCTGCGCAGCGTCAGGCTGCGCTGGAGGCTTTCCCGGCGCAGGTCCAGGAAGCGCCATTTCAGGCGCAGGTCCTCGTTGGCCTCGGCGGCGTCGTCCAGGGGGATGGGGGAGGTCTGGGCGGTGTTCAGGATGCGCAGGGCGGTGAGCCGCACCTCGATGTCGCCGGTGGGCATGTTGGGGTTCTTCTGCTCCCGTTCGGCCACCACGCCCTCGGCGGCCAGCACGTACTCGCTGCGCACTTCCTTGAGGCGGGCCAGGAGCTCGGGGGGCACCTCGGTCTCGTTGGCCACCAGCTGCACCAGGCCCCAGCGGTCCCGCAGGTCGAGAAACACCAGGGAGCCCAGGTTCCGCACCCGCTTGCACCACCCCAGGAGGCGCACCTCCCTGCCTGCGTCGGGGAGGCGCAGGTCGCCGTTGCGGTGGGTACGTTGGAAGTCGCCGAGCCGATCGAGTTTCATAGCCTACTAGAATCGCATCCGGGGTCCGGTTTCTCAAGGCTTGGGTACGCGCCCCGGGCCTTTGCCGCTGGCCCCGCCGAAGAAGGCCTCCCAGGAGACGAAGCCCGGGCTGGGCTTGAAGTCCGGCCAGGCCGCGGTGTCGAAGCCCGCCGCCAGGGCCGCCGGCGCCAGGCCGGGGTTGGCCTTCACATGGGCCTGGGCGGCCCGGAGGAAATCCCGCAGGCGCAGCAGGTCCTTCTTCCCCGCCACGGGGCCGTGGCCAGGGAGGACCTTCACCCCGTCCGGGAGCCAGGCGGCGAGGTCGTCCAGGGTCGTCACCAGGCCGCCCAGGCTGCCGCCGCTCTGGGTGTCGATGTAGGGCAGGAAGCCGTGGAAGAAGAGGTCCCCCATGGCCAGGACCAGCTCCTGGGGAAAGCCCACGAGGGTGTCCCCGTCCGTGTGGCCGGCGGCCACGTGGAGCAGGTGGTAGGCCGACCCGCCCAGGTGCAGATCCATGCGGGCGCGCACCGCCGGGTCCGCCTCGCCGTAGCAGATGGACGGCAGCCCCGCCTGCTGGGTTCGGGCCAGCCTCGCCCGCACGTTGGCGTGAGCCACCAGGACCAGGCCCTGCTTTTCCATCCACGCGTTGGCCCCCACGTGGTCCCGGTGGACGTGGGTGTTCACCAGGTACCGCAGAGGCTTGTCGGTGACCGAGCGAACGGCCTTGAGCAGCCCGGGCGCGCCGGCCTCGAAACGGCCGTCCACCAGCAAGGCCGCGTCGTCGGCCACGAAGAGGCCCACGTTGCCCCCTTCTCCGAAGATGGCGTAGGCGTGGTCCGAGAGCTTCTCCACCCGTTGGGGCGCAGGCTCGTTCGCCAGGATCGGAAGGAAGGCCAGGGCCACCAGGAGCGAACCAAAGGACAGGAATCGCATAACGCCTCCGGATCCGCAATTATAGGCCGGTCCGGAGGCGTTGGCGGCCCAGGGGGCTAGGAGACCGACGGCAGCTTTCCGGCCGCTTCCGCGACGTGGGGGGGCCGGATGGGGACGCCGGGCAGGTCGGTTGCGACCATGGCGTCCAGGTTGCGCATGTACTTGCAAAGGAGGTCCCGCAGGGTGGTGGTCTCCTCCTCGGTCATGTTCTTCTCCGCCTGACCCCGGAGCCCCTCGCCGATCTCCGCGAGGTTCTCGCACAGGGTGAGGCCGCCCGGGGTGAGGCGGATGCGGATGCGCCGACCGTGGTTGGGATCGGGGCCCACCGTGAGGTATCCCCGCTGGGTCATCTGCTGGACCATGCGGGAGACGGTGGGGTTGTCCATCCACATGGCCCGGGCCAACTCACCCAGGGACAGGGGCGCCGCCTTGGAAATGACCAGGAGCATCCAGAAGTGGTGCGGTGTCAGGTCGAGCGGCACCACCTTGCCCGCCACGAGCTGTCGGATGGAGCGCCGGGCCGCCACGATCAGCATTCCGATGTTCGAAATCGCCAGTCCAATTTCCGATGAGTTAGACATTTCCCAAACCTCCCATTGATGAGGGATCCAACGTCCTAAATTGTCTTCCCAAACGGACCCTTGTCAATGAAATTTTAATGGTTAATTTTACCCAGGCTCCAGGGAGAATTCATTTTTGAGATTCCGAACACCCTTAATTGAATTGAAATCGACAATGATTAACCCACTATCTCTGATTGCCTATTGCTAAATTGAGCCATCTTCGATTCATCATGAGTCTCATTCGATTTGCAATTTGTAGAATATTTCATCTTGCAATCCCGCCACGCGGTGCCGCACCCGGGACGTCGGGCCGGCTGAAATCGAGAATGAATTTTATATTAATATTAAGTGCTTATTTTATTGTTTTTAGGATCTCAACGGTCCCGTCCATCCGGGCCTTCGGCCGGCCCCATCGTGACAATTAACCTGCCATTTGTCAGAGGCGCCGGGCCCCCTTCAGCGGCGATCCAGGAGGCGCTGCTGGACGGTGTCCAGGGCCCAGGCCTCCTGGGTTCCCGCGGCCAGGTCCTTCACCGCCACCACGCCCTGCTCCAGCTCCCCGTCGCCGAGGATCAGCGCCAGGGGCGCGCCCTGGCGGTTGGCGGTGGTGAGGGCGTTCTTCAGCTTGGCGCCCCGGGTCTCCAGGACCACCTCCAGACCTGCGGCCCACCAGGCCCGCGCCAGTTCCAGAGCCTTGAGGGTCGCCGCCGGGCCCAGCGGGATGAGGACAGGCGGGGCCTGCCGTGGGGCCTTGCCGTGCAGCTGCTGCATGAGCGTCACCAGGCGGTCCAGGCCGATGGACCAGCCGAAGGCGGCCACCTGGGGGCCGCCCAACTGCTTCACCAGGCCGTCGTAACGCCCGCCCCCCAGGAGGGCCGACTGGGCCCCCAGGTCCGTGGAAAGGACCTCGAAGGCCGTGCGGGTGTAGTAGTCCAGGCCCCGCACCAGCCGCGGGTTCTCCTCGAAGGGCAGGCCCAGGGTGGTGAGGATCTCCTTCAGGCGCTCGTGGTGCTCCCGGGAGGCGGGGTCCAGGAAGTCCACCAGCACCGGGTGGCCCTCCAGGGCGGCCTGGCAGCGTGCGTTCTTGCAGTCCAGGACCCGCAGGGGGTTCTCCTCGATGCGGCGGTGGCAATCCTCGCAGAACTCCGCCTCGCGGGCGGCGAAGAAGGCCCGGAAGGCCTCGTGGAAGGCCGGGCGGCACTCGGGGGTCCCCACGGAGTTGATGCTGAACGTGAGCTGGGTCAGGCCCAGCTCGCGCAGGAAGTCGTAGAGCATGACCAGGGATTCGGCCTCGGATTCCGGCGTGGAGACCTGGAAGCTCTCGGCGCCGATCTGCCAGAACTGGCGGTATCTTCCCGCCTGCATGCGCTCGTAGCGGAACATGGGGCCGATGTAGTACAGGAGCTGGGGGTCGCTGGTGGCCAGCATCTGGTGCTGGATCACGGCCCTCACGACGCCGGCGGTGTTCTCGGGGCGCATGGCCACGTGGCGCTTGCCCTTGTCGAAGAAGTCGTACATCTCCTTGTGGACGATGTCGCTGCTTTCGCCGACGCTGCGCTTGAAGACCTCGATCTCCTCCAGGATGGGCGTGCGGATCTCGGAATAGCCGTGCCGGTGGAAGGCGCGCCTTACGGTATCCTCGATACGCTGGAACCAGTCCAGTTCGCCACCAAACAGATCACGAGTGCCTTTGACGGATTGAGCCATCTTGAAACTCCACGGAATCCTGCCGCTCCTGTTCCCTAGCCTACTGGCACTGGCCCAATCCCCCAAGCTTCCTTCCGGGGAGGGCCGCCTCCTGGTGTGCGTGGACCCGGGCCACGGCGGCGAGGACGTGGGCGCCAAGGGGGCCCGGGGACTCAAGGAGAAGGACGCGGTGCTGGACCTGGCCGCGGTCCTGGTGCGCGAACTGGAGCGCAGCGGCATGGAGGCCCGGCTCACCCGGAAGGACGACACCTTCGTGGGGCTCTGGGACCGGGCCCGCTTCGCCAACCAGGCCGGGGCCGACCTCTTCATCAGCCTCCACCTGAACGCGGCCCGGGCCCGCCAGGCCAAGGGCTCCGAAGTCTACTTCCTCACCCTGGGCGCCGGGGACGGGGCGGCGGCGGAGATCGCCGCCCAGGAGAACGGGCCCGAGGCCCGCGCCGGCCACGTGGACCCGGACCACGTGGTGGCCGGCATCCTGGATACCCTGAGCCAGGAAGCCTTCCTGCGGGATTCCGAACGCCTGGCCGTGGCCATCCAGGGCCAGCTCAACAAGCTGGGCGGCATCCGGCAGCGCGGGGTCAAGCAGGCCCCCTTCGTGGTCCTCAAGGGCGCCGCCATGCCCGCGGTGCTGGTGGAGACGGTCTTCATCTCGAATCCCCGGGAGGAGGTCAAGCTGAGGGACCCCGCCTTCCTGCGCAAGGTGGCCCAGGCCATCACCCAGGGCGTGCGGCACTACTTCGCGGGCGCCGAAGGCACGCCGCGAAGGAAGGCCGTGGCCGAGGCCAGGCCGCCCCGGCCCTGAACCGGGGGTTCATTCGTACCTCAGGGCCTCGATGGGATCCTGCTTGGCGGCCTTGAGGGCCGGCCACATGCCGAAGCCCAGGCCGATGGCGGTGCTGATGCCGAAGCCCAGGACCACGCTCCACATGGGCGCGGCGGCGGGGAAGTCGAAGGTGAAGCGCACCAGGAAGGCCACGCCGAAGCCCACGGCGATGCCCAGCGCGCCCCCGCAACAGGTGAGCGTCACGGCCTCCACCAGGAACTGGGCGGCGATGTCCTTGCGGGTGGCGCCCAGGGCCTTGCGCACGCCGATCTCCCGGGTGCGCTCGGTGACGCTCACCAGCATGATGTTCATGATGCCCACCCCGCCCACCAGGAGCGCGATGCCGGCGATGAAGATCATGGCGACGGCGATGGAGCCCGTCACCTGCTGGAAGGTCTGGAGCGATTCCTCGCTGGTGAAGATGGCGAAGTCGTTGGGCTGGTGGGCCCGCAGGCCCCGGTGCTGGCGCAGGATGGCCACCTCCTGGTCGGTCATCTCGTGCACGAAGGCGGGGTCCTTGGGCACCGTGGCGATGTGGAGGGTGTCCCCGTTGCCGTTCTTCACCTCGGGGAACATCTCGTCGAAGACCGAAAGGGGGATGAGCAGGAAGTTGTCGGCGCTGCCCCCCATCTGGGAGCCCTTCTTCTCCAGCACGCCGATGACGTGCAGGGGCACGCCCTGGAGCAGCACCTCCCGGCCCACCGGATCCCGGCCGGGGAAGAGGGCCTTGACGACGTCGTAGCCGATCACGCAGGTGTGGGAGGCGTGGGAGACGTCGGTTTCCGAGAAGAACCGGCCGTCCTCCAGGGTGGAGTTGTTGGCCAGGAGGTAGTCCGGGACCACGCCTGCGATGGTGGGGCCGTTGGCCTCGGCGCCCTGGCGGTTCTTCACGGAGGTCGTGGCCGAGGAGGCGCCCAGGTAGCGCTCCGGGGACACCGCAGCGGCCAGCGTCGCCAGGCGCTTGAGGGCCGCGGCGTCGGTCAGCGTGAGGTTGCGCCTGCGGCGCTGCTCCTCCGGGATCAGTTCCGGGGGCCCGCCGAAGCGGGGCTCGAACTTCTGGAACTGCACCAGGGTGGTGCCGAAGGTCGAGAAGGCGCCGGTGATGGCCTCGTTGAAGCCCGCCACGAAGCTGACCATGGCGATGACGGTGGCCACGCCGGCCACGATGCCCAGGAGCGTCAGGAAGCTCCGCAGCTTCTGGGTGATGATGGCCCTGAAGGCGAAGAGCATGTTCTCCTTGCCCAGGGCATGGACGAAGGCGCTGTTCCGGATGAAGTCGAGCATGCGCCCCTCCTATTCGGCCCGGAGGGCGTCGATGACGGGCAGGTTCGAGGCGCGCCGCGCCGGCAGGAAGCCCGCGGCCAGGCCGATCAGGGTTGAAACCACGACGCTCGAGACCACGATGCCCGGGGTGATCTGGGCGGGGAACCCGCCCACGGTGCGCACGAGCCAGGCCACCAGGGCCCCGATCGTCACCCCCACGATGCCCCCGCACAGGCTGAGCAGCGACGCCTCCAGGAGGAACTGCCTCCAGATGTCCCGCTTGCGCGCGCCGATGGCCATGCGGATGCCGATCTCGGTGGTGCGCTCCACCACGCTCACCAGCATGATGTTCATGATCACGATGCCGCCCACCCCCAGGCTCACGGAGGACACCAGGAGCATGAGCACGAAAGCGGCCTGGCTGATCTGCTTCCACAATTCCTGAAGCGAGTCCTGGGTCATGATGCCGAAGGGATCCGGGTCCCGGTAGGCGGTGTGGCGCATGGCCCGCAGGAGCGAGCGCACCTCGGAGACCGCGTCGTCCAGGCCCGCCACCCCGCCCCGGGCCTCCACCTGGATGTTCAGGGAGTCCTTGACGCCCATGAAGTTCTTCCGGAACACCTGGATGGGCATGCACACGATGTTGTCCCGGCTGAAGCCGAGGGAGCGTCCCTGGCGCGGGAACAGTCCGATAACGCGGAAGGGGAGGCCCCGGATGAGGACGGTCCGGCCCATGGGGTCGAGCCCGGGGAACAGTTCCTCCTTCACGTCCATGCCGATGACCGCCACGTTCGCGGCCAGGTCGTTCTCGTTCTCGTTGAAGTAGCGCCCCTCCTCGAACTCGAACTTGAAGAGCCCGGCGAAGTTCGCGGTGGAGCCCACCACCGTCACGTTCTTCAGGTGCCGGGGCCCCGAATCCACCCGCAGCGACTTGACGGCGCGGGTGCTCACCCGGGACACGTTGGGCAGGTTGGCCCCCGAGATGCGCTCGAAGTCCGTCCAGGTGATCAGGGGCCGCTTGAAGGCCAGGAGGAAGTCATGGCGGGACTGGATGATCCCGAACCGGTCCACCATGAAGACGTCGGGCGCCAGGCGGATCACCTTCTCCTTCACGTAGGTGTCCAGGCCGGAAATGACCGCCACCACCCCCACGATGGTGGTCACCCCGATGATGACCCCCAGGAGGGTGAGGAAGCTCCGCAACTTGTGGGCCCGCAGGGCCCGGAGGGCGGAAAGGAACAGCTCGCCGAGCTGCATTCAGCTTTCCTTCTTGTCGGTCTTCTTTTTCTTCTTCTCGACGCGGATGTCCTCGCCGCCCTTGAGCTCGCGCAGGGCCTTGAAGGGACCGATGACCAGGCTCTCCCCGCCCTTGAGGCCCGAGAGCACCTCCACGTTGAGTTCACCCATGAGCCCGGTCTTGAGGGCCCGGAAGGCGGCCTTGCCGCCCTCCATGACGTAGACGCCCTCCTCCTCGCGCGGGGTGCCGGGGGCGAGGGTCTCGCCCTTCTTGGGCTTGATGTCATGCATGACCAGGGCCTGCAGGGGGATGGCCAGCACCTGCTCCCGGCTGCCGGTGAAGATGTCGGCCTGGTTGGAAAGGCCGGGCTTGATGGTGGAGGGCGGATTCTTGATCATCACCTTCACCTTGAACTTGATGGCCTCGTTGACGTTGGTCTGCACGATGGGGGATCCGCCCACCTCGGTGACCACCCCGTCGAAGACCTGGTTGGGATAGGCGTCGATGCGCACCTGGGCGGCCTGGCCGGTCTTGACGGTGGGGATGGAGGCTTCGTCCACCTCCATCTCTGCCTCCACCCGGCTCATGTCCGAGATGGTGACCAGGACGGTGCCGGGCTGGTTCTGCAGGCCGATGACGGCCGTCTCGCCCAGCTCGATGCGCTTGGCGGTGACCACACCGTCCATGGGCGCGAGGATCCGCGTCTTGTTGAGGGCGTCCTGGCCGCCGGCGAGGTCGGCCCGAGACTGGGCCACGCGCTGCTGGGCGCTTTCGAAGGCGGTCTGGGCGGTGCGCAGCGCGGTGGTGGCCTGGTCGAAGTCGCTCTGGGAGGTGATGCCGGCCTTGTGGTTGGCCGAGGCCCGGGTGAAGTCCTTGCGGGCCTGCTCCAGGCGGGCCTTGGCGGTCTCGAAGTCGTGGGCCATGGCCTGCGATGCCGAGCGCAGGCTCTCCACGGCGGCCTTGGAGCGGACATTGTCGATCTCCAGGATCAGGTCTCCCTTCTTGACGTGGTCCCCTTCCTTGACCTTGAGGGCGGTGACCTGGCCCATGGTGTTGGCCGTGAGGTCCACCTTGACCACGGCCTGGATCTTGCCGTTGGCGCTGACCTTGGCCTGGATGTTCTCCCGGGCCACGGTGGCCACCTGCACCGGAACGCCCTTGTCGCCGCGGCTCGCCGCGATTCCCAAGGCCACGATGACGGCCAGCCCCCCGCCCAGGATCCACATCTGCTTCGGCTTCATTTATACGTCCTCCTGGACCTGGGCCCACCTGAAGGTAACGCCCGGACCGAACCTTTCGTTTAGTTAATCATGCTCCAGGTTACATCCGCCGGGGGATCCCCTGAAATATCGCGGTTCTGGAACCTCCGTCACTCTATAATTTATGAACCGCCGCCTGGAGCATCATGTCCCGCCTTTCCGAGTCCCTGCGCAGCCTGGGGTTCCGCAATTTCCGTCTGTTCTTCACCGGGCAGCTGGTTTCCCTGGTGGGCACCTGGATGCAGAGCGTGGCCCTGTCGTGGCTGGTTTACCGGCTCACGGGCCAGGCGACGCTGCTGGGGCTGGTGGCCTTCGCCAGCCAGGCCCCCATCTTCTTCCTGGGGAGCTTCGGCGGGGTGCTGGCGGACCGGGTGGATCCCCGGCGCATCCTCGTCCTCACCCAGGCCCTCCAGATGGCCCAGGCCTTCCTCCTGGCCGCGCTGACCCTGGCCGGCTGGATCCGGCCCTGGGAGATCATCGTCCTGGCCACGGCCCTGGGGGTCGTCAATGCCTTCGACCTGCCTGCCCGCCAGGTCCTGGTGGCCAGCACCGTGGACCGGGAGCACCTGCCCAACGCCATCGCCCTTAATTCCTCCATCTTCCATGGCTCGCGGGTGATCGGGCCCGCGGTGGCCGGCCTGATGGTCGCCGCCATCGGCGAAGGGTGGTGCTTCCTGGTGAACGGGGTGAGCTTCCTGGCGGCCATCACCGGCCTCCTGAGGATGGACCTGCCCCCCTGGATCTCCCGCAAGGACCATCCGCCCGTGCTGGACCACATCCTGGAGGGCATCCGGTACGTCCACGGGCACCGGGAGCTGCGCCTCCTCTTCTTCCTGCTGGGCGTCGTGTGCTTCGTGGGCATGCCCTACGCGGTGCTGATGCCCATCTTCGCCGACGGGATCCTCCACGGGGGCCCCAAGGCCCTGGGGCTGCTCATGGGCGGGTCGGGCGTGGGCGCCGTCCTGGGCGCCACCCTGCTGGCCGGGCGCCGGCAGATCCACGGCCTGGAGCGGGTCGCCTACCTGGGCGCCACCGCCACGGGGATCGCCCTGGCCGCCTTCGCCTACTCCAAGGTCCTGTGGCTGTCCCTCGTCCTCATCGTCCCCGTGGGCGGCGCCATGGTGGCCCACATGACCAGCAACAACACCCTGGTCCAGGTGCTGATCCCCGATGAGATGCGGGGGCGCGTCATGGCCTTCCACGCCATGGTCTTCACCGCCGCCATGCCCATCGGGGCGCTGGTGGAAGGGCTCCTGGCCACCCACATCGGCGCCCCCGCCACGGTGGCGCTGGGGGGCTTCGGGTGCGTGGTGGGGGCGTGGTTCTTCGCGGTCCGGTTCCCGGCGGGGAAGTTCGAAGGCAGGGCCTGAGGCCCAGCCGGATCTACCGGTCCAGCTCTCCCGCGATGATGTTCATCGCCCCGAGGATGGACACCGCGTCCGCGATGAGCCTCCCCTTCACCTGCTCGTCGAAGCTGCTGAAGATGGGGAAGCAGGGCGGCCGCACATGGATGCGGTACGGCGCCTTGGTGCCGTCCGAAACCAGGTAGAACCCCAGCTCGCCGTTGGCGGCCTCGGTGGCGCTGTACACCTCGCCCACGGGCATGTCGATGCCGTGCATGATGAGCTTGAAGTGGTGGATCAGGCTCTCCATGTGGGTGTAGACCTTCTCCTTGGGGGGCAGGGCGATCTTGTAGTCGTCGATGATGACGGGCCCCGGGCCGATCTCCTTGAGCTTGTCCAGGCACTGGCGGACGATGCGCAGGGACTGACGCATCTCCTCGGTGCGCACCAGGTAGCGGTCGTACACGTCGCCGGTGGTGCCCACGGGCACGTCGAAATCGTAGGTTTCGTAGTCCAGGTAGGGCTGGGCCACCCGCAGGTCCTGGGCGACGCCGGCGGCGCGCAGGCAGGGCCCGGTGTACCCCCAGTTGATGGCGTTCTCGGGGGTGATGGCGCCGACGCCCTTGGTGCGGTCGGCCCAGATGGGGTTGTGGGTGAGCAGGCGCTCCATCTCGTCCACGGCCCGGGGGCAGCTCTCCAGGAACTGCTCGCACAGGGGCACGAACTCGGCCGGGATGTCCCGGAAGAGGCCTCCGATGCGGGTGAAGCTGGAATGCAGGCGCTGGCCGGCCATCATCTCGAACAGGTCGTAGATGGTCTCCCGCTCCTTGAAGAGGTAGAGGAACGCCGTGAAGGCCCCGATGTCCACGGCGTTGATGCCGATGCACACCAGGTGGTCCCCGATGCGGGCCAGCTCGGAGCACAGCACGCGCAGGACCCGGCTCCGGGGCGGATCCTGGATGCCCAGGAGCTTCTCCACCGCGAGGGTGTAGCCCACGTTGTTCATGAGTGAACTGCAGTAGTTCAGGCGGTCCGTGAGGGGGATGAACTGCTGGTAGGTGAGGTTCTCCCCCAGCTTCTCCACGCCGCGGTGCAGGTAGCCGATCTGGGGGGTCGCCTTGACGACGATCTCGCCCTCCAGTTCCAGGACGATGTGCAGGGTGCCGTGGGTCACCGGGTGGGAGGGGCCCATATTGACGATCATGCGATCGGCGTCGGAGGTGCGGGGGGTTTCCACGTTCAGCTCAGCCATTGAGGGATCTCGCGTCGGGGGCGTAGGAGACGCCGATGTCCTGGCTGCAGAAGGCGTCGCCTCCGTCCAGGGGGTAGTCCTTGCGCAGGGGGTGCCCGGGGTAGTCCTCCCACATGATCAGGCGCCGGGGGTCGGGATGGCCGTCGAAGGGGATTCCGAAGAGGTCCGCCACCTCCCGCTCGGACCAGTCGGCCGACTTGAACCGGCCCGTGAGGCTGGGCACGGATTCCTGGTCGGCCACGCGCACCTTGAGGCGCAGGCGCTCCTGGCTCGTGAGGTTCAGGAAGTGGTAGACCACGTCGAAACGGGGATCCCGCTGCCCGCCGTCCACGGCCGTGACGTCCATGAGCTGCTGGAAGCCTTCCCGGTAGATGAAGTCCACCACCCCCAGGAGGGCGGTCCTGTCCACCACGATGGTCTGGTCGCCCCGGAAGGCGTGCCGGTCAAGGATGGCTCCGGGGAGCTGTTCGTCGATGCGTTCAATCACCATGCGCTCACCAGATCTTCTGTTCGCCGTTCTCGCCGGCCGCCAGCACCATCTCCCGGACGACCTGGTAGTTGGTCAGTCCCCGTTCCAGCTGGAGCTTCTCCTGCCGGTCCATGGACGCGTAGAACTGCTCGATGTGCTCCCGGCGAGCCATGAGCGTCTCCTTCTCGATCTTCTTCTGCAGCTGCATGGCGCCGAAGATGATGGACTCGGGCCGGGGCGGGCAGCCCGGCACGTACACGTCCACGGGAACCACCCGGTCGATGCCCTGGAGGGTCGCGTAGGTGCGGTACATCCCCCCCGAGGAGGCGCACACGCCCACCGAGACCACCCACTTGGGTTCGGCCATCTGGGCGTAGACCTGGCGGAGGATGGGGGCCTGCTTGTTGGTGATGGTGCCCAGCACCAGGAGCATGTCGGACTGGCGGGGGGAGAAGCGCAGGGCCTCGGCCCCGAACCGGGAGAAGTCGTAGCGGGAGGCCATCATGGACATGAACTCGATGGCGCAGCAGGCCGTGCCGAAGGGCAGCGGCCACAGGCTGTTCTTGCGGGCCCAGTTCACCACCGCGTCCAGGCGCGTGGTCATCACCGAATCGTCGAGGTTGATCGCGGCCATGTCAGCGCTCCCAATCCAGGGCGCCCTTGCCCCAGGCGTAGACGAACCCCACCAGGAGGGTCGCCACGAAGCTCACCCCGGCCCAGAAGGTCCAGAGGTGCGCCTTGAACTGGACGGCCCAGGGCAGCAGGAAGGCGGCTTCCACGTCGAACAGGATGAAGAGCATGGCCACCAGATAGAACTTGACGCTGTAGCGGTGCCGGGCCCCGGCCTGGAGAGGGGGCGCCCCGCATTCGTAAGGGGTGAGCTTGTGGGTCTTGGGATTCAGGGGTTTCATCAGCCCGGGCAGGATCCAGCCCGACACCACGAGGATCGCCGCCCCCACGATGGCCGAGAGGATGAGCAGGAGCAGGATCGGCAGGAAATACGATACGGGTTCGGTCATGGTGGGTTCCGGGGCGGCGTGGCGCCTCAGAGATCATAGCGTCATCCTCCGGATATTGGCTCCGGTACTCGTTATAATCCCCCCCATGGCCTCCCGCGATTCCCAGACCGTCGTTTTGAGCCGCCAAGCCATCCTCCTGGTGACTGCGGTGGGCGTGGGCCTCCTGACCCTCTGCTACGTGCTGGGCGTCCAGGTGGGCAAGCAGAGCGCGGCCCTGCGCCGGCCCCTGTCCCGGGACACCGGGGAGGAACTGGAGGAGCTCCCCGCCACCATGGCCGAGCAGCTCAAGGCCCTGGAGCAGTCCGGCTCCGGCGCCGGCTTCGAGAAGCCCCAGGAGGCCAAGGCGCCCGAGCCGCCCAAACCGGAAGCCCCCAGGCCCGAGCCCCCCAAGGCCGCGGCGAAGGCCCCCGAACCCGAGGCGAAAAAGCCCGACCCCGCAAAGAAGGATGAAGGACGCTGGACCGTCCAGCTGATCTCCACCCCCGACGCCGCGGAGGCCAAGGCCATGGCGGCAAAGGCCAGGGCCGCCGGCTTCCGCACGGACACCCTCGCCGAGAAGGGCCTCTTCAAGGTGCGCCTGGCCTCCCCCACCCCCCGGGAGGCCGCCGACGCGTCCATGCAGAAGCTGAAGACCCACGGATTCAAGCCCTTCCCCATCAAGGTGGACTGATGAAGAACGTCATCCCCTCCCTGCTCCCCGTTCCGCGCTTCATCGAACTGGGGGAGCAGGTCCGGCTCCCCCATGCCCGGATGGTCTTCCCGCTGCGGAACATCCACTTCCGGGACGTGCGGGCGGTGGGTTTCGACATGGACTACACCCTGAGCCACTACAAGTCCCCGGAGATCGAGGAACTGGCCTACTGCCATTCCGTCCGGCTCCTGGTGGCGGAGAAGGGCTACCCCGCCCGGCTCCTGGACACCCACTTCGATCCCGACTTCGCCATCCGCGGCCTGCTGCTGGACGGGGCCCGGGGCAACCTCCTGAAGCTGGACAGCTCCCGGCAGGTGGTGCGCGCCAGCCACGGCAGCCGTCCCCTATCCCGGGAGGAGGTGGACGCCATCTACGGCCGGAGGCGGCTGGTGTCCCGGGCCGGGGCCTTTCGCAGCATCGACACGCTTTTCGAGATCCCCGAGGCCCACCTGTACGCGACCCTGGTGGACGCCCTGGACGGGGGCGAACTCCCGGGCCTGGACTTCCTTCAGGTCTTCCACGACGTGCGCTGGGCCATCGACTCCGCCCACCGCAACGGGAAGATGAAGGCGGAGATCCTGGCGAACCGCGACCTGTACATCCTCCGCGACCCGGACCTGGCCACGGCCCTGGACCGGTGGAAGCGGGCCGGCAAGAAGCTGTTCGTGGTCAGCAACAGCGAATGGACCTTCACCGAGGGGGTGCTCAGCTTCCTCCTGGACGGCCAGGACCCGGCCCGCCCCCTGTGGACCGACTACTTCGACCTGGTCGTCGTGAGTTCGCGGAAGCCCGCTTTTTTCCTGGAAAGGCCACCGGCCGAGCCGCTTCCCGGGCAAAAGGCGGCCTTTTCGGGCGGTAATGCGCTTTGGATGGAGGAATTGCTGGACGCCAGAGGGGAGGAGATCCTCTACGTGGGCGACCATATCTACGGCGATATCCTCCGGTCCAAGAAGAATGTTTCCTGGCATACCATGCTGCTCATCCCCGAATTGGCCTGGCAGTTGGAGCAACTGGAAGAACAGGCAACCGAATTGCAGGATTTTCTTCGTCTGGAGTCCGCCCGGCGTAAATCGGAGATCCGGGCCTCCCTCCTCGAGAACTTATATAAAAGAAACAGGGAACATCGGCACCTCCTCGCCCCCCGGCTCTCCCCTGAGGCTCTACAAGCCTTGGACTTGGAAGCTAGGGCAATGAAAAGCGAAATTGACGCTTCACGAACCACCACCCAGATCCAGGCCCTGGAAATTGCGAGCCTGGATGCCCGGCTGGAATCCACCTTCAACACCCGATGGGGGTCTATTTTCCGCGATGGGTATGAACAAACCCGTTTCGCAGATCAAATTCAAACGTATGCTTGCGCTTATACCGGGCGAATCAGTAATCTGTACCTGGTAGATCCCTCCACCGCTCTTTATGCACCGGTGCCGACACTCCCGCATGAACGGATCTGACTAGTTTTTCACAGGGACGTTCTTGCCGGCCTTGGAACAAAGCATCATCTCTTTTCATCAAAGGGGAGTGCCGTTGCATAATGTGGGGCATTTAAGTCAATCTTAGGACGACAGATAGGAGTGATCAAATTGAAGCGATTCGATTCCAATTCCGACGCCCCACTCTCCGTCTCCTCGCTCGGAGACCGTATCAAGGCCGTGCGTCTCACCTGGCGATGGTCCCAGGAAGAGATGGCCGAGGCCCTGCGCGTGGACCAGGCCTCGATCTCCTTCTGGGAACGGGACAAGATCAAGCCCTCCGGATCGGCCATCGTGGCCCTGGCCTCGTTGTTCCGCACCAGCACCGAGGCGCTGGAGGAGGGAACGGGATTCCGCATCCCCGACCCCCCATCCCATCCCGAATCCGCCAAGGTGGACCGGGAGTTCCCCCGGAGCGTCAGCCTGCCCGCGGGCAGCGAGGACGTGGTGATGGTCGTGGACCTGGCCGACGGGTCCTCCAAGGGCAAGCAGCTTTCCGAGGCCATGATGAGCCTCGTCCAGGGCGTCAAGGACAGCCGGCGCGTATGGGTGGTCCTGGAATAGCCCCTACTTCATCTCGGCCTTGAATTCCCCCAGCAGCCTCGGGAGCCAGCGTTCGATTTGCCGGCGGAACTGATTCACCATGCCCTCCGGGGAATCCCCCTGGACGATGACGATGGGCACGGTGCGGGTCAGGGGCGCGCCGCCCCCTTCCGCGAGGGTCAACCGGGCCTCCATGCGATAGGTCACGCCACTGTAGACGTCCATGTGGCTGAAGATGAACTCGGGTCCCCGGGCGCCTCCGGAGAAGGCCAGGTCCAGCACCATGTCCGGGTCCAGTTCCCGGGCGATGAGGCCGCAGACGGTGACCTGGGACTTCAGGTAGGACGCCACGCCCGGCGGCAGGTCCACGTTGGAGCGGATGGACATGGCCATCTTCGAGAAATCCACCGGGGGAAGGTCCGCCCGGTTCACCTGGTCCAGGCGGAGATCGACGGCCGCACGCTCGGACTGGAGGGTGGCCCGGAGGTCCGCCCCGACGCCGGTCACGGCCAGCAGGGCGATGGATTCGTCCAGCCGGTCCAGGTCCAGGGTCAGCTTCCGGAGCTTCCACAGGACCTTGCGGCTCGGCTCCGGCCCCAGGCGGGTGCGGACCTCCCGGACGCGCTCCAGACGGCTGGCCAGGCTGGTGCGGGCCTGGGCGAGGTCCAGGTAGGCCAGGGCATACACGGTGCGGGCGCCGGCATCGGTGAAGGTCTGCTCCACCACGAGGCCGGGAAGGTCCTCCGCCCGGGCGCCCACGGTCACCTCCTCCCGCACCACCCGCTCCCCTGAGCCCGCCGCCTGGCCCTCCCGCGTCACCTCCGCGGTGCGGGTGGCGACGCGGGTCCGGCCCTGGACCGTGGCCCGGAGGCGGGTCACCACCTCCAGGCGCGCCCGGTCCGAGGCCCGGGCGATGGCCTGGCCCTCCGGGACCGCCAGGTCCGCGGTGCCAAGGGCATACAGGCGGCCTGACGTTTCCGGGAGGCGTTCCACCCAGGCGGGCCGGGTGGGAGGAGCGGGCTGGAGAACCAGGGAGGCGGCGAGAAGGAGGGCGGCGTGCATGACCATCTCCCCTTATGTGCGCTAATGCGTCAGGACGTGCCGGATGGCCGCCACCACCTGGTCCTGGTCCGCCTCGGTGAGGCCGGGCCACAGGGGCAGGCTCATGAGCCGCTCCCCGCTCCACTCGGTGTGGGGCAGGCCGTCGGCGGGCAGGGCCCCGGGGTGCTCCCGGTAGAAGTCCCGGTAGAAGCTGTGCACGTGGGCGGGCCGGTAGTGGATGCCGGTGCCGATGTTCTCCTCCTTGAGCCGGGCCACGAATTCGTCCCGGTCCATGCCGGCCACTTCGGGCCGGATGCGCGCGACGAAAAGGTGGAAGCAGTGCTGGTGGACGTCGTCGCCGGGCACGGGGAGGACGAGGGCCTCCACGTCGCCGAGCAGGTCCAGGTACCGGCGGAAGAGCTCCCCCCGGCGCCGGTTGAAGCCGTCCAGCTTCTTGATCTGGTGAATCCCCATGGCGGCCTGCAGGTCCATGAAGTTGGCCTTGCGGGCGGGTTCGGTCACGTCGAAGTGGGGGCTGCCCTCCTTGGACTGGCGCTTCCAGGCGTCGCGCTCGATGCCGTGGAACCGCAGGCGCTTGATGCGGGCCTCGAAGGATCCGTCGTGGAAGGCGATGCCGCCGCCCTCGCCGGTGGTCATGTTCTTGTTGGGGTGGAAGCTGTAGACGGAGAAGACCGAGCGGGGGTCGGAGCCGATCTTGCGGCCCCGGTAGCTGGCGCCCATGGCCTGCGCCGCGTCCTCCACCACCCAGAGACCGTGGGCCTGGGCGATGCGCCACACCTCGTCCATGGGAGCCGGCAGGCCCGTGAGGTGCACCGGGATGATGCCCCGGGTGCGCGGGGTGATGGCCGCCTCCAGTTTCGAGGGATCCAGGTTCAGGGTGACCGGGTCGATGTCCACCAGCACCGGCACGCCCCCCTGCAGGAGGACCGTGCTCAGGGTGGACACCCACGTGAGGGCCGTGGTGATGACCTCGTCCCCGGGCCGGATGCCCAGGCACTGCATGGTGATCTCCTGGGCGGTGGTGGCGCTGTTCATGACCAGGCAGTGCGGCACCCCGTTGTAGGCCTGGAGGGCCTCCTCGAACCGGCCCGACTTGGGCCCGGTGGTGATCCACCCGGACTCGATGGAATCGATGATCTCGGCGATCTCCTCCTGGCCCACCATGGGCCGGGTGAAGGGGAGGAACGCCTCCCGTCGGACGTAGGACATGGTTGCTCCGTGAGGTGAGGACTGATTCTAGCGGGCCTGGCAGGCCTGCAGGGTGTTGGCCATGAGGCCGGCGATGGTCAGGGGCCCGACCCCCCCGGGCACCGGCGTGATGGCGCCGGCCAGGGCGGCGGCCTCGGCGAAGCGCACGTCCCCGCAGAGCACGCCGCCCTTCTCCCGCAGGGTCCTGAGCTTGCCGGGGTCCGAAGCGAAGATGACCTCGCCCAGGGCCGGGTCCTCCACGCGGTTGATGCCCACGTCCAGCACCACGGCGCCTGGCTTGATCCAGGACCCCTCGACCATGCCCGGGCGGCCCACGGCGGCCACCAGCAGGTCCGCCTCCCGGCACAGGCCCGGCAGGTCCCGGGTGCGGCTGTGGGCGATGGTGACCGTGGCGTGCTGCTCCAGGAGCATGAGGGCCATGGGCTTGCCCACGATCTCGCTGCGGCCCAGGACCACCGCCCGGATCCCCTTGAGCTCGATCCCGTAGGCCCCGAGCATGCTCATGCAGGCCGAGGGCGTGCACGGGCGAAGGCCCGGAAGGCCTTCCAGCAGGAGGCCCTGGTTCACGGGGTGGAACCCGTCCACGTCCTTGGAGGGGTCGATGCCGTGGAGGGCGCGCTTGGAATCCAGGCCCGGCGGCAGGGGGAGCTGCACCAGGATGCCGTCCACCCCGGGATCGGCGTTGAGCCCGGCGATGACCTCGTCCAGTTCGGCCTGGGGCGTGTGCGCCGGCAGGCGGCGCTCCACGGACCGGATGCCGGTGCGGGCGCAGGCGGCCACCTTGCCCCTCACGTACACGTGGCTGGCCGGGTCGTCGCCCACGATCACCACCGCCAGACAGGGGGCACGCAGGCCGAGGGCCGCGCGGGCCTCCACGGCCCGGGTCACTTCGTCCAGCATGCGTTCCGCATGGGCCTTCCCGTCGAGAATCGTGGTCATGGCGGCGCTCCCGGACTCCATGGTGCCCTCAATCGGCGACCTTGTCTTGGGGCCGGGATGGTTTGTGCCTCAAGGATATTTCGCTTGTTATGCGGCCCAAAGAGCGATATTCTTCTCCGTTGAATTCGGCCTGGATTTTTCCGGGCTCCAGGGCAATCGGTGGAACCCGGCCGCTGCACCCAGAGCTTCGGAAAGCCTTGTCGGGTGGGTTCAGCCCGCCCCAACAGCTTTTAAGGTCACCCCCCATGGATCTGAAGAAACTCAAGGACCCCCTCGAACGGCAGCTGGCGCTGCTGGGCTTCGAGCTGGTGTGCCTGGAGACCGCCAAGGAGGGCCGGGACGACATCCTGCGCCTCTACATCGACCACCTGGACCGGGGACCCGAAGGCGACCGGGCCATCACGCTCGACGACTGCGTGGCCGCCAACGACGGCCTCGTCACCTGGCTGGACGTGGAATTCCCCAGCCTCCGGGAGACCATGAACCTGGAGATCTCCAGCCCGGGCCTCGAGCGTCCCCTCACCAAGCCCGACCACTTCCGCCGGTTCCTGGGCAGGCTCTGCCGCGTGCAGACCGTGAGCCCCATCAACGGCCAGAAGCGCTTCAAGGGATGGATCACCGGCGTCTCGGAGGAGGCCGTCGTCCTTGAGGAGGACAACGCCCTCAAGACCGTGCCCCTCGAATCCATCCAGAAGGCCCGCCTCGCTCCCTTCGACGAGGACAAGGCCCCCCGCCCCCGGCACGCGCCGGAACAACCGACAGCTGCCCGCGTAGAGAAAAGCGCCGGCAAGGAGACCGCATGGCACTCGTAGCAACCAGTTTCTTCGATTCCGTGAAGATGATCGCCGCCGAGAAGGGCATCCCCGAGGAGGACGTGTTCAAGGCGGTGGAGGAGTCCCTCGTCAAGGCCGCGGAGAAGTACTTCCAGGGCTTCGACTTCTACGGCAACTTCCAGGCCCAGATGGACCGGGAGACCGGCGAGTTCCACGTGTACGCCCTCAAGATGGTCGTGCCCGTCGTGGAGGAGGAGGACCTGGAGATCAGCCTCGAGGAGGCCCAGGCCCTGAACCCCGACGCCGCCGAGGGTGACACCCTCTGGCTGCCCCAGGACACCAGCCAGCTGGGACGCATCGCGGCCCAGGCCGCCAAGCAGGTCCTGGTGCAGAAGGTGCGCGAGGCCGAGCGCGACCGCATCTTCACCGACTTCGCCGACCGCATCGGCGAGGTGGTGGTGGGCGAGGTCAAGCGCTTCGAGAAGAGCGCCATCATCCTCGAAGTGGACCGGGTGGAGGCCATGCTCCGGCGCTCCGAGGCCCTTCGCGGCGACCGCTTCGACAAGGGCCAGCGCATCAAGGTGGTCATCTCCGCCGTGGACAAGTCCGCCAAGGACCCCCAGGTGCAGGTGAGCCGCACCGATCCCCGGCTCCTCATCAAGCTCTTCGACCAGGAGGTCCCCGAGATCCACGACGGCACGGTGGTCATCCGCTCCTGCGTGCGGGAAGCCGGTGACCGCGCCAAGGTCGCCGTGCACTCCCTGGACCCCGATGTGGATCCCGTGGGCGCCTGCGTGGGCCTCAAGGGCAGCCGCGTCCAGGCCATCATCCGCGAGCTGAAGAACGAGAAGATCGACATCGTCCGCTTCGACGAGGACAGCAGCCGCTTCATCGCCAATGCCCTCAATCCTGCCAAGGCCCTGCGGGTCACGGTAACCGACCTGGAGCACCGCCGGGTGGAAGTGGTGGTGGACGACGAGCAGCTCTCCATCGCCATCGGCAAGCGGGGCCAGAACGTGCGCCTCGCCGCCAAGCTCACCGGCTGGAACATCGACGTGCGGAGCGAGGCCGAGAAGCGCCGCGACACCGAAGCCGCCATGGGCCAGGCCCTCTCCGAGGCCCCTTCCGTGGAAGAGGCGCCCAAGTCCAAGATCCTTGAGGAGTTGGGACCCATCGAAGGGCTGACCGAAGCCATCGTTGAAAACCTCGCGGCCGCCGGCCATCTGGATATCAAATCCCTGTACACTATGACCGTAGAGCAGCTGCTCGCCATCGAAGGCATGGATCAGGACTTGGCCTTCCGTCTCATCGACGCCGTGCACGCCCGGTTCGGAGAGTAGATCCTGGGCTCCTTCCCGTCATCTCCTCCGCCCCTTCCACCTATCGAGGTAAGCCCCTTCATGTTGCGCATCAACCAATTAGCAAAAGAGCTCGGCGTGAGTAATCACGAAGTGATCGACGCCCTCGAAAAGCGCCTGAACATCCAGGGCAAGAGCCACAGCTCGAACCTAACGGACGACCAGGTGCAGTCGGTGCGCCGCGTCATCGAGAACAAGCCCCGGGCCCACGAGGAGCCCCCGGTCCAGTCGCGCCCCGCGGTCCAGGCGCCCGTGCGCGTGGTGAAGTCCGTCGCCCCGGCCCCCGCCCCCGTGCCGCCCCCTCCGGCCCCAGCCGTGCTCATCAAGAAGGCCGAGCCCGTCGCCCCCGTGGCCGAGCCCGCCGCGCCCGTGGCCGTTCAGCCGCCGCCCCCCCCGGCTCCGGTGGAAGTCCCCGCCCAGGCCCCCGTTCCCGTGGAGGTGCGCGCCGCCGAACCCGTGGCCGAGCCCGTGAAGGCCCCCGCCCAGGAGACCTTCAGCCGTCTGCGCGTCTCCCAGGCCCCCGCCCCCGTGGCCAAGCCCCAGGAGCCCGCCCGCTACATCCAGCTGCCCCAGCCCCCGCCGGCCCGCATCCGGCCGGAAGCCGGCGCCCGGCCCGTGATCCAGCGCCCCGGGCAGCAGCCCCAGGTGCAGCGGTCCGGCCAGCCCCAGCCCGAGAAGACCGTGCTGCCCATGGCCACCAACACCGGCAAGGGCGAGATCCGCCACGAGCCCTCGGCTCCCGCGCCCTCCCGCCGCCCCTTCATCCCGCCCTCCATCACGGAGCTCCGGCCCGAGGGCGGCTTCACCCGCATCAAGATGTCCGACACCCCGGCCCCGGCCCCCAAGCCCGCGGAACCGGCCCGCTACATCCAGCTGCCGCAGGCGCGTCCCGCGGGCGGCTCCCGCCCCGGCGGTCCCGGCGCCCGCCCCGGTGGCCCCTCCCGGCCCGGCATGGGCGGCCCGTCCCGCCCCGGCATGGGCGGACCCTCCCGCCCCGGCGGTCCCGGCGCCCGCCCCGGCGGCCCCGGCGGCCCCCGGCCTGGAGGCCCCGGAAGGCCCGGCGGCCCCGGCCGCGGCCCCTCCCTGCCCACCACCACCACCATCGACCCCAACGCCCAGAAGGGCCCGGGCCGCGGCGGCCACTTCACCGGCAAGAAGAAGGACGACAAGCGCAGCAAGGCCGAGCGCCTCGCCGAGGAGCTCGAGCTCAAGCTCAGGCAGCCCCGCAGCCGCGCCCAGCAGATCGCCACGGAATACGTGAACGACGAGATCGGCATCGTGATGCTCTCCGAGGGCGTGTCCGTGAAGGAACTGGCCGAGAAGTGCAACCGCCCCGCCAAGGACGTGGTGGCCAAGCTCCTGCACCGCGGGATCTTCGCGACCATCAACCAGCCCCTGGACACGGAGCTGGCCAAGGAGATCGCCCGGGAGTTCGGGTACCTGGCCGACATCGTCTCCTTCGAGGAGGACGTGCAGATCGCCGCCGAAGAGGGCAGCGACGTGCAGGGCGAGAAGATGCCCCGGCCTCCCGTCGTCACCATCATGGGCCACGTGGACCACGGCAAGACCTCCCTGCTCGACGCCATCCGCAAGAGCAAGGTCGCCGCGGGTGAAGCCGGAGGCATCACCCAGGCCATCGGCGCCTACCACGTCAACGTCAAGGACGGCACCGAAGGGGCCCGCCGCCAGGTGGTCTTCATCGACACGCCCGGTCACGAGGCCTTCACCAAGATGCGCGCCCGGGGCGCCAAGGTCACCGACATCGTCATCCTCGTGGTGGCCGCGGACGACGGCGTGATGCCCCAGACCATCGAGGCCATCAACCACACCAAGGCCGCCGACGTGCCCATGGTCGTGGCCATCAACAAGATCGACAAGCCCGGCGCCAACCCCGACAAGGTCGAGCAGATGCTCCTGCAGTACGGCATCCAGACCGAGGCCTACGGTGGCGACGTGCCCTGCGTGCGCGTGAGCGCCAAGAGCAAGGAAGGCCTGGACCTCCTCCTGGAGACCCTCCTCCTGGTGGCCGACCTCAAGGACCTGAAGGCCGTCTACGAATGCGCCGCGGCCGGCTCCATCCTGGAAGCCCGCCTCGACCGCGGGCGGGGCCCGGTGGCCACCGTCCTGGTTCAGCAGGGCACGCTCCACGCCGGCGAGATCTTCGTGGCGGGCGCCACCATGGGCCGCGTGCGGGCCATGTTCAACGACCGCGGCGACAAGGTGACCGAGGCCACCCCCTCCATGGCCGTGCAGATCCTGGGCTTCGAGGCGGTTCCCGTTTCGGGGGACAACCTCCAGGTGGTCGACGACGAGGCCAAGGCCCGCAGCATCGTCTCCTTCCGCCAGGAGAAGGCCAAGGCCGCCGCGCAGATCAAGCAGCGCGTCACCCTCGAGAACCTCTTCTCCACCCTCAAGGATGGCCAGATCAAGGAACTGCCCCTCATCATCAAGGCCGATACCTCGGGCTCCGTGGAATCCCTGGTGGGCAGCCTCGAACGCCTCTCCACCGAGAAGGTGCGGGTGCGGATCATCCACGCCGCCGCGGGCACCGTCACCGAGAACGACATCCTGCTGGCCGAAGCCTCCAAGGCCACGGTCATCGCCTTCTCCGTGAAGGCCGAGCGCAAGACCGAGGAACTCGCCCAGGAAGAGGGCGTGGACATCCGGTTCCACGACATCATCTACAAGGTCACGGAGGAAATCACCGCGGCCATGATGGGCCTGCTGGACGCCGAGGAGCGCGAGACCATCCAGGGCCTCGCCGAGGTCCGGCAGATCTTCAAGGTCGGCAAGTCGGTCATCGCCGGCTCCTTCGTCACCGAAGGCAAGGTCCAGAAGCCCTTCAAGGTCCGCGTCAAGCGCGGCCCGGACACCCTCTGGGAAGGCGGCATCAAGACCCTCAAGCGCTTCAAGGACGACGTCCACGAGGTGAAGAACGGCCTGGACTGCGGCATCGACCTGGATGGCTACACGGGCCTGAAGGAAGGCGACCTCCTGGAGTTCTTCACCCGGGAAAAGTTTGCCGCCACCAGCCTGGGGTAAGATTGTCCTGAACCTGGATGCCGCTCGGCGCACACTCCTGGTAGGGTCCATCCATGCGAAAACAGCGCGGCTTCACGCTACTTGAACTCCTCACCGTGATGACCATCCTGGCCATGTTGGCCACGGTGGGCATCGTGGGGTACCGCAGGCACACCAAGGCAGCCAAGGAAGCCGTCCTGAAGGAGGACCTCTTCCAGCTCAACCACTGCCTGGAGCAGTACCGGGCGGACAAGGGCAAGTACCCCACGTCCATTGATATGCTGCGCACCCAGGGCTACATCCGGGATATCCCGGTGGACCCCATGACCCAGTCCAAGGACACCTGGCAGACGGAATTCGAGACCCCCGACACCGACAGCCCCGACGCGGAGGTGGGCATCTTCCGCATCCGCAGCGGGTCCCAGGACCTGGGCGACAACCAGATCCCCTACAACGAATGGTGAACATGAAGCCCCTGGCCCGCACCGACGCCGCAGCCGCCGGCATTCTCGTCCTCTGGACCGGCATGGTCCTGGGCTTCGCGTTCCTGGTGGCCCCCCTGCTCTTTTCCACCCTCCCCAGCCGGGACGTGGCCGGGGGCATTGCCGGCAGGGTGGTGACCCGCCTGGACTGGATGGCCTGGGCCGCCTTCGGCGCCGCCGGCGCCCTCGCGCTCTTCCCCCGCTGGGTGAAGGAGATCCGCGAGGACCAGCCCGTGGGCCCCCTGCGCCTCTGGGCCGCCACCCTCCTGGTGACCTTCCTCATGGGCTTCACCAGCCAGTTCATCGTCAGCCCCGGCCTGGCGCGCATCAAGGCCCGCATGAACGGCCCCGTGGAGGCCCTGGCCCTGGAGCACCCGGACCGGGTGGCCTACCAGAAGGCGCACGGGATCTCCCGGCAGCTGATGTTCATCCGTCTCCTCCTGGCCCTGGGCCTGGCGGCCGGCGTGGCCTGGCTGCCCCGGGAAAAGGCTGCAGACTAGAGCTTGAACCGGCTCACGAGGTTCTTGAGCCCTTCGGCCACCGACGCCAGGTCGTCCGACGTTCGCGCCACCTCCTGGACGGCGGTGGACAGCTGATGGGCGGCGGTGGCGTTCTGGTCCAGCTGCCGGGCCGTGGTGTCCATGAGCTGGCCCACCCGGCCGCTGGTCTCCGCCTGTTCGCGGCTCAGGGCGCCGATGGTCCCGATGCGTCCGGCGATGCCGGAAATGCGGGCGCGCACCGCTTCCAGGTGCTCCAGGGTCACGTTCACGCTGGCGCCGCCGCCGGCCACGGCCTCCTCCGTGAGGTGGAGGATGTCCTCGATCTCCCGCGCGGTGTGGGCGCTGCGTTCGGCCAGCTTGCGCACCTCCTCGGCCACCACGGCGAAGCCCTTGCCGGCGTTGCCCGCCTTGGCGGCTTCGATGGCGGCGTTCAGGGAAAGCAGGTTGGTCTGGCGGGCGATGCCCTGGATCGCCCGGACGGCGGTCACGATTCGGGTGGTGGCCTCCCGGATGGCCTGCATCCCCTCGGCGGTGCCCCGCCCCTCCTGGGCCCCCTTGTCCGTGTCCTCCACGGCGACCCCCGCCTCCGTGCCGGTGTGGCTGGAATGGGCGGCCATGGTCTCGGCGTTGGCGTCCAGCTGGCGCAGGGCCTCCTGCACCCCGCGGCCGGCGTCCCGAAGGCCCGCGCTCACGTGGGCCACCTCCCCCACGGACTGGGTCATCTGCTCGGCGCTGGCCGCCAGTTCCATGCTCCCGGAAGCCACCCGCTGGGAGGCCAGGTTCACATCCTGGAGGGCCCGGTTCAGCTCCGCGGCCATGCCGTTGAAGGCCCCGGCCAACTGGCCGATCTCGTCTTTTGCGCGCACCTCCGTGCGGACGGTGAGGTCCCCCTGGGCCATGCGCCCGAAGGAGGCCGAAAGGCCCAGGAGCGGGGTCAGCACATGGCGGCGCACGGAGAGGGTGACCAGCCAGCTCACGACCCCCAGGAGCACCAGGCCCGCGGCGGCCGCCGCCAGGCGGGTGCGGGCCACCTGCCGCTCCAGGTCCCCGGTGGGCACCGACACGCCGAAGGCCCCCACCAGGTCCCCGGGCTTGCGGTCCTTGAACGCGGTCATGCCCACGGCGCCGTGGCACAGGATGCACTCCTCCTTCAGGCGCGCGGGGGCCAGGGTGTACTTGAAGGCGTCGTTGCCCTCCTTCAGGTTCCCCTTGCGCAGGTCCAGGGCGGGGTCGGCGGCGAAGGCCTCCATGGAGGCCCGCTCGAATTCGCCCGTGGCGCCGGGGGCGTAGCGCCCCGGCTCCACCCGGTGGTAGACCATGCCGCGGGAGGCGCAGTAGGCTTCCGCGGAGGCGTGGAACATGTTCCGGGAGGCCACGGACATGGTGGTGAGGTTGTCGTCGAAGGCCGCCTCCATGAGACCCGATTCCCGCGACCCCACCAGCCAGGCCGCCACCAGGATCACGGCCGCCAGGACCACGCCCACGGACAGGAAGATCTTGAAGGACAACCTCGTGCTGTTCATGGCCGGAACTCCCCTGGGACCTGTTTCCTGATCGGTCCCGAGTGAATGAAAGTTGACTATTGGACTACGGAATTGCCGCAGGCCGATAGCCCTTTTCGTCCGGGGGCGTTTCCTAGAGTTCCCACGCCTCCGGCGTGCGGGGCCGGGGCGGTCCGGGAATCAGTTCCCGCAGCCACTGCCGGATCTCCTCCACCCCGTCCCGGGTGAGGGCGCAGGTGAGCACGGCCTCGGGGTGGGCGCGCTTGAGGTCCAGGCGCCGGGGGCGGGTGAGCCGATCGGCCTGGTTCAGCACCAGCAGGCGCGCGTGGTCCTCGCAGCCGATCTCCTTGAGGGTGGCGCCCACGACCTTCAGGTGGTCCTCCAGGTCCGGGCTGGAGGCGTCGGCCACCACCAGGAGGGCCTCGGCGGTGCGCACCTCGCCCAGGGTGGAGCGGAAGGCGGCCACCAGCTGGTGGGGCAGCTTGCGGATGAAGCCCACCGTGTCCGACACCAGGGCCTGCCGGGGCTCGCCGGTGGTCTCGTCCACGCCCAGCCAGGCCTTGCGGGTGGTGGTGTCCAGGGTGGCGAAGAGCATGTCCCGGGGTTCCCCCTCCCCGGTGAGGGCCTTCAGGATGCTGGTCTTCCCGGCGTTGGTGTAGCCCACCAGGGCCACCCGGGGGACCTTCGGGCTGCGGCCCTGGCCCTGCGTCTTCCGCACCCGCTGCAGGTGCTCCAGCTCCTTCTTGAGCTGGCTGATGCGGAGGCGGGTCATGCGCCGGTCCACCTCGATCTGGGTCTCGCCGGCGCCGCCCCGGACGCCCACGCCGCCCACCTGGCGCTCCAGGTGGGTCCAGGCCCCCTTGAGGCGGGGCAGTTCGTACTCGTACCGGGCCAGCTCCACCTGGGCCTTGGCCTCCCGGGTCTGGGCCCGGCTTTCGAAGATGGCCAGGATCACCCCGGTGCGGTCCAGGCAGGTCATCCCGGTGGCCTTCTCGAGGTTCCGGATCTGGCTGCCGGAAAGTTCGTTGTCGCACAGGAGGAGGGTGGCGCCCAGGTTGCGGGCCTTCTGGGCCACCGTCTCGATCTGGCCCTTGCCGTAGAAGGTGCGGGACTCGACGGTGGCCCGCTTCAGGCGCTCCCGGCCCGCGGGTTCCATGTCGCAGGCCCGGGCCAGCTCTTCCAGCTCGGCCAGATGCACTTCGATATCATTGTCCCGGTCCTGGGGTCCTTGGTGGGCGATCAGGAAACATCGGGGAATGAGCTCTGGCATAGGGAACGAGGTTACCATCAAATCCTAGGTTCACTTCAGTTCAAGGACAGGTTCCGGCCGGCCGATGCTAGCATCAGGAAACCGTGAGGTCATATGGCCATTTTCGGCTTCGGAAAGGACAAGAAAGACGGCGGGGGTTCCCAGGACCAGGTCCTGGCCTACCTGGAGGACGCCCAGCGCGTGCGGGCGGCATTCACCCTTTCCGGGCCCCGCAAGACCGAGGTGCCCGCCTTCCTCCAGGGCCTGGACGAATCCGAAGGCACGGCCACCTTCCAGATCACCGGGCCCCTCATCGCGGAGAAGGGCAACACCGTCGAACTGCTCTTCATCCAGGAAGGCCTGCGCATCGGAGGGTCGGCCCGTCTCCTGGAGACCCGCAGCGGCGTGGCCGTCCTTGAGCTGCCCGACGCCCTGGAGCTGAAGGAGCGCCGCGGCGCGCCCCGGGCCCGCCTCAACCCCAAGGAAGGGGCCACGATCACGGCCCTCACGGGGCTCTTCGAGGGCGTGGGCATCACGGGCGTCATCGAGAACATCTCCGAGTCCGGCGCCCGGGTGCGGGTGGAGAAGGGCATGGCCATCAAGGGCGAGAAGCGGCTGCCCCTGGGCACGGGCCTGGTGCCGGTGGGCCAGCCCTTCATGCTCATCAAGCTCAACAAGCTCCCCAAATGCCCCGCCGTCATGGAGCTGGAAGGCAAGGCCGCCTACCTGGACAGCAGCGGCGGCGGCCTGACGATGGGATTCGCCTTCTCGCGGCCCAAGGCGGATGTGGCCGCGGCCCTGCGGGGGCTGGTGGCTTCCCGCACCTCCGCCATTCCCGCGTCCCTGCCCTCCAAGGCCAGGCGCAAGCCCGAGGCGGCGTCCCCGGGCTCCTTCGCGGACGAGCCCCTGGCGCGCCCCAGGCCCGTGGAGGAACCCCGGTCAAAGCCGGTGGAGCCCAAGCCGGTGGAAGCCAAGGTGGAGGCTCCCCGGGCCCCTGAACCCCCGCCCCCGGAGGAGGAGGCCCAGCCCGCCTCCAGGAGCGACAGCCTCGTGCGCCTGAAGAAGCGCAGCCGGGCGGTGGTGGCCCTTTCCCGCACCGCGGCCTTCGACGACATCCTCAGGAGCTTCCTCCAGGAGGACGGCTTCGGGCGGGTGCTCACCACGACGTTCTCCGAGGAGATCCCCGAGCTCCTGCGCCAGCCCAACCTGGGCGTCCTTTTCCTGGACGGGAGCATGACGGTCGTGGAGACCCTGGAGTTCGTCCGGCACCTCCAGGAGACCTGCGAGGACCTGCCTCCCATCGTGGTGGCGGCGGAGGACATCTCGGCCGCCATCGTCCTGGCGGCGCGCAGGCACGGCGTGGCGCAGCTGGTGGTGAGGCCCTACGAGCTGGACGCCACCTTCGCCGCCCTCCTCAGCGAACAGGTCACCCTGAGATAGAGGAGCCTCCATGCCCCCGCGCCTCCTGGCCGCGCTCCTCGCCGCGCTCCTCCCCCTCCAGGCCCAGGAGACGCCCCACCCCAACCGCCTGGCCTGGCTGACGATCTTCCCGGAGCCCCTGCCCGAGGGGGTCACCCAGTTCTCCCTGGAAGCCACCAACCAGTTCCTGAGATCCGACCGCCGGGACATCACGAACAACGGCGTCACCCACGCCCATCTCCAGGGCGAGGAGTGGCAGCTCACCTCCGACCTGGCCTGGGCCCTGGGCCC
>MTLE01000643.1_pt1 | contig 42111 bp, 41 predicted proteins | sample 1982461 | NCBI WGS metagenome assembly MTLE01 (sample SAMN05712605, study PRJNA340218) | biofilm metagenome | isolation source: sample SPL anode biofilm adapted to -200 mV | place: USA | collected 2012-02-03
ATTTTGGCTGGAATTACAGCAGCGAACAAAAACTGAGCACTCATGCTCTCACCCTGATTGAAACACCACCTCAAAATGACGAATATGGGATCATAAAAATTAGTGCTGTCACTTGGGGTATTTTCGACGAAAATGAAAGCAAAACATTACCAAACAGAAATTTATTTATAGAAGATAGAAGAGTTAATGCGGGTGATTTTTTAATATCACGTGCAAATACAATAGAATTATTAGGCAATCCCGTAATAGTTGAAAAAGTAACAAAAAACTTAATGTTAAGTGACAAAGTTTTACGCTTAGTTATGGATGATAAAAATAAAAGATGGCTATCGTTATTTTTACGTTCTAGTGTGGGGCGATATGAAATAGAGTCTCGATCTACAGGAAACCAATTATCCATGCGTAATATCGGGCAATCATCGTTATTAGATATTGATTTACCGAAACCGTCAGATAAAGAGCAAGAAGAAATAGTTCGTCGTGTTGACCAATTCTTCGCATTTGCCGATCATATCGAACAACGCGTCAACGATGCCAAAGCCCGTGTTGATAAACTCACACAATCCATTCTGGCCAAAGCATTTCGTGGCGAACTGACTGCCGATTGGCGCGCCGAACACCCAGAGCTGATCAGTGGTGAAAACAGTGCCGAAGCATTGCTGGCAAAAATTCAAACCGCCAAAGCGGCACTCGACGGCAAGAAAAAGAAAGGGAAGGCGGCATGAGCGACTTTTCCACGCTCATTTCGCTGTTCAGTGCCGTTTTATCGCTGATTGCCATCGCGGTCAGCGTATTCACCTTTTATAAATCGCACACCTTGAACCACGATATCGCTGTGCAAACCCATTTGCACGATTACAAACAAGCGATTAAACAAATCTGGTTGCAAAGCAAACCTGTCATTGAGCAAATGGATTCCATCCTGAAGGGTGAATATGAACTGAATGATATTGCCAGAAAGCTGGATGCGCTGACATCCAAATCAGAATATGCCGACAGCAGGCCATTACGACACACATTCCATGATTTGCATTCTTTCTGCATTGAAGAGCTAGAATCTGAATTTAACAGTGAAAACTTCAATTACTCTCGTAAAATCAACTCATTACTTGATATCGGCCTCGATATAAAACCATTTTTAAAAACCGGTAAATTTGGCAAAAGAGTAACGTTTGATTATCTAAAAACCCGACAGGGTGCCAAGGCTTATGCCATTATTAATGGCCTGAACAGTAACGAACTGAAGAAAATTAATACATTAATTATTGATAAAGTCACCGAAACTGCCTGCGTTTACACCATCAATAAATCACAACTCGACCAGTGGCTCACGCAGCTAACGAGTTTAAAACAAGATAATGAATTCGATAAATTCAGCATCAAAGAGAATGACAAGTTATACGCCCGCATGAACATTATGTTAAATACACTATCATTTTTGCAGTCATATGAGCTGGAATCCCTATTGAATAGCAGGCACGACAACAACTTTGACACAGGCTGTTTATTACACAGCGCGGTGATGATGCATTTGTTCGGTAAACTGGCAAAGCAATACATATCATGAAAACAGGATAACAGCTCAAACAGTGAGAACACACGAATTCCGTACTGTGATTAAAACGCAAGATCTGCATCAGCAACAAACCCAGTCACAAGCAAGCGCAATAATAGTCATCCGGCCATAAACGATGAACCAAACTCAACAGAGCACTAAAAATCGGAAATGTTCTCGCAAATCAGATCGCGCTACGTGAAAAAGTGAAGAGAACGATAGCCAATTCTTTAAACTTTTCACGTAGGAGCACGGTAGTGGAAACCGGATGGGCAACAATACATGAGACGTCTTTTACTTAGATAAGTAATTTAACATAATATACATAATGCGAAATATTAGATTAACGAGTTTTTGTGTCTGATTCGCCCGAGCATTTTGTCAGCACAATGCAGTTCGGCTGCACGACTGCAACGTGAAATTCGTCACCGGCGGTTGCGCCGAGCTTTTCTAAAATCTCGTCAGGAATCGGCAAAAACACATTCTCTGTATCAAAACGCTCAACTTTGACAATCATGAGATCATGCCGCGCTGCAAACGAACAATCAGCTCAAAAACTGACACAGCACCGGCTGTCGTGTCGAGCAGAGAAATCGGCGTTTTGCCGCCGAGCGCTGTCGCGGGTTTATACAAAAAAGAAATCGCTTTTTTTGCATCATCGTCATGCGCAGCAATCGCAGCATCAATGACCTTTTTTACAGAAATTTCATCGCACATTAATAGATACTCTAATAGATACTCAGGCCGTTTTTGATTGATAAAACCCAGTGCTGACAAGGGTTTGAGAGCTTTTGTTGATAGATTCAGTAATAGATACTCTGATAGATAAAACATCAAAAACCTGCTTTCCGGTCTGATGGCTGCAACGGCTCAGGAGGTTGAGAATCAACAATTTCGGCATCATCGGCCTGTTTTTTTTCGTACATTTTGTGCAGCCACTCGGCACGCTGTAGCGCGCGAGCCAGCGGCTCCCGAGGCGGTAACGCTCTGAATTTACTCATTAAATTCCCCAATGCCGATAAATTACGTTATCGGCACTAAATAGAAATAGTGGAATTAAGCATATATATTTTCTGCTGTAATATATTGAATTAGTTAGCTAATTATCGATGGCTTATTTCTTTTTTTGCCGGTATTTCCAATAAAAACAACCTCTAACTAACAACGCCATGTATTTATTGCTACGTGAGATATTTATACAATTGCCCCAGTTACCCTCCTTTTTTCATATGAAGCGAACCATATTGGCCGGTATTACCTACCTTCCCTGCGTATGTCGCTTGTTCTATTTCATTTAGTATGATCAGATAATGCAACGCGTATCATATAAGTAAAAATGCATTTATAATGCTTCTTATCATTAGAGAAACACAAAGGATTGTTTGATGGCTTCAATTCATGCAGATGTTACTTTAGTTGGTGGCGGGATCATGAGTGCCACTCTGGCAATGTTGATCCACCGTCTCGATCCAACATTACATATCTGTATGATTGAACAATTACCCGAAATTGCGCTTGAAAGTTCAGGTGCACTGAACAATGCAGGCACTGGGCATGCGGGTTATTGCGAACTTAATTACACGCCACACGATAAAAATGGCAATGTGTTGATTCAACGGGCATTAGAAATTAATGCTGCGTTTGAAGTTTCATTGCAATTCTGGTCGCATTTGGTGAATGCAGATAACGAAATAGCGCCCTCCTCTTTCATCAATCAAGTTCCTCATCTCAGTGCAGTTTGGGGGCAAAAAGATATCGATTTTCTCAAAACGAGATATTCACTGCTTAAATCACATCATTTATTTGCAGAGATGCAATGGTCTGAAGACAACAAAACACTGCTTGATTGGATGCCGCTGATGATGAATGGTCGTCAGGCTGAACCTAGATTAGCTGCAACGCGAGTGGAACATGGCGCTGATGTTAATTTCGGCGCACTGACACGGATATTAGTCGGCTATCTGCAGAAAAACGCTAATTTTGAGTTATTAACCAATACCAAAGTGGTTGATTTACATCGGGGCCATGGTGTCAAAAAACCTTGGAAAATTAGGGTAAAAAACCAACAACATTCCGAAAAACAGACCATCGAAAGCCCCTTTGTATTTCTGGGCGCTGGCGGTATTGCACTGCATTTGTTGCAACAATCAGGCATTCCTGAAGCCAGCGGCTATGGTGGTTTCCCTGTCAGTGGGCAATGGCTAATTTGTCAAAATCCCGAGATTATTCAGCAACATCATGCCAAAGTGTATAGCTTAGCCGCTGTTGGGGCGCCACCGATGTCGGTGCCACATCTAGATACCCGAATTATTGATGGTAAACAAAGTTTGTTATTTGGCCCTTATGCCGGCTTTACAACTAAATTTCTGAAACACGGATCGCATTTAGATTTAGTGAAATCGGTGAAGCCGAACAATCTGAAAAGTCTGATTGGCGCCGGTGCAAACAATTTCGATTTAACTAAATATCTGGTGAAGGAAGTTTTTCAAAATCAAAGTCAGCGCATGGAATCACTGCAAGCCTTTATACCGAATGTGCGGGCAGAAGATTGGACGCTGGCTCACGCCGGTAAACGGGTACAAATCATCAAACGTTGCCATCAAAAATGGGGCAAACTTGAGTTTGGCACTGAGATTGTTGCGGCCGAAGATGGCAGCCTGACTGCTCTACTAGGTGCATCACCAGGAGCATCTGTCAGTGTCAAAACCATGTTAGAAGTGCTTGAACGTTGCTTCTCTCACAAAATGCAATCGGCTGAATGGCAAGATAAGATTAAAGCGATGATCCCTTCATACGGTCATTCACTTATTACTGATGCTCAATTATTAGCCAGCGTTAGAAAACAGACACTAACAGCTCTTAAATTAGCACCTTGAGGACAATAATTTCCCATGTGCTATTCAATACCCCGTAATCGATTGATCAATTTTCCAACTGCCGTTTCGTGACGTTCAGTTTTTGTGGTATGCAGGTATTGTGAGGTCGTATCAATGCTGTCGTGTCCGGCATCGGCTTGTACGTGCGATAATGGCCGCCCGTTTAAATTAATATCGTGTGTAATACCCGTGTGCCGGATACTGTGCGGTGTCATTTGCCGCATTTCCTGCGCATCTTGTTCAAAACCATCATCCTGCGCCAGATCAGCTGCGATATTGATCAGATAATTAATCTCATCACGCAGTTGCCGAATGCCCAAATTCGCATTCCGTAAGCCCGCATCACGGCCCCGACCAGCAGCTTTGTGACGCAGAAATAAAGGGGTATTTTCGTTTGGCGTTGGCAACGAAGGCAAACCCAGATAGTTACGATAACGTTCAAGCGCTTTTAATAACTGGTTCGACACTGCGACAGTTCTGCGTTTACCGCCTTTACTTACCGGAATAAAGAAGCCCCACACACCACTGTGCGTATCGCGTCGGAATTGCCCCATCACTGGTGAAAATCCTGGTCTGGCAGCAACTTCTGAAATTCGCAAATAACAGCTATACATCAGGCTAACTAAAAACAGTGTCCGTTCATGCTGCTCAGGTTGTTCGCTCGCCATTTTTTCAGCTGCCGACATGATGTAAGACCACTGTAATTCACTAAAAGATTTGATGCTTTCATCATCGTCCAGACCTTGCTGTCGCATTGGTTGCGAAGCAAAACGGCTGTAACGCATCCACATCATCGCGGGGTTTCGCTCGGTATATTCTTCATTAATCAGATAACCGTAAAAAGCCGACAATATGGCTATTTTGGTTTTTAACGCTTTGTCACTAAGACGATATGGCAATATTTGATCGTTCTCTTTTTTACCCAAAAATGGTCGCCAGAGCGGGTTTGGCGCGCGTTCACCCCACTCTTTAACGGTAATAAATTGCGCAACGTTACGATAAGCAATCAATTCAGCTGGCGGATTAAGGCAGTAATCCACATAACGATTCATCATGCGCCGATTGATCTCTGACAGCGAAATCCCTTCCACGTCAAAACACCAATGCAAAAAAGTCGTTAATTCACTGCGATATGTCTTGTAATTGTTTTCACTGAAACGCTGTTCTGAAAGCCAATCAACTGCATGTTCATAGACCAATGCCGCATCATTTACCCGGTTGATCGTCATTGCAGCCAAATGCTGATTAACGCTTGGGTTACCTTCATCAAGATATTGAATGGAATCAAATAATGGGATCACAGGGGGTAGGCTTTGCATGATTAACTCGGATGACAACTTATATTTCTTATTATATATCAATGAACTGCTGCACTACTGATAAATTATGTTATCCGCATAATCCGTAAAAATACTATGAGAAACGCTGATATCCGGTTCGGCTCTGCCAGAAAGAAAATGTTATGATGTTTTTGCAGTTATAAATTATTTCCAAAACGATAATTCCCATAATTCGGCCGGAGTTTCCCAGCATGTTTCAACACGTAGACATCTACCCAGGCGACCCTATCCTCTCGCTGGTAGACACATTCAAAAAAGATCCCCGCTCCCACAAAGTTAATCTTGGCATTGGTATTTATTACGATGGCGCTGGCATCATCCCTGTTCTGGGATCAGTACAAGCAGCCGAATCGGCGATTGCCAAGACCATTACTCCGCGTCCTTATTTGCCGATGGAAGGTGCGCCTGTTTATCGGAAAGCGGTGCAAGAGCTGCTTTGGGGTGCCGATCATGAAGCGGTAAAATCAGGCCGTGTCGTGACCATTCAAACATTAGGTGGTTCAGGCGCATTAAAAGTAGGTGCTGATTTCCTGCATCGCTATTTTCCACAAAGCGAAATCTGGGTCAGCGACCCAACATGGGATAACCACCACGCGATTTTCCAAGGTGCAGGCATCAATACACATACCTACCCTTATTATGATGAAACAACCGGTGGTGTTCGTTTTACCGATATGCTGGAGATGTTCCGTACATTGCCACTGAAAAGCCTTGTGTTACTGCATCCTTGCTGTCACAACCCGACTGGTGTCGATCTTTCGCCACAACAATGGGAAGCATTGCTGCCAGTCATTAAAGAACGTGAGTTGATCCCATTCCTGGACATCGCTTATCAGGGCTTTGGCGACAGCATTATTGAAGATACCTTTGCGGTACGCATGTTGACTGAGGCAAACATTAGTTTCTTCGTCAGCAACTCGTTCTCTAAAAATCTGTCGCTGTATAGCGAACGCTGTGGCGGGTTGTCAGTTGTTTGTCCGAACGCCGAAGAAGCTGATCGCGTGTTGGGCCAATTAAAACTGACCGTGCGTAAGATTTATTCCAGCCCGCCAAGTCATGGTGCTCAAGTTGTTTCATCCGTGCTGACCAATCCAGAGCTGCGTGCGGCATGGGAACAGGAAGTTGCTGAAATGCGGGATCGTATCAAAGCCATGCGTCATCAACTGTATGAAACCTTAACCGCCAAGGTGCCGGGTAAAGATTTCAGTTACATGATCACGCAACGTGGCATGTTCAGCTATACCGGTTTAACGCCAGAGCAAGTTGATCGCCTGCGTGAAGAGTTTGCGGTTTATCTGGTAAGAACAGGTCGCATGTGTGTCGCCGGTCTGAATGCCAGCAATGTTGAGTATGTAGCCAACTCGATGGCTGCCGTATTGCAATACTAATATGTAATAATCTGTCGGGGTGCAGTGTATAACTCTGTGTTCCGGCAGACTAAATAACCAGTTTTACCAATTTGTTACAATCTTATTCCACTTTTATCCCCAGAAAATGTGGATAACCTCATTTCCCCTATCTTATACACTGGCAGCAGATAAATAGTCCCTTCAATAATCGTTCTAAAAAATAGAAAGATAGCACCTATTTTTTGCCATTTAATTCCCACAAATAGAAGATATAGTGTCTCTCAACACATAATGCCCACACCGAGGTATAAATAATGAGCAATGTATTAGTAATTCAATCAAGTATTCTTGGCCCTTATTCTCAATCAACTAAGTTGCTGGATAATTTTGCTGTTGAATGGAAACAAAAACACCCTACTGACAACATCGTTGTTCGCGATTTAGCAGGTGAACCATTGCCGGTGCTGGACGGTGAAATTATTGCTGCGCTGGGCGGCAATGGTGAACTGAATGAACGTCAAAAGGCTGCAGCAGAACTTTCTTTAGCACTAATTGAAGAAGTAAAAACTGCAGATTATGTTGCGATTGCAGTACCAATGTATAACTTCGGTATTCCAGTTCAATTGAAAACGTGGATCGACCTGATTTGTCGTGCTGGCATCACCTTTTCTTACACTGAAACCGGGCCACAAGGTCTGTTAACTGGCAAGAAAGTGCTGATCGTAACAACCACCGGCGGCGCTCATCGTAATACCGCAACCGATCTGGCTCTGGCTCACGCACAAACCGTATTGAGCTTCGTGGGTCTGAAAGACATCACTGTTGCTTATGCCGAAGCATTGGCGATGGGCCCGGAAGCTCAGGAACGCGGCCTTACTGATGCGACTAATGCTATTCAGGCATTTATTGCCGCACATTAATTAGTGTTATGCTGAGGGAAGTCATTCTTTCCTCGGCATTTTTTATGACCACCACTGAAAACCCTGCTTTCCGTTCTGCGATTGAAGCCTACATTTCTCAACATGCTCTTCCGGTCGATAAATACAGTCATCAGCCTCGGCTTTATACATTAACTTTAAATCTGGCACGAGCTGAACATCTTTCGTTTGATGATGATATTTTACATGCTGCTGTCTGGTTGCATGATTTAGGTGTATTTGAAGGTCACCGGCCCGTTAACCCTGCGCTATTGGCAAACTGGGATAATGTAGTTTATGCCTGCCGGGTAATTCCGGAGTTATTGCAACAGTGGAACTTCCCTGCTGAAAAAATTCCCGCGGTGATTAATGCCATTGAACAACATGCCACTCATTGCCAACCTACTACACCAGAAGCTGTTCTGTTACATGACGCTGATCTGCTTGAGCAGTTAGGTGCTGTAGGCATCATGCGTGCATTGTGTAAAGTCGGACGAGATACCCGCTATGCCACTCACGGTTCCGCTGTAAAAGTGTTGGAAAAGGCATTGGAATTGCCTGCATTCCTGTTGTTACCTGCCGCACAATTACTGGCTGAACAGCGAATTAACTTACTGCTTCACTTTTTGTCGTCACTTGCGGATGAAACATTTAATGTCGATTTTTGACGGTTTCGTAAGCTTCTGCAAAGTGGATCACAGGAGTTGCCGGATTTATTTGACCAACATCTACCTTTAAAAAAGCAATAAGTGGTTATATGAGCTTGTGTTGATGAAGTTAAAAACTCCAGATACAAGCAGTGGGTGTCAGCATAATCAAAAAGATAAGTGTACTGACATTCGTATCATGAGCACATTAGTGGCGAGTAGTATTTATGCATCCAAGACATTCTGTGATTTTAGAGCTGGTTAATAGCTCAGGCCGGGTCAGTGTGGTTGATTTATCTACACAATTAGGCGTTTCTGAAGTGACAATCCGACAGGACCTGACACAACTGGAAAATCAGGGTTTTTTGAAACGGGTTCATGGCGCAGCGACCGTGCTCGACAGTGAAGACCCGGAACATCGTTTGTGGGCCAACAGCAAAGTGAAACAAGACATTGCCAGTTATGCCTATTCATTCATCAAACGTGATGACTGTGTATTAATTGAAGGTGGCAGCGTCAACGTCATGCTGGCCAAGTTGTTGGCTGAACGCGCCGATATCACGATTATCACTTCCAGCTCTTATATCGCCCACCAGCTACGTGCCAGCAAAGCAGAAATCATTCTGTTGGGTGGCCAATATCAGACCAGCAGTGAAAGTCTGGTTGGCCCGCTCACCCGTTTATGCATCGATCATGTGCATTTCAGCAAAGCGTTTATTGGTGTCGATGGTTTTGACATCCAAACTGGGTTTACTAACCGGAATATGATGCGGGCTGATATTGCCAATGCCATTCTGAATAAGCGGCAGGAAGTATTTGTTCTAACTGATTCCAGCAAATTTGGCCGTATACATCCGGCAGCCATTGGGCCTACTTCCATGATCAAGCATGTGATCACAGATAAGAATGTACCGGACAGCTCATTGAAATGGCTGACTCAGCAAGGTGTGCAAGTACACCTGATTTAAATGAATTGAGAGCAAAAAAAAGCCCCGAAAGGGGCTTTAATCTTGGTCGATACGGCTGGCAACCGCACCTTGCTGCGTTTTATATTTCGCATTGGTGCGTTTGTTGTAAGGCCGCATGGCGGAACCTGACATCGTCTCAAAGTTCAGTGCTCCAATCACCATGCCGGGGCGTAACGCTAACGGTAAACGACCACCGTTATAAAACTCCAGCACAATGCGGCCAGACCAACCCGGATCAATACGATGAGCAGTCACATGTACCATCAACCCCAGTCGGGCTAAAGAAGAACGACCATCTAACCAACCCACGATGTTGTCTGGCAACGTGACCGATTCATGCGTCACGGCCAGAGCTAACTCACCAGGGTGAAGAATAAAGACATCACTATCATTAATATAGATTTCATCACTCATCACGCGATCAATGGCAGCAGAAACTTCTTCTTTCGGGCCACTCAAATCAATATACGGTGCGGTATGAGCCTGAAAAACCCTGAACTCATTACCGAGCAACACATCAACACTGACGCCACTAATACGTGAACTGTCAGGACGCGGCTCAATCACGATTTTACCTTCTTCAAGGTGCTGTTCTATGTCGCGATCACAAAGACGCATGTTTTCTCCAGAATAAATAATCAGCTCAGCAGTAAATGACGGATACGCGATTTCAACATCTCTATCGCGATACGGTTACGGCCGCCTCGGGGAATTATAATATCGGCGTATTGCTTCGATGGCTCGATAAATTGCAAAAACATCGGCCGCACTGTTTTTTGATACTGTTCCAGCACAGAATCCATGGTTCTGCCACGTTCCTGAACGTCTCTTGCCAGACGGCGAACCAGACAAATATCCAATGGTGTATCCATAAAAATACTGACATTTAGCAATTTACGCAGTGTGGAATCGTTAAGCAGTAAAATCCCTTCCACGATAATGATCCGTTTCGGGGTAAAGTGTAGCGTTTGTTCTGTGCGAGTATGTTCAGAATAGGAGTAGGTTGGAATATCAACAGCCTTCCCTGCTATCAGTTGTTTCAGATGGTCCGCCAGCAATGCATGATCAAAGGCATTCGGGTGATCATAATTTGTCTTCACCCGCTCAGACATCGGCAGATGGCTTTGATCCTTGTAATAGCAATCTTCCGTGATAACACCAATCTGATCTTCACCCAGCTCAGCCGTCAGTTCATTGTAGATAGTTCTGGCGATCAAACTCTTACCTGACGCGGATGCACCAGCAATACCTATAATTACACACTCGGGTTGCTTATCAGACATGGATCGTTCTCTTTTCGCTATTTTAAGCGGCGCATTATATATAAATTGCCGCTTGAAATAACATGCCATTACCTAGCGATTAACAGCAAAAATCGTGCTTGGCTCGGTTTTTCCCGAAAAATAAAGCGAAGCCGCGATTTTTCGGGCGATCTTCTGATAATTAACAGCCAGTTTACTGTGTGGTTCTGCAACAACAATTGGCACGCCATCATCGCTTTGTTCACGAATATGGATGTGTAATGGCACCTGTCCAAGTAACTGAACACCTTGTTGCTGCGCCATTTTAATGCCGCCACCCTCACCGAAAATCATCTCTTTGTGCCCACACTTGCTGCAGACGTGGTAACTCATATTTTCAATCACACCCAGCACCGGAATATTCACTTTTTCAAACATGGATATACCTTTGCGGGCATCAATTAATGCCAGATCCTGCGGTGTGGTGATCACTACCGCAGCGGTTGTTGGCACCTGTTGCGCAATTGTGAGCTGGATATCGCCGGTTCCCGGTGGTAGATCGGCAATCAGATAATCCAGCTCGCCCCAACGGGTATCATACAAAATCTGGGATAATGCTTTACTCGCCATGGGGCCACGCCAGACTGCCGCTTCATTTTCCGGCACTAAAAAGCCGATACTGTTACATACCACTGAATGCGCTTTGACTGGGCGCATATACTTTTCATCAATAATTTCAGGGTGCGCATTGGGTTTACCCAACAATAAAGGAATAGACGGGCCATAGATGTCTGCGTCTAATAAACCAACCCGAGCGCCTTCCTGATGTAATGCTAACGCCAGATTAACTGCGGTGGTTGATTTACCCACACCGCCCTTACCAGAGCTAACAGCAATTAAATTACGCACACCGGGAATGGCAGGCAGCGCATTCTGCCGGGCAATACTTTCAACTAGAATATCAATCTGCCACCAGATCTTACTGATATCGGCAACCTGGCGGATCCGCTCATCCAGTAATGACTTGATCTCTTCTTCCCAAGATGATCCAGCAAACGGTAACTGGATATGAATATGCAGTTTGCGATCAACTAATTCGATTTTTTTTACAAAACCGGCCGACACTAAATCTTTATCCCAAGCTGCAGGTTTAAATTCACTAAGCAGCTGGCGTACAGTTTCAATCACAAAGACCCCCTTGATGGAGCAAATCATAGATTAATGCGCGAGATAACAGCCATTGAGCCTAGGCAGTCAGAGCGTAATTCAGGTAACATTGCCATTATTTTCATTCAAAACAAAGTCAGAACACTATGTCGAGCGCATCAAGAAATATTCTGGTTACCTGTGCCTTACCTTACGCCAACGGTTCTATTCATCTCGGACATATGCTGGAACATGTCCAGGCAGATATCTGGGTTCGTTTTCAACGCATGCGCGGGCATAACATTCACTTTATCTGTGCCGATGATGCCCACGGCACACCTATCATGCTTAAAGCGCAACAACTGGGTATTACCCCCGAAGAAATGATTGCTGCTGTTTCCGAAGAGCATCAAACCGATTTCGCGGGTTTCAAAATCAGCTTTGATAACTATCACTCTACTCACAGCGAAGAAAACCGTCACTTCTCTGAATTGATCTATACGAAGCTGAAAGAGAATGGGTTCATCAAGAGCAAGACTATTTCTCAACTGTATGATCCAGAAAAAAATATGTTCCTGCCGGATCGTTTTGTGAAAGGCACTTGCCCTAAATGTAAAGCAGCTGATCAATACGGTGATAACTGTGAAGTTTGCGGTGCAACCTACAGCCCGACCGAGCTGATCAATCCGAAATCAGCGGTGTCTGGTGCAACACCCGTCATGAAAGATACTGAACATTTCTTTTTCGATTTGCCACAGTTCGCCGACATGCTACAAGCTTGGACGACATCTGGTGCTTTGCAGGAAGAAATCTCAAATAAACTGAACGAATGGTTCACTTCAGGCTTGCACCAGTGGGATATCACCCGTGATGCCCCATATTTCGGTTTTGAAATTCCCGGTGCACCAAACAAATTCTTCTATGTTTGGCTTGATGCGCCAATCGGTTACATGGGGTCTTTTAAAAACCTGTGTGACAAACATGGTGATATTGATTTTGACGCATTCTGGGGTCAAGACAGCGATGCTGAGCTGTATCACTTCATCGGTAAAGACATCGTTTATTTTCATAGCTTATTCTGGCCAGCAATGCTGGACGGCGCCGGTTTCCGTAAACCAAGTAACGTCTTCGTACATGGTTATGTAACGGTGAATGGCGCAAAAATGTCTAAATCTCGCGGCACCTTCATCAAGGCATCCACCTATTTACAACATCTGGATCCAGAATGTCTGCGTTACTACTACGCGGCAAAACTGAATAATCGCATTGATGATCTGGATCTGAACCTTGATGATTTCGTGGCGCGTGTAAACAGCGATGTGGTTAATAAACTGGTTAATCTGGCATCTCGTACCGCTGGTTTTGTTACTAAACGTTTAGATGGCAAACTGGCTGACACCCTGTCTGAACCTGCACTGTATGCCACCTTTACTTCTGCCAGCGAACGCATTGCCGAAGCGTACGAAAATCGTGAGTTCAGCCGTGCCATTCGTGAAATCATGGCATTAGCTGATGAAGCTAACCGCTATGTTGATGAAAAAGCGCCATGGGTGATTGCTAAACAGGAAGGTCAGGAAGCTGAACTGTCAGCAGTTTGCTCGACGACACTGAACTTATTCCGTGTGCTGATGACTTACCTGAAACCAGTCATGCCTGAACTGGCTGCTCGTGCTGAAGCATTCCTGAATGTGACGTTAAACTGGGGCGATATTGAACAACCGCTGCTGGCCCACACAGTTGCACCATTCAAAGCGCTGTTTAACCGCATCGATCCGGTTAAGGTTGCCGCAATGGTGGAAGCCTCTAAAGAAGAGCAACAAACCGCAGCACCGAAAGCAACCGGCCCATTAGCTGATGAACCGATTGCACCAGAAATTTCTTACGATGATTTTGCTAAACTTGATCTACGTGTTGCGTTAATTAAAAAAGCTGAAGCTGTACCAGAAGCCGATAAATTGCTGCGTTTACAGCTGGATCTGGGCGGTGAAACTCGCCAGGTATTCGCCGGCATTAAATCAGCGTATTCTCCTGAACAATTGGAAGGCAAACTGACAGTGATGGTCGCAAATCTGGCTCCTCGCAAGATGCGCTTTGGTATGTCCGAAGGCATGGTGCTGGCGGCAGGCCCTGGTGGCAAAAATCTGTTTGTGCTCGAACCACATGAAGGCGCACAGCCAGGCATGCGAGTTAAATAATTAAGGAACATCACATGAAATTAAACGTGCTGGCTACTGCCCTGTTGGGCAGTATGTTAACTTTCAATTCTGCTGCGGCAGAAATGAGCAAAACAGAACAGGCCAACATTGAAAAGATTATGCATCAATATCTGGTTTCTCATCCTGAAATTCTGATTGAGATGTCGAATGCTCTGCGGGCAAAACAAGAAACCCAACAAGCAGACACAGATAAAAATCTGTTACAGCAACATGCAAATCAGATCTTTAAACAAGCGGATGATCCAGTTACTGGTAATCCTCAGGGTACTCTGACTGTTGTTGAATTCGTGGACTATAACTGCGGTTACTGTAAACGTTCAGCGCCATTGATTCAGGAGTTACTGAAAAAAGACAAAGAAATTCGTTATATCTATAAAGAATTTCCAATCTTGAGTGATACGTCCGTCTATGCCTCTAAAGCTGCGCTAGCCGTTAATGCACTGGAACCAGCAAAATACGAAGCATTCCATAATGCGTTGATGGAGCATCCTGGTGCGCTCAAAAGCAATGATGATGTCATGAATGTTGCTAAAAAACAGGGTTTAGATTGGAGTAAGATTGTCGCCAAGATCAATGATCCAGCGATTGATAAAAAAATTGCCACTAATCATGCCATTGCTCAAACGCTGAACATTACTGGCACGCCTGCTTTTATCATCGGCGACCAGTTATTACGTGGTGCACCGCAATCGCTGGAAATGCTCGAAGAAAGCATAAAACGAGCCCGCAGCAAATAACCATTTCTACAGCGCGGGGATTTATCCCCGCTCTTTTTTATACTCCACAGGTGTAATTTGAATAAGCTGACTATCGATTTAGCCGCATTTATGCGTGATTACTGGCAAAAAAAGCCAACCGTATTACGAGGTGCTTACGCGCCATTTACTGATCCTATCACGCCAGATGAACTGGCAGGATTAGCGACCGAAGAACAAGTAGAAAGCCGTTTGGTTACTTTTGCTGATGGCAAATGGAAAGCTCAACATGGTCCATTTGAAGATTATAGCCAACTGAGTGAAAGTCATTGGGCCCTGCTCGTTCAGGCCACTGATCACTGGATCAAACCCGTTGCCGATTTAATCACCCCGTTTCGTGGTTTACCCAATTGGCGTATTGATGATGTCATGATCTCTTACTCTGTTCCAGGTGGTGGTGTTGGCCCTCATATTGATCAATACGATGTATTTATCATTCAGGGCAGTGGCAGCCGCCGCTGGCGAGTAGGGAGTGATACACCGACTGAGCAATTCGTTGCTACGCCGGGTTTGTTACATGTAAACCCTTTCGAACCAATCATTGATGTTGAATTACAACCTGGCGATATTTTATATATTCCGCCAGGATTTCCACATGATGGTTATGCCATTACCGAAGCCATGAGCTATTCCATTGGTTACCGTGCACCGAATCAACAAGATCTGTTTTCATCCTTTGCAGATTTTTTGTTACAAGAAGATGCCGGTCAATTGCGTTATGCCGACCCAGATCGTGAACTGACGACCGAACCGGGTTTAGTGCCAGCCAAAGATGTGAACGATATTCGCACGTTGATGCAATCGCTGTTACAAGATGAGCAACTGTTTTCAGCATGGCTGGGTACACAATTAAGCCAAGCAAAACATGAACTCAATATTCTGACATCCGATGAATGGGACTTAATTCCTGATGAGCTGATCCCTGCTTTGGAAGCAGAAGATGAGTTATATCGCTTAGGTGGGTTACGTTGTCTTTATTTCCGCGCACTGCCTGACGTTTGTTTCGTCAATGGCGAAAAAATGCAGATCCCGGAAGGTGGACAAGAATTAGCACATTTGATGTGTAACAGCACCGTGTTGACTTTGGATAACCTTCAGCCTTATCTGGACAACCCAGTTCTGATTGAATGGATTTGCCATTGGTTCAATCAAGGCTACTGGTATCTGGCCTCAGACGCCGAAGAGTAAGCATTAGCTGACTCTCGCGTCTAAAGCCTGTTGCATGAAAAATTAATTCAGCAAGTAACGAACAGCGGTGCGCATATTCGATGCGCGCCCTTTAATACTGCCTAAGCAATCACTCGCAAGAAACTCACCACCGGTAGACTCAATTTTTACTTCGCCCACACGACATGGCCAGCCTTTCGCATCCTGAATGCGGATCATCCATTGTTGCCCTACACGCTCTTCTGCAAACACGCCTGGGTACACTTCATGTCCTACATAAAAACCATTCACAAAAACACTCATAATGCGCTCCTGCTGACCAATGTCTGTTGATAAAGTTGATGCTTAAATATGCATTCCTGACGACAGAGATAATTTACTGTATTTATATACAGTAGTGCAAGATTATTTTTTGATCTATTTGTTCCTGAGCAAATGTCAATTTTTTGTGCATGATAAAAACAAGCGCGTAATCACACTGGCATCGTGGACAACGCGATTTCGACATTCAGAATGTGAGGGCTAACATGACGCCACACAGCAATATGTGTGGCATTTGGATTGGGGAATTGAGCTAAATTGGGCTTTTTCGCCATTGGCGTGGGCTGATATTAAACCATCGGCGGAATGCACGAGAAAATGCACTCACCTCAGAATAACCCAGTAGTAATGCCATATCGGATATTGAGAGCTGATTTTGCTGCATATAACGAGTAGCCATTTCGCATCGGAGTTTATCGACTAACGTTGAAAAACTAATGCCTTCTTTACGCAGATTGCGCTGAAGAGACCATGTAGATAACCCCATTTTTGCCGCAACATCATCTAAATTTGGTTCACCGTGCATCATTTGCAAACGCACTTGGGTGCGCGTTTGATCGATGAGGTCTTGATTGTCTGTCGTCCGATTTAACTGTCGAATGGTCTGTCGCAATACCATCAGCAATGCAGTATCACTTTCTGGCATAGAACTGCGAACCAGATCAGCCTTTGGAATAATCAATGAGTTATAAGGCTGCTCAAACCAAACCGGCGCATCGAATACTTTACTATGCTCTTGCCATTGCTCTGGGCGAGGATGTTCAAAATGCACAGCACGCGGTGCCCAATTTTTTCCTAAGGCATAACGAATGACATTTAAGAACATGCCTAGAGTTAATTCTGCATCTTGCCGACGACACAATATTGCACCGTGACGAACCTGATAATCGAGACGCCAGCAATCACCAATATCAACCATTTGAGTCAAGGTATGGTGCTGGTGCCATTGGAAGTCTGTTGCCATATTATGTAGAGCATCAGTTAGTGTCGGCGAACTAAGACCGATATAACCGATTAATCCAAGAGACTGTGGTTTAAATTGTTTACCGTAATAGAGACCAAAGTTATCAACGCCCGAATGACGAGCAGCCTCTTCCATTACCCGGCAGTAATTGACCAAATCAAGGCTCAACGTAGGGTTGGCAAGCAATTCAGGGTTAATACCGCTTACACCAAAGATACGATCGACATCACCACCGTTCGAGCTGATAAAATCGCTCAGCCCGGTTGCTGCTGCAGCTAATACGCCTCGGTTACTGTCATACGCGTCTGAGATCATGCCTGTCAGCGCAGATTGACGTGCAGATATGTTCATTATTGCCTCTTTCAACGCATGAGCTAAATACTTACACGTGAGACAAGCAAAAACCGAACCAATAATTTAGCAATTAAAATCAGTTGGTTACAAAAACACAAATGCCTCAATGAAACAATTTGGTGCACCATGCCCATATTTGTTTCAACGCTATAAACCAGAATTTATCAACCAAAATGATCAGCCTCAATTTGCCTCTGAAATGCATAAAGTTGACTTTAGAGAACAAAAATAACCATCCTCACGTCAAGTTTTCTGATTTTGCTGGGAGCAAGATTACACAACGCAAAGGGGTATACCTTTTGCTTAAGTGATTACGACACCCAGCGCTGTCGAAGAAAGACAGATGGATCAATTAAACAGAGGTACACATTTATGCAAAAGGACATTGCTGCTCCGGGCTTAAAACGGACACTGGGCAAATTTCACCTTTGGGGAATTGCCGTCGGCTTAGTCATCTCCGGGGAATACTTCGGCTGGAGTTATGGCTGGGCACAAGCTGGCACATTAGGCTTCATGGTCACGGCCCTGCTAATTGCCGCTATGTATACCGCGTTCATCTTTAGTTTTACTGAGTTAACTACCTCGATCCCACATGCTGGCGGCCCCTTCGCCTATGCTTACCGCGCGTTCGGCCCAGTTGGTGGTTATATCGCAGGCTTTGCAACCTTGGTTGAGTTTGTATTCGCGCCGCCTGCGATTGCCATGGCGATTGGCGCGTATCTGAATGTTCAGTTTCCAGCGATTGATCCAAAGTTGATTGCAGTTAGTGCCTACCTGATATTTATGGCGCTTAACGTCGTGGGTGTGAGCATCGCTGCAACATTCGAATTATGCGTCACCATTCTGGCCATTATTGAATTACTGGTCTTCATGGGTGTGGTATCACCGGGCTTCTCGGTAGCTAATTTTGTTGCCAATGGCTGGGCTGGAAGCAACGAATTTTCTGGTTCTGCTATTTCCGGTATTTTCGCGGCCATTCCTTTTGCAATCTGGTTCTTTCTGGCCATTGAAGGCGCTGCAATGGCGGCTGAAGAAGCAAAAGAGCCAAAGAAAACCATCCCTATCGCATTTATTAGCGGCATTCTGACGTTGGTTGTATTGGCAATTGGTGTCATGGTTTTCGCTGGTGGAGCCGGTGACTGGAGCAAATTGGCTAACATCAATGATCCACTGCCACAAGCGATGAAGATGATCGTGGGTGATTCCAGTGGTTGGTTACATATGCTGGTGTGGTTGGGTCTGTTCGGTCTGATCGCATCTTTCCACGGCATTATCATGGGTTATTCCCGCCAGATATTTGCACTGGCACGCGCAGGCTTCCTGCCGAAACCACTGGCTGCAGTTAACAGCCGCTTCCAAACTCCGCATTGGGCCATTCTTGCTGGTGGCGTAGTTGGTATCGCCGCCATTTTCTCTGACAACCTGATTGTCATTGGTGGTTTGCCATTAACAGCGAATATCGTAACCATGTCGGTATTTGGTGCTATCGTGATGTACATCATCTCTATGGCTGCGCTGTTCAAACTGCGTGTTACTGAACCAAATCTGGAACGTCCATTCTCTGCACCACTCTACCCTTTTGCACCAGCATTGGCGCTCGTGTTAGCTGTGGTATGTCTGGTGGCAATGACCTATTACAACACACTGTTGGCAATGATTTTTGCTGGCCTGTTTATCGCTGGGTTCATCTATTTCAAAGCAACTCACAGCACAGACGATATGCAAGCAGGTAACGAATTACTGCAAGCGCAAAATTCATAAAATTCCACCCCATAGACTTTGCCACCGCTTGCGGTGGCTTTTTTAAGACATATAAAAAGGAATCAGTATGTATCGGACGACCGTTGGCCAACGTACTTATCAGTTTCCTGATCTGAACATTCTGATGGCAAAAGCCAGCCCAGCCCGTTCTGGTGATTATCTGGCTGGTGTCGCTGCCGCTACCGCTGAAGAGCGTATGGCTGCGAAAATCTGTCTGGCGGATCTGCCACTAAAAGCGTTTTTGCATACTGCCTTAATTCCCTATGAAGATGATGAAGTAACTCGCCTTATTTTCGATGAACATAGCCTGGAAGCTTTTTCCTTGGTGAGTCATCTCACCGTCGGAGATTTTCGTGACTGGTTATTGAGCGAGCAAGCTGACAGCCTGACATTGGCACGTTTAGCACCGGGGTTGATCCCAGAGATGGTCGCTGCTGTCAGTAAATTAATGCGTAACCAAGACTTGATCCTTGTCGCTAAGAAATGTCGGGTGATCACTAAATTCCGTAATACGATTGGGCTACCTGGTCGTTTGAGCGTACGTTTGCAACCTAATCACCCAACTGATGCATTATCAGGTATTGCGGCTGCCATGTTAGATGGCTTGCTCTATGGCAGCGGCGATGCCGTGGTAGGTATCAATCCGGCTACCGATAGCTTACCCGGTTTGGCCAAACTCAACTACATGTTGGATGATGTGATCCAACGCTTTGAGATCCCCACACAATCGTGTGTTCTGACGCATGTCACGAATACCATTGAGTTGATCAATCGTGGTGTCCCCGTCGATCTGGTGTTTCAATCTATTGCTGGCACAGAAAAAGCGAATTCTGGATTTGGAGTTAACTTATCAATTTTGGCGGAAGCCGAAGCGGCCGCACAAAGCCTGAATCGTGGCACGATTGGCAAAAACGTGATGTATTTTGAAACCGGGCAAGGCAGTTGTCTCTCCGCAAATGCTCATTTCGGCATCGACCAGCAAACCTGTGAAGTGCGCGCCTATGCTGTGGCAAGAAAGTTTAATCCGCTACTGACCAACACCGTGGTTGGCTTTATCGGCCCGGAATATCTCTATGACGGTAAACAGATCATTCGCGCCGGGTTGGAAGACCACTTTTGCGGTAAATTATTGGGTGTGCCATTAGGCTGTGATGTCTGTTATACCAACCATGCGGAAGCAGATCAGGATGATATGGATACACTGCTCACGCTCTTAGCTGCCGCAGGCTTAACCTTCCTGATTGGCGTGCCGGGTGCGGACGATATTATGCTGAATTATCAAAGCACTTCGTTCCATGATGCGCTCTATATTCGCGAATTACTCGGTTTGAAACGGGCACCAGAATTCGATAGCTGGCTGGAAAAAATGCGCCTGATTGATACCAAAGGCCATTTGCTTGATCCATCTAAACAGCATCCACTACTGACACAATTACCCTCTCTCGGGAGTGCCGCATGAGTAATAATGTAATCCATCAAAACCCTTGGGATGAATTGCGTCAGTTTACTGCTGCCCGAATTGCGCTCGGGCGCACAGGTAACAGCCTGCCGACTAATGAATTACTGAAATTCGGCCTCGCCCATGCGCAAGCGCGTGATGCCGTGCATTTGCCTTTTGCTGCTGATTCACTTGCTGTTGAGTTGTATGAACAAGGTTTTACCACGCTACAGGCGCACAGTGCCGCTCCCGATCGTGAAACATACCTCCGCAGGCCCGACTTAGGTCGCCAGCTTGCTACAGAATCGCGGGAATGGTTGAAACAGCATGCCCAGCCAATAGAGTTGGTGATCGTCGTTGGCGACGGATTATCGTCCACCGCAATACATCGTAATACGGTGCCATTTTTACTGGAATTACGCCCGCGCCTTGAAGCATTGGGTATTACCATTGGGCCTGTAGTCTTAACTAAACAGGCGCGCGTCGCTATCGGTGACGACATAGCGGAAACACTACAAGCAAAAGCTGTTGCTGTGTTGATCGGCGAGCGCCCCGGTTTATCTTCGCCTGACAGCTTAGGCGTTTATCTGACATGGGCACCGAAAGTTGGATTACTCGACTCCGAGCGAAACTGCATCTCTAATGTTCGCCCAGAAGGGCTTAACTATCCTGAAGCTGCTCATAAGCTCAGCTGGTTATTAGCGGAAACATTCCGTCGCCAATTAAGTGGGGTTGAGTTAAAAGATGAAAGCGATAATGCCACAGATATTCTTTTGACTTCTCAAACATCAGCTACACTAAATATTGTAACCGTCATTGATTGAACCCCTTGTTGTGGTGTTTGTGTTTTGAATCCTCGTTGTTCGATGTATTTAAGGAGCCTAGTGCTCCTTTCTTTTTTGTTTTTTAGATCAAAACTCCCTTTAGAACCGTATTTTTTGATATACGTCATATTATGTTGACGGTGGATTTAAAAATGATGTAATTTTACTACATCTTTCAGGTGGAGACTGTACCTATGAAAATCGCATTATTTAGTGCTAAAGCATACGATCGTGATTATTTTGAACAAGCTAACCAGCAATTCAATTATTCCATCGATTATTTTGACGTCCGTTTGGATGCAAAAACCTCGCGCTTAGCTCATGGTTATCCGGTTGTTTGCGCATTTGTTAATGATGATCTTTCCCGTCCGGTATTAACTGATCTGGTTAACAATGGCACTCGCCTGTTAGCAATGCGCTGTGCTGGCTATAACAATGTTGATTTAGTCGCTGCCAAAGAATTAGGTCTGACTGTTGTTCGGGTGCCAGCTTATTCTCCGGAAGCCGTTGCAGAACACAGCGTTGGTTTAATGATGACTCTGAACCGACGCATTCATAAAGCGTATCAACGCACCCGTGATGCCAACTTCGCATTAGATGGCTTAGTCGGTTTTAATATGTTTGGTAAAACCGCAGGTATTATCGGCACAGGTAAAATTGGCATCGCAACCTTAAGAATTTTAAAAGGTTTCGGTATGCGCTTGCTGGTTAATGATCCATTTCAAAATCAGGCGGCTATCGAATTAGGCGCTGAATATGTCGATCTGGACACGCTGTTTCGTGAATCCGATGTCATTAGTCTGCACTGCCCTCTATTTCAGGAAAACTATCATCTGCTAAATGCGCAGACATTCGCCAAAATGAAAAAAGGCGTGATGATTATCAATACTAGCCGTGGCGCATTACTGAATTCGCAAGATGCTATCGAAGCATTGAAACAAGGCAAGATCGGCGCACTAGGTTTGGATGTGTACGAAGAAGAAAGTGAACTGTTCTTCGAAGATAAATCAAATGAAGTCATCACCGATGATACCTTCCGTCGTTTATCTGCTTGCCACAACGTGCTGTTTACCGGCCATCAGGCATTTCTGACGCGTGAAGCCCTACTGTCTATTGCCGGAACGACCCTCAATAACACGAAAATTTTTGCTGTAAATGAGAAAAGCGGCAATGAAGTGGAGTAATTTTACAACATTTTAACATTCTTAAGGGAGGCGTCGCTTCCCTTTTTAGATCTGAAATAAATACGAACATTTCCCCCATAAAAACTTCTTTGATCTGACTCGCAAATTAGCTTGCACACTGTTGATCAGCCCTCTAGAATCGCGCGGATTTTTACATAAACCTAACGTTCATCAGGATGATGAACCCTTTATGAGTTATTACTGGAGAACTTCTCGTGAGCGAAAAATTGGCTAATCCAGCACCATTGGGTCTGATGGGTTTTGGTATGACCACTGTGCTGCTGAACATCCATAATGCAGGCTTCTTCCCTATCAGCGCCATGATTCTGGCAATGGGTCTGGCATATGGCGGTATGGCGCAAGTGATCGCTGGTATCCTGGAATTCAAAAAAGGCAATACTTTCGGTGTAACCGCATTCACCTCTTACGGTTTCTTCTGGATCAGCCTGGTATTCCTGATCCTGATGCCAAAATGGGGCTGGGCTGACGCGGCTGACGAATTTGCAATGGGTTGCTACCTGCTGATGTGGGGTATCTTCACCCTGTTTATGTTCTTCGGCACCCTGAAAGGCCCAAAAGCACTGCAAGTCGTGTTCGGTTCTCTGGTGGTGTTGTTCTTCCTGCTGGCTGCTAAAGATTTTACTGGCAATGCAGCATTAGGTACTTTCGCTGGTTTTGAAGGTATCTTCTGTGGCGCCTCTGCAATCTATCTGGCAATGGCTGAAGTGCTGAATGAAAAATTCGGTCGCAGCGTATTACCAATTGGTGAAGCGCACTAAGCTTTCATCAATGCTTTAACGAACGCCGCTCATGCGGCGTTTTTTATACCTGCGATTTACTATCAGCTATAAATTGCAGACACAAAAAAGCCGACATTTTCAGTCGGCTTTTTATTGGCATCAAGAATCAATGCAATTTCAGGCGAGGGCGCAGAATACGGTTCAGCTGACCAACCAGCATGATCAAACCTGTTTTCACATAGCCATACAGTGCGACCTGATGCATACGATATAAAGAGATATACATCATACGAGCGATACGACCTTCGATCATCATCGAGCCGCGCATCAGGTTACCCATCAAGCTACCAACGGTAGAGAAGTTACTCAGCGACACCAGTGAGCCATAATCAACATACTGATACGCTTTTAATTCACCGCCATTGATCTGTGCCAGAATATTTTTCATGGCCTGAGTCGCCATTTGGTGAGCAGACTGCGCTCGTGGCGGCACCAATTTGCCATCTTCCATGGCACAGGCAGCACAATCACCAATTGCGTAAACATGATCGTCAATAGTAGTTTGCAGCGTTCCTTTAACAACCAGCTGGTTTGCACGGTTGGTTTCCAGACCACCGATCTCTTTTAAGAAATCAGGTGCTTTAACGCCTGCAGCCCAAACCATCAGATCTGCTTCAATCAGCTCGCCATCTTTGGTCATTAAACCTTTATCTGTTGCTTCACTAACAAACGTCGCAGTGCGAATATCGACACCCAGTTCAGTCAACTCATGATGTGCAGCACCAGAAATACGTTCCGGCAACGCAGGTAAAATACGTGGGCCAGCTTCAACAACAGTCACTTTCAGGCTGCGACGAGACAGGTTTTTATAACCATAAGCGGTCAGCTCTTCAACCGCATTATACAACTCAGCTGAAAGTTCAATACCAGTGGCACCAGCACCCACGATAGCAATCTTAATATTGCCATCTTGTGGAATATCCGCGTTGCTGGTGGTGCGAGAACCTGCAAAACGCAGGAACTTATCCATCAGAATATTGTGGAAACGGAATGCCTGATCTGCGCTATCCAGGAAAATACAGTTATCACGAACACCCGGTGTATTAAAATCGTTAGAAACTGAACCCAGAGCAATCACTAAATAGTCATACTCAATTTCACGTTCGCCTAAGACTTCTTCACCTTTTTCGCCGTAAATTGGCGCCAGCACGATACGTTTATCCTGACGTTTAATATCGGTCAGCGTGCCTAACTGGAATTCAAACGCATTGTGGCGAGCCTGAGACTGATAGCTTAATGCATCAACACCCGCGTCCAGTGAACCAGCTGCTACTTCATGCAGTAACGGTTTCCATAAATGGGTACGGTTACGATCGACCAGCGTGATCTGAGCCTTACCTTTCTTACCCAATTTACGTCCCAGACGCGTGGCCAATTCAAGACCACCTGCACCACCACCAACAATGACAATTTTGGTCATACCAGAAGCACCTTTTTTATTACATATGTTAAGGAATAGTTACGCTTCCTCAAAAATCATCTGACATCATCCGGCGTTTTTGAATGCTTTTATGCGCTGCAGATGTGACGACAGATCCTTGAACTTATGGGATTGTTGCTCATCCCAAACAATGTCGTAATATTCTTTCAGCTCGCTTGCTGTGCGGCTATTATCCATGACTTCATCGTTAACAGAAAGGATACAAATGCACTTTCTCGCATTTTTTTTACGAAATTCAGTTACACATTTAGAAGCAATATCATTGTATTCTTCAGGTCGGGCTATCTTTCCCTGCATCGTTTCTTCAGGAAAAAGGTTCGGATTAAACATGACTTGACGAATACCACACAGAAAACCAATGCGTTCACTCCAGTAACCACCTAACCCAACACCACAAATCAACGGCGCTGGATCATCTGTTGTTGCAAGCTGGCGATGAACTTCTTTTAACAGATGGCTCATATCCTGACGAGGATAAATTGTGCTGTAACTAACCATCCGCACATCCGGGTCAACGAATTGTAATTGCAATACTTTTTCATAATTGCCTGGGCTGGTAGCATCAAAGCCGTGCAGATAAATAATCATGTTAGATCCCTCTCAATCAACAACCTTATCAGGAATTCACCATAGCAGGTCTTACTCTATGGGTCAGCGTGAAGCCTTGAAAGGCTGCTTAAGATCAAAAATATATTAACTCACATACTCTTCGACAAAACGACGAACTCTGTTTTGCGTGGTTTGCCAGCGAGATGTCGATATTAGTCGAGCCCAGTCGCCCTGATTTTTATTCAGTAGTGATTCAGCTTTGCTGGAAGGTGGATTTTTTAATCCATCAAGAATAGCGACCGCGCCGCGACGATTATTACAAGCTAACAGCATATCGCAGCCAGCATCGAGTGCCGCTTGAGCTCGTTCCGGGTATCCGCCTGCAACAGCAGCACCTTCCATGGTTAAGTCATCACTAAAAATGACACCGTTGAAAGCGAGTTTTTGGCGTAATATTTCTTGCAACCAAAAACGGGAAAAACCAGCAGGATGTTCATCCATTTGCGTGTAAATCACATGCGCCGGCATTAACGCATCTAATTTCCCTGTCGGAATTAACTGCTTAAATGGCACCAGATCCGTGTTCTCGATTTCCTCCCATGAGCGATTATCTCGCGGGCTTTCAACATGAGAATCAGCTCTGACACTGCCGTGGCCTGGGAAATGTTTGCCGGTTGCTTTCATGCCGGCTTGATGCATGCCGTCAATAAAAGCAGATGCCAGTTCAATCACTTGTTGTGGTTCGCTGCTGAAACTGCGATTGCCAATTACATTACTGCCCCGCTCCAAATCCAACACCGGAGCAAAACTTAAATCGATATCATGCGCCAGTAACTCGGCCGCCATTAACCAGCCACAATCTGTGGCCAAACTCGCCGCTTGATTGCCTGCCTTGTTTAAGAGGCCCATTGGTGGGATACGGGAAAAGCCATCTCGAAAACGCTGAACGCGGCCACCTTCATGGTCAACGGCTATCAGTAAGGGTTTAGCGGCAGCTTGCCGTATCGCCGCCACTAATGCCGATAATTGTGCCCGATCATGATAATTGCGGGTAAATAAGATCAAACCACCCACTGTTGGGTGCGCCAGCATTTCACGTTCTTCAGCGTCCAGCTCAAAACCCTGAACATCTAACATCAAAGGACCCATCAAGTTGTCGCCTATGATTAAAGGAATGATTTCTTAGCTACTATTCTATATATAGGGAGGCAGGAAGTGTTACCATTTGTGCATATCAGGATTATTTGCATCCGATTATGTTTTCTTTAATTTGCATCTGCGTAATGTTTATCGATATTTATACAAGGAGAGTAAGCCATGGCTACACTGGATGAGATCCGCAATTCCATTAATGAGATTGACACCCAGTTGCTCGCTCTTTTTGCCAAACGTCGTGCAATTAGTATTGAAGTTGCTAAAAATAAATTATTCAGTCAACGTCCTATTCGAGACCAACGACGTGAACAGGAATTACTGGCTTATCTGACTCAGGTAGGAAACCCAATGGGGCTATCTGAATATTTTATTCAGCGTGTATTCCAATTGATCATTGAAGATTCCGTATTAATTCAGCAAGATTTTGTGCAGCAGCAACAGAACCCTGAACATAAAGAAACCGGAAACAGCGTTGCTTATCTGGGGCCATTAGGTTCTTATTCAAGTCTGGCCGCGCGCAAATTTTTGGGCCGCGAATTATCAGATATCCGAGAAATAAGCTGCAGCAGTTTTAATCAGGTCTTTCATGAAGTCGAAAGTGGTGCTTGCCGATATGGAGTGCTACCAATTGAAAATATGACTTCCGGCTCGATTAACGAAGTTTATGATCTGATGCAGCAAACCAGTTTATCCATTGTGGCGGAACTGACATATCCGATTGATCATTGTTTACTCACTGCCGTTGATACCGATATTGCTAATATCGAAGTTATTTATGGTCACCCACAGCCAATTATGCAATCCTCGCATTATCTCGAACGAAATCCTCAGATTAAAAAAATATTCTGTGATTCATCTTCTGCCGCCATGCTGAAAGTGAAAGAACTAGCCTCCCCTAATGCAGCTGCGATTGGCAGTGCTGAAGGTGGCGAGATCTACGGTTTAATTAAAATTGCCAGTGGGTTAGCTAACCAAACTGATAATTGCACTCGCTTCTTGGTCGTTGCTCGTGAGCCTATCCGGGTTTCACCTCTGGTTCCGGCGAAAACCACGTTTATTATGTCAACAACACAAAAAACGGGTTCTTTGGTAGAAGCATTATTGGTATTGCGTAATCACAATATTAATATGACTAAACTAGAATCACGTCCGATTCCAGGTAATCCATGGGAAGAAATGTTTTACGTTGATGTGGCCGCTAATCTGGAAAGTGACGAGATGCAGGCGGCAATTCAGGATCTACGGGCATCAACCCGCTATGTTAAAATTTTGGGGTGCTACCCAAGTGAAGATGTTCATCCGGTTAGCAGCCCTACCGCAGAATAAAAAAAGCCCCTTTCGGGGCTTTTTTTGAATTTGAATTGCTAGCTTAGGCCATTTTAGACAAATACTTAACCGCAGCCTGATAAGGTAACAGTTTACTGTTCATCAATTTACACACTGCAGACTGTTTTAGCGACTTATCTGGCTCTAATTCTAGCGATTGGCTTATCACAATACAGAGTGAAGCCGTGCTGCCTGGTGATATAACCATAACATCACCATACATGGATGCTGTCACCACAGAGAACACTTCACCAAGTTCTGGTGTCTCAGAGAGCATATTTACGTCTTGATAATACCAACTTTGGCTCACTAACGGTCGGGCATATTTAACAGCCGCGATCGAGTTGAGTACAATTTGGACTCTTTCAGGATCTGTAAACGGAAATTCACCCAGACATTCTAGAAGATGAAAATAATGCGAAGAATCATCCACGGTAAATGGTTCTGTAAATGCAGATTTTTTAGCCAACTGCTTTGCAGGAATTGCTGCTGCAAATTGCATGTCATCTGTTAAATCCAGAAGAATTTTTTGGCGCTGTTCATCAAAGCTCCAGCGCCAACTTTCATCAGGGACTAATATCATCCGTTTGCTCTCTATCCCGTTTTACGTTGTTATAAAACAATCTAGGATATTTTTCAAACGGACAATGAAAAAATATGCAAATATCAGATGTTATTAACGATATTTTTTACTAAATCAGGGCCGTTATAAATAAAACCAGAATAAATCTGAACTAATTCCGCACCAGCCTGCATTTTTTCTCTTGCTGCCATGGCCGAATCAATTCCACCAACACCAATAATTGGAATTTGCCCTTTCAGGTATTCATGCAATTGTCGGATGATTTCTGTACTCTTATTTTGTAGTGGTCGGCCACTTAAACCACCTGTTTCAGCAGCATGCGGCATATCATGGATCATCTCACGATCCAATGTGGTATTAGTCGCAATGACGCCATCTATCTTATGGCGTAATAGTGCTTCCGCAACTTGCTTTAATTCTTCTGGCGATAAATCCGGTGCAATTTTTACTGCTAAAGGAACATATTTCTTATGTTTCTCTGACAGCTCTTTTTGACGCTCTTTCAGGCTATTTAATAAATCATCAAATGCCTCGCCATACTGCAACTGGCGTAAATTTGGTGTGTTTGGTGATGAAATATTCACCGCAATATATCCGGCGTAGTCATATACCTTATCCATGCAGATCAGGTAATCGTCTTTGCCATTCTCAATCGGAGTATCTTTATTCTTGCCAATATTAATGCCTAAGATCCCTTTATAGTGGCTCTTTTTGACATTTTCGATCAAATTATCCACGCCTTTATTATTGAATCCCATGCGATTAATAATCCCTTGTGCAGGAATTACACGGAAAATACGTGGTTTATCGTTTCCTGACTGAGGACGCGGCGTTACTGTGCCAACTTCGATAAAACCAAAGCCCATCGCACCAAATGCATCAATCGCATCGCCATCTTTATCCAATCCGGCTGCCAATCCGACAGGGTTGTCAAATTTCAGCCCCATCACTTCAACTGGACGAGAAGGGAGTTTATTACGGAAAAACACCTCTAACGGAGTCCCTCCCATCCATGCCAACTGATGAATAGTTAATTCATGAACAACTTCAGGATCAAGTTTAAACAGGAAATGACGGACTAACGGGTAATAAAACATCAAGGTCCTCTCTCGAATGCGGTGGAGTCTCAGGCTTATGTACTTCTCACGAGCATTTTAGCTCGAAACGCTGCTTCTTGCATCTTTATGCAATTTGTGAGCGATATGTTAAAAAATAAAGCTCATGATCTTTAACTAATCCGTTCTATTCTTAAGAGCTTATTTGATGGGCCTAGCGTTACTCTAAAACGCCCTTGCACCCCCGATTGGGATACGAATGGTTTCAAATAATGGAAAGGAAACTGAAGTCGCAAACCTTGGTCTGTTACGACAGAAACTGCATTAATATTCCCTTCATAGAATTTCAGTACATCATTAGGTGATATTGTCAGACGAAACGTATAGAACATAGGTTAATCAGGCGTGATTACTCACGCCTGTTGATGTTATTGAGCTAATGCCCGGGATACTTTTTCAAACAGATCATTAGATAGATCCGTTCGTGCGGCAAGTTGTTGCAATTCCTGTTTCATCAATGCTTGTCGAGCCGAATCAAACCGTTTGAATTGCAGCAAGGGCGTAATCAGTCTTGCAGCAACCTGCGGGTTACTGTGATTTAACTCATCCAATATTTCTCTGAGGAAACGATAGCCTGAACCATCGATAGCATGAAAACGATGCGGGTTAGCTGCAGTAAACGAACCGATCAAAGCTCGCAAGCGATTTGGATTCTGCATACTGAAAGCCGAATGATTTAACAGCGATTGCACAACTGTTAAACAGTTTGAGGCCGGAGAAGTTGCCTGTATCCGGAACCAGTTATCCATAACCAAGCCATCATGCTGCCATTTAGATTCGAATTCAGTCATCATTTGCTGCAATACGGGCAATTCACCTAGTTTTGCCGCCTGCATAGCAGCAAGCACATCTGTCATGTTATCGGCAGTTTTATAATGCGTTGTAATCATAGCCTGATCTTCGGCATTACCCTGTAATGCCAGATAGCTCAGACAAACTGCTATCAAATCCCGCTTCGCTATATCCCCCTGTGAAAGCACATAACTGCCCGGTTTGTTTTGCTGATAAACCGCAACAAAGTCATCATGTAAACGATCAGCAATAGACAACTCGATGAATTTTTTAACTGCATGAATTGCATCAATATCAATTTCATCCAGTAATTCAGCAATGCTATTCTCTGACGGAACCCTCAAGATCTCAGCGATCAATGATTTATCTAATTGCTGATCACGCAAAATTTCGGCCAGTACAACCAACAATTCCGGTGAGATATACAAAGATTGCTGATCATTAAAGTTCTTGATATTCACCAGAATACATTGGTTAAGCAACGTCTGTGCTGCATCCCAACGGGTAAATGCACTTTTTGAATGCCGTAATAAAACCAGCAATTCCTGCTCAGTGTAAGCATATTCAAGTTTCACTGGTGCAGAAAAATCTTGCAGCAGAGCAACAACTGGCTTTTCGGCTATTCCGGTAAATTCAAACGATTGTTGATCTGTGTAAACATTCAGCACCTGATCATATTGATCCCCCAAATATCCACCACCTTGATCATACAAAGCAATGCTCAATGGAATATGTAGTGCCGATTTTTCTTTCTGATCTGCTGTTGCAGGTGTGTGCTGCTTTACATGCAACCGATAAGTACTGGTGTTGGCATCAAATTCATCATTAATGGTTAATATCGGTGTGCCAGACTGTGCATACCAGCGGCGGAAAAGAGTCAGATCAATGCCAGAAGCATCTTGCATCGCTTGCACAAAATCATCACAAGTCACCGCCTGTCCATCATGACGAGCGACATATAACTTCATTCCAGCCTGGAATTTGTCCTCACCCAAAATGGTATGTAACATGCGGATCACTTCGGAACCTTTCTCATACACCGTCAGAGTGTAGAAATTGTTCATTTCCATCACGACATCCGGGCGGATCGGATGCGACATCGGGCCTGCATCCTCTGCAAACTGTGGCCCACGAATAATCTTCACATTTCTGATGCGGTTGATCGCTCTGGAACCCAGATCCGAAGAAAATTCTTGATCACGGAATACGGTTAATCCTTCTTTCAGGCTAAGTTGGAACCAATCACGACAGGTAATACGGTTCCCAGTCCAGTTATGGAAATATTCATGACCGATCACCCGTTCAATATCAAAATAATCGGTATCTGTAGCTGATTCAGGGTTGGCAAGTACGAATTTGGCATTGAAGACATTCAAGCCTTTATTTTCCATTGCCCCCATGTTGAAGAAATCAACGGCAACGATCATGTAGATGTCTAAATCGTATTCAAGTCCAAAACGTTGTTCGTCCCATGCCATCGATTTTTTCAGGCTGGTCATCGCATGGTGGCTGCGATTTATGTTACCTTTATCGACAAATAATTCTAATGCGACTGTTCGTCCACTTTTAGTTTCAAAAGTATCTTTAAGAACGTCAAAATCACCAGCCACTAAAGCAAACAGGTAACACGGTTTTGGATAGGGATCTTGCCATTGAACCCAATGAGTACCATCAGTGTTATCGCCACTGGCAATACGATTACCGTTGGATAGCAAAATGGGGTAATTCGTCTTATTAGCCGTAATTTTAGTCGTAAAACGAGCCAAAACATCTGGACGATCGAGATAGTAAGTGATCCGTCTAAACCCTTCAGCTTCACATTGAGTACAAAATGCACTGCCCGATTTATATAAGCCTTCCAGAGCGCTATTTGCTTCGGGGTTAATTTCGGTCACGATCTGTAATTCAAATTGATCTGGTACATTTTCAACACACAGCTGATTATTTTCCACGCGATATATCGCCGGCTTTTTATCTACCAATACTGAATGAAGAATTAAGTTCTCACCATTAAGCAATAAGTTATTTATATGATTGCCGAGACGCTTAACTAAACTGGTTGCGATAATGGTTGTACAACTTTCATCCAAAGTGATGTCGAGATCAATTTGCTCAATTGTGAAATCGGGTGCTGTATAAGCTAAACGGTGTTTTTCCTTCGCTATGGTAGTCACAGCATTTCCTCCGAAAGAGATCTATTCCACTCCATGAAATCATTATTTACATCAATAGCAAAGTAATTCCTCTTCACTTTTTTTCATTCAGCCAGCATACTGAAGACGGCAGGAAGCATGTTTTATATACACATGTAAGTGTGTATCCGGTGTTTACAATAATTTGTTAAACATCCTTCTTAGTCATAGGCGGAGCAACTCGATTGATTAGTGTATTTCTGGTGGATGATCATGAGCTGGTACGCACAGGCATTCGCCGTATCTTAGAAGATGTTCGTGGTCTTCGTGTGGTTGGTGAAGCGGTGAGTGGCGAGCAAGCAGTCCAGTGGTGCAGAGACAACCAGTCTGATGTCATTTTAATGGACATGAATATGCCAGGCATTGGCGGGCTGGAAGCAACCAAGAAAATCCTGCGTTTTAACCCTGACACCAAGATAATTGTTTTAACCGTCCAGACTGAAACCCCATTTCCTCTGAAAGTCATGCAAGCGGGTGCGTCAGGTTACCTGACTAAATGTTCGGCCCCTGATGAAATGATCCAGGCCATTCGTTCTGTTAATGCTGGTCAGCGCTATATTTCGCCAGAAATAGCACAACAAATTGCACTGAGTCAGGTCACAACATCAACAACAGAAAACCCGTTTAAAGCACTTTCTGATCGCGAAATGCAGATCACCATGATGATTACTAAAGGCAATAAAGTTCAGGATATTGCTGAAAGTCTTAGTCTTAGTCCAAAAACAGTCAACAGTTACCGTTATCGGTTATTTGAAAAGCTCAATATCAATGGCGATGTCGAATTAACCAGAATGGCTATTCGTTATGGAATTTTGGACGCAGAAACTCTATAAGCATCCAAAGGATCGGCATTGAAAGAGATAAATACTGCTGAATTTGATTCACGTCGATTTCTAAAAGTAGTGACTGAACAGCCTGGTGTCTACCGAATGATGGATAGAACCGGCTGTATCATTTACGTGGGGAAAGCCAAAAACCTCAAAAAAAGATTAACCTCATATTTCCGCACAAATGTGGATAGCACGAAAACGCGTGCATTAGTCAGCAATATTGCGGAAATACAAGTCACGGTTACGTTAACGGAAACAGAAGCGTTAATATTAGAACATAATCTGATCAAGCAGCATCGACCTAAATATAATATTCTGCTGCGCGATGACAAATCCTACCCTTATATATTTCTCTCTTCTCACCAGCATCCACGCCTTAGTTCACACCGGGGAGCAAGAAAGCAAAAAGGGGAATATTTTGGCCCCTACCCCAGTGGTTACGCCGTCAGAGAAAGTTTACATGCAATGCAAAAAATCTTTCCGATAAGACAGTGCGAAGACTCTTTTTACGCTAACCGTTCACGACCTTGTTTGTTATATCAACTGAAACGATGCAGTGGGCCTTGTGTACCCGGGCTAATCAGTGATGAACAATATATGGAGCAAGTGAATCTTGCCCGACTTTTTCTACAAGGCAAAGACCAACAAGTGATTACTTTGCTAGTCGATAAAATGGAAAAAGCCAGCCTCAAATTACGGTTTGAAGATGCCGCCAAATTGCGCGACCAAATATTGAATATGCGCAAAATACAGGAACAACAGTCGGTCAGTGGCAATATTCTTGATGATCTAGATATCATTGGAACCGCTGTTCGTAATGGTATTGCCAGCGTGCATGTACTTTTCATCAGACAAGGTAAAGTGCTGGGCAGTCGGAACTATTTCCCCACCCTGCCAATCGATAGTGATATTTCCGAATTACTTTATGCCTTCGTTCAGCAATTTTATCTTTCTGATATCTCGGGAAAATCATTACCCAAAGAAATCCTGCTTGATAATGAATTGGAAGATGAAGATGGCTTATCAGAAATGCTGAGCCAAATCGCTGGAGTCAAAGTAAGAATTACAAGCAAAACAAGAAGTGAACGTGCACGTTATTGTCAGTTAGCAACGACAAATGCTGAGGCGGCACTGAATAGTAAGTTATCGCATAAAACGACTGTTGAGCAACGGTTCAGACAGTTGCAGGATGTGTTAAATATCACGAAACCAATTCAGCGTATGGAATGTTTTGATATCTCTCATACGCAAGGCGAAGCAACGGTTGCGTCCTGCGTCGTGTTTGACCGGGAAGGCCCTAAAAATAGCGAATATCGTCTCTATAATATTGAAGGTATTACACCCGGCGATGATTATGCGGCGATGAAGCAAGTCATTTACCGACGATTTAATAAACAACAAGATGCTGACAAAATTCCGGATATCTTATTTATTGATGGCGGCTTAGGGCAATTACGCCAGGCAGAATCGGTATTGAGCGAATTGACATCGTTAGCTAATCAAAAACAGCCGCGACTTATCGGTATCGCTAAAGGCGAATCAAGAAAACCAGGCTTAGAAACATTAATTTTCGGGCAGACCCACGAAGAGATTAACTTACCGGCTGATATGCCAGCGTTGCATCTGATACAGCATATTCGCGATGAATCGCACCGTTTCGCGATAACAGGTCACCGACAACGCAGAAATAAGAAAAGAACCGAAAGTTTGCTGGAAGGGATTCCTGGGGTTGGAAGTAAACGCAGGCAGATGCTATTAAAGTATTTGGGTGGTATGCAGGAAATTATTAAAGCAACCCCTGACGAATTGACTAAAGTTCCCGGCATTAGCCCTGCCTTAGCCCGTGTCATTTATGATACCTTACATTAAAAATCATCTGGATCGCTGCTTATGCTGAACATACCAAACCTGCTAACACTATTTCGTCTCGTTTTAATTCCTGTCTTTGTTGTGGTTTTCTATTTTCCAGTGGAGTGGAGCTACTTTGCAGCGGCTGTTTTTTTTGTACTTGCAGCGATCACTGATTGGTTTGATGGTTATTTAGCCAGAAAATTGAATCAGACGACGCCTTTTGGTGCGTTCCTTGATCCTGTCGCCGATAAAGTTATGGTTGCAACGGCGTTAGTTCTTATCGTTGAACATTACAGTTCTATTTTTGTCACCATCCCAGCCATTATTATGATCGGTCGTGAGATATTAATATCTGCATTAAGAGAATGGATGGCTGAATTAGGCAAGCGTGCATCGGTTGCTGTAGGTATGGCCGGTAAGTGGAAAACTACCATTCAGATGATGTCGTTAACTGGTTTGATCTGGCAATACAATATTTGGATGATCTGGCTCTCTTATGCTTTGTTGTACATTGCTGTTATTTTGACCTTCTATTCTATGATGCAATACCTGAAAGCAGCGAAACCAGAACTACTTAAAAGCGCTTTATAATGTTTTGAATAAAAAATCGCCGAACAAACGCAAGAATGCTAAATGGTGTTGACTATCAGTCAGATATATATAGAATTCACCGCATATTCCGAGCGGGAATAGCTCAGTTGGTAGAGCATAACCTTGCCAAGGTTAGGGTCGCGAGTTCGAGTCTCGTTTCCCGCTCCAAAATTCGGCGTGTTAACAAAGCGGTTATGTAGCGGATTGCAAATCCGTCTAGCCCGGTTCGACTCCGGGACGCGCCTCCAGATTTGCCGATGTGGTGAAATTGGTAGACACAAGGGATTTAAAATCCCTCGCTGGTTACAGCGTGCCGGTTCGACTCCGGCCATCGGCACCATTATTATCAAGCACTTAGCTTGAACCGTTCAAAGCAAAACCCCTGCTGGGGAACTAGCAGGGAATAAGCTTAGGGAACGACATTTCAAGACTATAGCAACAAAATCCATATACCTCCCTATCTTCATATCAAATTCAAACAAAAAATATCATCAACTATCTATTATTATTCTACTCATCAACAATAATTAACCCCCTACTCGGCTGTAACTTCATTCTATTCTTATACGAATACAAAATTTGGTACCTGCAACCGGAAACCTGCGCGATGGGCTATTTAGTTTTCCCATTCCACTTGATATACCACCAATGTATTTTAAAGATTTGTAACAGAGTCCATTCTGAAATTTATATCGTGTTTAATGGTTTTTATTTATCAGCGTTGGCAACGTAGCTTCAAGCTTGAAGTACAACAAGCCTTAACCTTATTAGCTCGGCTCATACCGGGCTAATAATTTTATCAATCAACGCACTCTCCGCCACCGCTTCATAATATTGCACGCCATAGTCATCCTGAAAATAGTCTTATCCATATCATACTTCAATCAAGCGCACTTCAACTGTTGGTTCAGTGAAAAAACTAATGATTCAACCCCGTACACCTTGTCACTCGCCTGAAAATGAATAAATGATAGGTTTCCGCATAACTCAGACGGTATACTAAGTCACTTCACCATACATAATGCGTTTATGATGCTATATTTGCCTCTGTTGCAGCAGATATAATGAGACAAGTTATCTTTCTTTGATTGGACATACATGAATCTTAATATTAATTACAAAAATAACCCATTGCATGGTGTCAGCTTAAAGAACCTGCTCATTGAAATAGTAGATCACTATGGTTTTGATATTCTTTTTGCTTATCTAAATATCAATTGCTTTAAGAGCAAGCCAAGCATTGACTCCAGTGTAAAATTTCTAAAGAAAACGGATTGGGCTCGTGAAAAAGTTGAAGCTTTCTATCTATACCAATTTAAAAGCTTACCCAGAGCATCAACCGAACAGTTTGAGTTGCCACCGAGAGAACGTGTTATACCGCAAGATCAAATACCGGGACAGCCTGCTGAGTTAAGTAGGGAAGATGCCGAGCGGTTACGTGAAAAACGGGCAAAAAAAGCAGCCGCACGCAGTCAGAGTGCTGGTTATCGTTCTGGGTCAGGTAAGAGCTTTAGCTCTCAACAAGATAACTGGAATTCTAATAACTATGGGAGTGCCCGAAAAAATGATCGTGATTCTTCAAAGGTTTCGAATGATTCAGATCCATGGGCAAAATGGAGAAAGTAACGTTGAAGCCAGTAACCATAGCGAGTGTGCTTGCTAATTTATTGATCCATCTTGACGTTAGCCGATCTTATCTTCAACCTAAGTCATATATTATCTATAATTGCAAAGAGATATACTCTAATGAAAGAAATTGAAATTACAAAAGAACCCGTCGAACTCTACAAAATATTAAAATTCGAAGGTATTGTAGCCAGTGGTGGTGAAGCCAAAGCCGTCATTGATGATGGTCAAGTGTTGGTAAATGGTGAAATTGAGACCAGAAAACGAAAGAAAATTGTTTCCGGTGATACTATCGAATTCATGAATGCTAAATTCAAAATAGTTTTGGTATAAAAATCCCTCTCGCAGTATCATGATGCTTTGATATCCAGATTAAAATTTGATCTTACGGTTTTCTAGGTTAGAAGAAAGCCGTTTATCCAAAATAAAATCCATTAAATAAATCTTTATAGAGCCATATTAAAAATAATTATATCTTTGATTGACTATTTTATTGCGCGTTTATAAATTAAAAATGTCCTTCAATTTATTATATAAGGTTATCTCTATGTCTGATTTTCTGAGAATTTTCTTAAATGCTCGCAGTCTACGAGCAGTTACCCGTGAATTGACGTTGGAACAATTGAATGAGGGTTTTGAAAAACTAACCGCCATAGTTGAAGAACGTCGTAAAGCGGAAGAAGGTTTTCGCCAGCAACAGGAAGAGCGGATTCGTAAAATCACCGAATATAAAGAAAAACTACGCGCAGATGGTATTGATTTATCCGAATTGCTTCTAGGTCAGCCTGAAGTTGAAAAAAGTAGTAAACGCCCTCCTCGTCCGGCTAAATACCATTATATTGATTCTGATGGTCAGACAAAAACCTGGACTGGTCAAGGTCGTCAACCTGTACCAATCCGCGATGCTATTGCGCATGGCAAATCCTTGGATGATTTCCTGATCAATCAGCAATAGAGCTTATCGATGGCCGCACATAACTCATTTACTCATTATGTGCGGTATATTCATTCTGGTAAAAATATTAGTTTTTTCCTTATTGCATCGTTATTCCTGTTTATTTTTCAACTCATCCAATTTTTTGTCACTGACCTATCCTTTAACCGGATTGCGATATCGAACAACGAAATTTGGCGTCTGCTCAGTGGTGGATTAGTTCATGCAAATGAGCTTCATTTACTACTAAATATCATAGGGTTATTTTGTTTACTGATGTTATATGAACTTCAGATAAAGGTAATTATCTGGTTTTTTGTAAGCTTATCTCTAGTATTCAGCATCAACACCATACTTTTTTTATTCTTGCCCTCAACAATATTCTATTTGGGCTTTTCTGGTGCTTTACATGGATTATTTGTATGGTATTCGATTCAAGAATGGCGTAGAAAACATTCGTGGTATCCTGTTCTCGTAATTTTTTTACTGATAGCAAAGCTTAGTTTGGATGTTCTATCAACAGATAGTTTTAGCAGTCATTTAATCGGCATGAGAGTTCATTGGCAAGCACACTGGATTGGTGCTTTTCTTGGCGGGTTACTTTCTTTTATAACCAAAAATAAAACCGCATAAGCGGCTTTATTTTTGGTTATTCAGTAATGTTAAACTAAAGAGCTGTTGATCTGTTGTAAAACAGCCAAAGGTGATACAGCCTGTGTTACCGGACGACCTATAACTAAGTAATCAGCCCCAGCTCTTACTGCATCAACTGGCGTCATCACTCGACTTTGATCATCATGTTTAGTTGTTACATCTAAACGAATGCCCGGTGTAATTAATTTGAACTCTTTTCCCAGTTTTGATTTTAATGCTAATGCTTCCTGAGCAGAACAAACTACACCGTCCAAACCCGCCTGCTGAGTTAGTGATGCAAGCCGTAATACTTGCTCAAAAGGAGAGATATCTAGCCCTATATCAGCTAGATCACTTTGCTCCATGCTAGTTAGCACTGTTACGGCAATAAGTAATGGCGCTTTTTCACCATAAGGTAACAATGCATCCCTAGCTGCTTCCATCATTTTTCGGCCACCAGATGCATGAACATTGACCATCCACACGCCCATTTCTGCGCTAGCTTTTACTGCTTTCGCCACTGTAGTTGGAATATCATGAAACTTCAGATCCAAAAATACATCAAACCCCTTTTTCACCAATTGTTCAACAAATTGCGGGCCATAATAGGTGAACATTTCCTTACCAATTTTTAACCGGCAATCAGAAGGGGTAACTTGATCAACAAAAGATAATGCATCTTCTTTATTTGCAAAATCAAGCGCAACAATAACTTTAGGGTCTGTCATATATCCTGCCAAAAAATAATCAATCACCATCCAAGCCCTGGATTGGTGAAATACTTCCCCATTGCTTACAAGATGGACAATGCCAAAATATGACCTTACTGGAAAAGCCACAATGCTCACAACGATAGACTGGCTTAACTGCCATTTGCTTTTCAACTAAAGAACGTAATAAGGAGATACTCTCCGCCGCTTTATCGTCATGCATCGCTTCTAACTGATATGTCATTAAGCGATGAAAACCTTTCATCGTCGGATTTCTTTTTATGTGGCGTAGAATAAAATTTTCGGCTTCACTAGCACCTTGTTCATTCTGAATTGAATCAGCAAGAGCAAGCGCTACTGTAGTATTTTGAGTTTTTTCAAGCCAACGAACTAATATAGAAGCCAAGCTGTGTTCATCAATATTAGATTTACACTGCAACAATAACTTCCATGCTTCGCTGGCAAACGCGGATGACAACTCTGGAATTCGATCTATATGTTTAATCGCGGCATCATATTGCTGCTGTTTAATATGTACATGAGAAAATAATATTTCAGCTCTTACGCACAGAGGGTCCGCTTTCAATGCTCGTTTTAGTCTTGTTTCAGCAGCCTTAAAATAAGAGAGAGACAGATCGGCTTCAGCTAACTGACAATAATAATGAGCGACAACTTTGTGATGGTTTTTACTGGATAGTTTTTCCGCTATATCGATCGCTTTTTGCCATTCGTTGAGTTGTTCATAAATCTGTAGCAACATTTTTCGGGCATCATCTGCCAAGTCATCGTCTTTTAATAAGCTTATCAGCACGTTTTCTGCTCGATCTAATAATCCTGCGGCAATAAAGTCACGAGCTAATTCAAGCATAGAAAGATTTTGCTGTTCTGTTGAATCAAGACAGCGAGCAACTAAATTCTGGTGAATACGAATTGCTCGGTCAACCTCTCCCCGCTGACGAAATAAATTACCCAGCGCAAGGTGCGTATCAATAGTATCCGTATCAACCTGTAATAAATCGATAAATAAATCGACTGCCTTATCAGGTTGTTCAGAAAGTAAGAAATTAATCCCAGCCGCGTAATTACGAGAACGTTGAGAGCTCTTTCGCTCTTCATCAATACGGATACTTCTTCTTCCCATATACCAGCCATAAGCCACCGCAACTGGCAAAAGCAGGAAGAGTAACTCCAGCATTGATTCAACTATTCCTTAACAGGCTGACTAATTTGAGATGACAGGCGTGAAATATGATTCTGTAATTTACGCAGTTTTAGTTTGGCAACGACATATCCAAACCCTAATGCACATAAAGCGACTAAAAAACCAGAAAAAAATGCCGCAGCAAGCAGTGTCGGCAAGCTAAAATCATCTTGCGCGATCAATAAGTTGACATGGATTTGTTGACCATTAACCGAACCCAACGTCACTAAAAACATGGCCAACGACAAAATAGCCATGAAATATAATATGGATTTCACAAATTTCATGTCAAAACACCAAACAAAGTTAACTTACAAAGAGTTTACACGTTCTCTTAATTCTTTGCCTGGTTTGAAATGAGGAACGCTTTTGGCAAGAAGTTCTACTTTCTCCCCAGTCTTAGGATTCCGCCCTACTCTAGGTGCTCTGTAATGCAGAGAGAAGCTGCCAAAACCACGAATTTCTATGCGATTACCGCTTTCAAGAGTGGCAGCCATACATTCCAATATTTCACGGACTGCAGCCTCAACATCCTTAGCGGCAAGATGTTGCTGACTAGAAGAAAGACGCTCAATAAGATCAGATTTCGTCATAAATGTTCTCCTCAGCATAATCAGATATAAATAAATGGAGCGGCTTTCACCGCTCCATTTTAAGAGCGATTATTCGCCTTTAGCTGCTTTGAAAGCTTCAGCCATAGCATTACCGAAACCAGCTTCTTCTTGCTGATTTACGCTATCCATAGCTGTTTTTTCTTCA
>MTLE01000210.1_pt1 | contig 41923 bp, 32 predicted proteins | sample 1982461 | NCBI WGS metagenome assembly MTLE01 (sample SAMN05712605, study PRJNA340218) | biofilm metagenome | isolation source: sample SPL anode biofilm adapted to -200 mV | place: USA | collected 2012-02-03
CTGGAGCGCTTCGTGGCCGACTGGGCCATGGCCAACCCGGAGAAGCTGACAAAGGCCGCGCTTCCGGCAGCCACCGGCAAGAAGGTGGCGGTGGTCGGCTGCGGCCCGGCCGGGCTCACCGCCGCCGGCGAACTGGCACGGGCGGGGCATGGGGTCACCATCTTCGAGGCGCTCCACGACACCGGCGGGGTGCTCCGCTACGGCATCCCCGAGTTCCGCCTCCCCAAGGAGATCATCGACGTGGAGGTCTCCCGCCTCGTTGATATGGAGGTGGAGATCGAGTGCAACGTCATCGTCGGCAAGACCATCACCCTGGGGCAGCTTAGGGAGGAGTTCGACGCCGTCTTCATCGCCAACGGCGCCGGGCTCCCCACCATGCTCAACATCCCCGGCGAGAACCTCAAAGGGGTTTACTCGGCCAACGAGTTCCTGACCAGGGTGAACCTCATGGAAGCGGGGAGGAATCCCGATGCCCCCACGCCCATCATCGCCGGGCGCCAGGTGGCGGTCATCGGCGGCGGCAACACTGCCATGGACTGCGTCCGCACCGCCCGCCGCCTCGGGGCTGAACGGGCCATGATCGTCTACCGCCGCGGCGAGACCGAGATGCCGGCCCGGGTGGAGGAGAGCAAACACGCCAAGGAGGAGGGGGTGGAGTTCGTTATGCTCACCGCCCCCCTGGAGATTGTCGGCACCGATGACGGGTGGGTTGCGGCGCTCCGCTGCCAGCGGATGGAGCTGGGTCCGCCCGACGAGTCGGGGCGCCGCAAGCCGGTGCCGGTGGCGGGGTCGGAGTTCGACCTCCCCGCCGAAGTGGTGGTGAACGCCGTCGGCACCCGGGCCAACCCGCTCCTCACCGCCACCGCACCCGCCCTGGAGCTGAACCGGTGGGGGAATATCGTGGCCGACGACGCCGGCGCCACGAGCATCCCCGGCGTCTATGCAGGGGGCGACATGGTGCGGGGCGGGGCCACCGTCATCCTCGCCATGGGTGACGGCAAGCGGGCCGCCGCGGCCATCGGTGCGCATCTGGCCTGACGCGGCCAGCACCCTGTGCGCAAAAAGCCGCTCCTCTCTGCTTCGTGCAGGGGGAGCGGCTTTTTTGTGGGGCTTCATGCTGCCCTGGGGAGAAATATTTTCTCTTTGCTCCTGGGTGGTGTACACTTGCCGGCAAATGCGCAAGGAGGTTCCCCATGCTCCTGGAACAGTTGGTCAAACAAGCCGCTCAACCTCCCCAATACGACTGGGATGCCTATTATCGCTGGTTTTTCAGCACCCTTACCGGCCAGGAAATCTCCAGCTTCGATTTCTGGCAATGCCCCCATTGCCTCGCGATCAACTTTTTTCTGTCGGCGCAACGTTACGGGAAGTGCCGCGGATGTGACCTCATATATCTCCCCTAGTCGCTCCTCTTCTCAGTTTCACGATAATATTCTATGCTGGGCCGCCGTTTAATTCTGAAACACGGAGGGTGTTAATGGAGAATGTGAAGTTCAAAGCGCTGGTGGTGGAAAAGACGGCCGACAAGCAGTTCGTGCGGGAAATCCGGGAGCGGAACAGTGACGACCTTCCTCCCGGCGACCTGGTGATAAAGGTCCACTATTCGTCCCTCAACTACAAGGATGCCCTCTCGGCCACGGGACACCCGGGAGTGACGCGGCAGTTTCCCCATACCCCCGGCATCGATGCCGCTGGGGAGGTGGTCGCGTGCGATAGCGGAGTGTTCGCTCCGGGTGACAAGGTCATCGTCACCGGCTACGACCTGGGGATGGAGACCGACGGGGGGTGGGGGCAGTACATCCGCATCCCGTCTGCCTGGGCGGTGCGGTTGCCGGAGGGGTTGACGCTCCGTGAGGCCATGGGCCTCGGCACAGCCGGTTTCACGGCGGCCCTGTCGGTGCTGAAGCTGGAACGGGCCGGGGTGAAGCCCGATGACGGCGAGATTCTTGTCACCGGGGCCACCGGCGGGGTAGGAAGCATTGCCGTTGCCATCCTCGCCCGGGCCGGCTACCGGGTGACGGCAGCCACCGGCAAGGAGTTTGACGAGGAGTATCTCACCTCCCTGGGGGCTGCGGCGGTCATTGGCCGCGACGAGGTGACCGCCGGGGCCGAGAAGGCCCTCCTGGCCGAAAGGTGGGCCGGTGCGGTCGACGTGGTTGGCGGCCAGACCCTGGCTGCGGTCCTGAAGAGCACCAGGTACGGCGGCGCGGTCACCTGCTGCGGGCTTGTGGGATCGCCGGAACTGCCGGTGAACGTCTATCCGTTCATCCTGCGGGGGGTGACTCTCGTGGGGATAGATTCGGTCCAGTATCCCCGCGACCTTCGCGACGAGGTCTGGACGCGGCTTGCTTCCGGATGGAAGCCCGTCCTGCTCGAAGAGATGGTGACCGAGTGCGCCCTTGCGGGGCTCGAGGTGATGACCCAGGCGATCCTCAGCGGTGGGATCACGGGTCGTGTCGTGGTCAATCTGCTCGAAAGCTGAAAAAGGGGAATATTTGTGAGTTCGGCCGCAGGGCAAAGGTGGAGAGCCGCCCATGGAATCTAAGGAGCACCGGGCGGGAAGGCTGCTCCTCATCGCCTGTACCATCAGTTTCGTCTGCTTTTTCGGCTCCTACATGAGGATTCCGATCGTCCCCCTCTTTGCCATGTCCCTTGGGGCCGATACGGCGCAGGTGGGGCTGATCAACAGCGCCTTCATGCTGATGGCGGGAGCGCTCTCCATCCCGTCGGGACTGGTCTCCGACCGGTTGGGACGCAGGATTCCGCTGCTGGGGGGGCTTGCCCTCCTGGCCGTATCGTCGTTTCTCCTCTACTGGAGCAACAGCCCACTTCAGATGGGGGGAATCTATCTGCTCTTCGGCATTGGATTGTCGTCCTTCTCGCCAACCCTCATGTCGTACGTTGCCGATGTCACCCCTCCCGAGGTTCTCGGCCAGGCCTACGGGTGGTACACCATGGCCCTGTACGGCGGCATGACCCTTGGCCCCGCCGCCGGCGGTTTCCTCGGCACTGCCCTGGGGCTTCGGCCGGTCTTCCTCGTGGCCGGGGGGCTGATCTTCGCCATGTTCATCGTGGCTCTCATTTTCCTCCCCGCGCCGCCCGCGCACCAGCCCCTCAGCGCCGTCCGTCCCGCTATCATGCCGGCCCTTGCGGGGCTCATGCGCAACCGCCGGCTCGTCGCCTGCCTTGTGGCAACCCTCGGCACCTGCTTCGGTTTCGGGATGTTCGTCACCTTCATGCCCCTCTACATCCGGAGCCTGGGGATGCATTCGGGGCACGTGGGGTTCGTTTTTGCGGCCCAGGCCCTGGCTAACGCAATCTCACGGCTCCCTTCGGGGAAGCTGAGTGACCGGGTGGCCGACCGCAGCAGCCTTGTGGCCGTGGGGCTTGCCGTCTTTGCCCTGGCGCTCGCATCCTTTGGCCTCTGCCGGTCCGTTGGGCTGCTCATGGGGGCTGCCGCGGTCATGGGGATCAGCATGGGCATTGCCTTTACCGCCATCTGCGCCCTGATCGCCGATGTCGTTCCCCGTGAGCAGCGGGGGCTCGCCATGGGGTGTTACAATACGTGCGTTTATGCGGGTATGATGCTCTGTGCCGCCGGCATGGGAGCGCTCATCCGGGAGGAAGGCTTCAGGATCGGTTTCTTCCTGAATGGTGTGGTCGGCGTGGCGACACTGCTGCTCTTTGCCATCTTCTACCGGCGGCCCGGAGCGGTTGCATAGGAGCCGGAAGAGGACATAGTGGCAAGCATGGTGTCCCTGCTCGCCGGTTTACCTTTTTCGGTACTCAAGGCTTTTGCGACACTCAATGTCATATGATGATGTTAAAAAGTCTCGTCCTAAGAAGTCTAAGTTTCGGTCGGGAAAATCTGTTGAGTTTTGAAACTACGTAAGTACAATTATGCACTCGGTAATTTGGGCGCAGCCGGCATCGGCCGGAGGAAAGATATGACTAAAACTAATCAATTTAAAGATTTACCAATTGTGGCTGAGGAGGAGGCAATCTATGCCGCGCGGGTCAATGGTCGGCTGTTATCAGAGAAATTTTCTCCGCGGGTGATCGACCTTTTCTGTGGCGCAGGCGGAATGACGCTTGGTTTTACAAAATTCACGAATCACGTCTTTACCCCGGTTTGGGCGAATGACTTCAACGAGTATGCGGCGCGAACGTACAACCGGAACTTCGGTAATCACTGTGTCGTAGGTGATATCGTTGAAATATTGGAATGTCCGGAGACGGTGATCCCTAAGGCTGACGTTGTTATCGGCGGTCCACCGTGCCAGGGATTCAGTCTTCTCAACAAATTTCGAGATGGGGATGCAAGAAAGCAACTTTGGCGTCCTTTCATGGAAGTCGTAAAACGGTCGGGGGCTTCCGTTTTTGTAATGGAAAACGTGCCTCAACTTCTGGAGTCCCATGAGTACACCGAGATAAAACATGTGGCTAATGAAATGGGGTTCCGGATTCAAAAGGCGAAGTTGTGTGCTGCGGATTACGGCGTACCGCAGGTTCGGTGGCGTGCATTCATCATCGGTTGCAACTTCACGAATCCTGCAGCCGTTTTCCCGCCTAAAAAAACGAACTTCAAGCCGAACAATGGATATCGAAAGGCTTTTTCCGAAGAGTTTGATTCATATATTGAAAGCCCGCACATTTGGAAAACGGTCAGAGATGCAATAAGCGATCTTTCTGAGCCGATTGGAACTGAAGTTAGGGATGCTATCCCTCCGCTGGACCTTCATTTCGGTCGCATGCCGACTCCGACCAGCATAGCCAGGTACAAGGCGATTCCTGATGAGGGAATGAACCGTTTCGATCTCCAGCGTCGCGCACCCCATTTGACGCCTGCATGCTGGATACGGAAAACTTCGGGAGGAACGGATCTCTTCGGCAGGCTTTGGTGGGATCGTCCATCGGTTACGATTAGGACTGAATTTTTCAAGCCGGAAAAGGGACGTTATCTTCATCCGGTTCAGAACCGGCCGATAACACACCGTGAGGCGGCGAGGTTGCAGTCATTCCCGGATGATTTCACTTTTTTAGGCACCAAGGTTGAAATAGCAAAACAGATCGGAAATGCCGTTCCGCCTCTCTTGGCCGCCAGGATTGCGGATGCGGTCTACGCGCTACTGCTCACGAAAGGTATTCACGAATGTCGGACGTCTTCAGCAAGGAAAAACGAAGCTGGATTATGTCCAGAATTTCAGGAGGCAATACAAAGCCTGAGATTGTAGTACGGAAGATACTTCACGGGATGGGATACCGGTTTCGACTGCACGTGAAAAAACTGCCCGGTAAACCGGATATCGTTCTGCCGCGATTTAAAAAGGTGATATTCGTCCATGGCTGTTTCTGGCACGGACATGAAGGTTGCAAACGCAGTAAACGCCCGGCCACGAATGTGGCGTTCTGGCACGAGAAGCTGGAAGGAAACATTCGCAGGGATGCGATAAAGATTTCGCAGTTGCAGGATCTCGGCTGGAATGTGCTGATACTTTGGGAATGTGAAATCAACGATCCCGAGAAGACGGGGAACATGATATATGATTTTTTGGAGGGGCCGGGCGTGAGACGACCGCAGGAAAATGAACCGGAGCTGTTGAGACGGAAGCTGGTTACACTGCTGAGCAACTTCGAATCCGAATTGAAACAGGAAGACCTCCGGCGGAAAGTCCTCGCCTTGGTTCCCGCACACCACCTCCTCCGAGACCTTGGGAGTTCCCTCATTCCCAGAGACGTTGCCTCTGCCGCGCGTGACCGCCTTGAGCAGTATTTTCTTAAATACCCGCGAACCGTTCTGACTGGCGATGAGTTGATGGTGATAGCCGGGATAGGCGAATGGGCTCGCCGTGTTCGTGAGCTGCGTGTCGAATCGGGCTACGCTATTATGACCGGTATTACAATCAAAGAGATGAAATCTGTGGAGGAACTCCCCGAATCGGAGTTCGGCAAACTGAAGCCTGATGATTACGTTCTTCTATCTTCGGAATATGATCGGGACGCTGCTTTTCGATGGAAACTGGCCAACCGGATTAGAAAGAATAAAGACCTTTCGATGCGGGATAAGATACTTGAGTTCCTAAGAGCTAATGTCGGTAAGCAGATTACCGGTGAAGAACTGCGCTATGTCGCCGGAAACAAGACCGAGTGGGCGCGACGGGTGCGGGAACTGCGCACTGAGCTGGGATGGCCGGTTGTTACAAAAACGACGGGGATGCCGGATCTGTCGGTCGGGGTGTACTTGCTTGTTGAAGACAAGCAGGCCGAACCGCACGATAGAGTGATATCCGACAATATCCGGCGGGCCGTCCTGATGAGGTCGGGCTACACGTGCGCGGACTGCGGTTGGCATCAAGAGTTATGGAATCCTTCAGATCCCCGTCACCTTGAGCTTCATCATAGGGAAATGCACATGGACGGTGGGGCGAATACAGAGGAAAACTTGCTAGCGGTGTGTAATGTTTGTCATGATGTGAGACATAGGACGTGATGAGGAGAGTTTATCAGGGGCCCGAAATTGGGGGGCACCATATGCCACTACGACTCCAACGGCAATAAAACCATCATGAGTGCCACGTGCACTTTTATTCTCACCGAAATCTCATCTTATATTCATTTTGATTGCTCTTTGGATGGACCAAGTCCGTCTCAGTTCATTATTCAGCGCCCACAGCCATCTGCCGCAGTTTAGATATGTCACGCAACGGCGGTGCCCCGAACAGGCGGCCGTACTCCCGGCTGAACTGCGACGGGCTCTCGTATCCCACCTGAAACGCGGCGGTTGCGGCATCCAGCCGCTCTGCCAGCATCAACCGCCGCGCCTCCTGCAACCGCAACTGCTTCTGGTACTGCAAAGGACTTAAAGCCGTCATTGACCGGAAGTGGTGATGGAAGGTGGAGCTGCTCATGCGGGCCTGTGCTGCAAGGTCATCGATACGCAGCGGTTGAGAGAAGTTCCCCTTCAGCCATTCGATGGCCCGGGCGATCTGCTGACTCTGGCTCCCCGCCGCTGCAATCTGTCTCAATCGCGTCCCCTGGTCCCCCACCAGCAAGCGATAGATGATTTCCCGCTGGATGATCGGCGCCAGGATCGGAATGTCCTGCTCTTCATCGAGCAGCTCCACCAACCGTTGTACGGCGGTGACGAGCGGCAGCGTCACCTCGCTGGTCGCCATCCCCCGGCTCGACTGCTGGGTACGGGGCGATGGGAGATTGCTGTCCGCCATCAGCTGGGAAACCTCCCGCAGGTCGAATTTCAGCCTGAGACCCAGGTACGGCTTCTCCCGGCTGGCTTCGGTGACCTGCACCACCGTCGGCAGATGCACCGAGGTGATCAGGTAGTGGTGCGCGTCGTACACAAATGTGTCATCCCCCAGCTGAACGCGCTTGACTCCTTGCGTCACCAGGCAGAGACACGGTTCGTACATGCCGGTGACCGGCTCGCTCGGTTCGGTCCGCTGGAACAGCGCCAACCCCGGCACCGCGGTTGTGAACTGCTCGCCCGGTTCGGTCCATCGGGCAATGCTCTCGCCCAACGTGGCGATGGCTGCTTCCAGTCGATTATCCTCAATGCTATCCCTAATGGCTTCATTTTCCATGGTTACCCCCTGGTTGCATAGTACCCGACCCCCTCTTCCGGTTACAACCGATAATCAGCGGTTAGTAGGATTGGGCAATAAATCGACAGGATTGGTCTATATGTCGTGGGCAATTCAGGGGTATCACAATGAAAGGCGTTAACCGACGCCGGAAAACTGCATGGAGGATGAAAACTATGGCAAAGAAAATAGTAGTTCTGTCGGCAAGCCCGAGACGAGGGGGGAATTCCGATCAGTTGTGCGACCAGTTCATTCGCGGGGCCGGGGAAGCGGGGCATCAGGCGGAAAAGATATTCCTGGCGGACAAGCGGATCGGGTACTGCAGCGCCTGCGACGCCTGCCAGGGAAATGGCGGTCGGTGCGTGCAGCAGGACGACATGGCCGGAATACTCGGCAAGATGATGGATGCCGACGTGATCGTCATGGCAACGCCGGTCTATTTCTACACCATGAACGGCCTGATGAAGACTCTGATCGACCGGACCTACGCGCGCTACGCCGACATGGTCGGTAAGGAGTTCTACTTCATCATGACCGCCGCAGTCAAAAGGAAGGATCTGCTGGAAAGAACCCTCGAAGGATTCAGGGGGTTCACCTCCTGCCTGGGGCGGGTCAAGGAGAAAGGGGTCATCTACGGCACCGGCGCCTGGAATGTGGGGGACATCACGGCAAGTCCGGCCATGGGACAGGCGTATGAGATGGGGAAGGGGGCCTGAGTCGAAGGCGATGCGTGACAGAAGGGCGGCCCAATCGGCCGCCTTTTCTTTTGAGGTGCCTAAAAGTTGTGTAGGTCTTACCCCTCAAAGATGACCAAGCGGCGGAGCGGAGACCGTCTGCCGACAAAGGTTGGGCGTTCCTTAACTCAATCAAGGCTTGTCTCAACCCCTTCAGGATATAAGCGAGGGAAATAGTACCCCACCATTGATGCCGGGAAACCGAGCATTACAGGACCTTTCTCCGAACTGGATACTAAATAGTTTTTTTCTAACAGACTGCTGACGACCCTACGCGCTGAGCGTTCCGGCATCCCGATAATGCTGGGGATTTCTCCACGGGGAATTGCTCCTCTTAAAAACACATCTCGCAGTAAATGACCCGCTTCGGGCTTCAATTCACCAAAAGAAACTTTACGGTCGACGATTGCTTGTATTCTTTTTTGCATGCCATCCAAATCCAGAAGGCCAGCCATAAAGTCAATTTGATCAATTGCGACTTTGAGGAAAAATCTGCAAAATCCGAACAACCCTGCCTGTGTTAAGTTTCCACGACCGTCTAGGTCTCCTCTTCGGGGTTGGTCTGCTCCGGCTAATGCCGCGAGATACTCTTCACGATTTCTTGCGAAACCTCGGGAAACTGTCCACAGCCCATGGCCATCTATTTTTGCCTTTTTCAGGTATGCATGGGTCATAAGGCGAGTAACTCGCCCATTACCATCCAAAAAGGGATGAATCCATGCGAGCCGGTGATGAGAGGCTGCCGTTGCAATAACTTGAGTCAAACCTTTTAGTCTGTGAGGAGCGTAGGCTTCTTCGAATCTCTTCATAAAATCGCCTAAATATTCGGATTTAGGCGGCAAATGCCTCCCGACCTCTACCTCGAATTCTCTTGTTTCCCCAGGAATTACTCTTTCAGTTTTTCCCTCCGCACTTTGTACGACAAGGTACTCCTCCGGCATCCGTTCATAAAATTCTTTATGAATCCAACACAAAAAGCTTTTGCTTGTAATGACTATTTCCGGAGTATCCTCAATACTGGATTCAATGCATTTCTGCACTTCTATATGTGCCTTGCTTTCCAATTGTCTTGCTCTTTTTGCAGGGTCTTTAGAGAAATCTTCTCGCAGAGCACGATCAATATCTACAGGATGAGTGTTATGCCCCTCAATCAAATTGGAGTAGTAACTGTTCATCTTTCGTACTAATTCGACGATTCCTCTACGGGTGACCGGATGAACAGCGGCACTAAGAGCGGCAGATTTCCGGATAACCTCAATTGCCAAATCACCCAACTCTTCTGTGGGATCAGAGGGCATCATTGGCTCCATTTCTGAAATTTTTGTATAAAAACCATCTTCCATGTTGGCCTCCAAATATTGGCCATATTTTGGCCGATATTGAGTCTAGTGGTTTTAATTAATTTAAAAGTTGTTTTCGTGTTAGATCAGATATCATGTGGCCGTTTTTTGGGCCGCTTGCCATAAAGCATAAAAACGATAAAAAACAAACCTATGCAATTAATTGCATAAAAAGTGGCGATAATTATACTCGATATTTGGCCGATATTTTTGTACCGCATTTTAGCAAATAAATAAATGGTAAATTTTGCTTTTTAATTTTGTTGGCCAGTGTTTTGGCCGATCTTGTGGAGCTAGAAACAAAAAAGGACCAATCAGGTCCCTTGCTACTGCGTGGGGGCCAATTCAGAGGAGACCATACAATTATCTCGGTTAAATTAGGTATGGATGTCCCCGGAACTCTTGCAAGCTGGCCGGCACGGTGGGGTAGGGCAATCGTTCCGTGCTGCTGCCTGTTGACGGTTTGAAATACCTTGCACCTGCGGTGAATAGAGGCTAGTATTGCCGCAAAAAATGCGGTGAAAGATTTTGTCTATGTATATCTGGGAATTACCACAGTGGCCTGATTGGAAGTTTGACCTTGCCCGGCTTGCCGGACCGTTGGCAGAGGTGCGTCATCTGCAGGGGAGGCTGATCGGCAGAATGGAAGCTTTGGGATTTCCGCTGCAGGATCAGGCAGAGCTTTCAACGCTGACCCAGGATGTTATAAAAAGTAGTGAAATAGAGGGTGAACAGCTCAATGCAGAGCAGGTCCGTTCCTCGTTAGCACGTCGTCTGGGAGTTGACATCGGTGCGCTGGCACCGGTTGACCGTCACATTGACGGAGTAGTTGAGATGATGCTTGATGCCACCCGGCAGTATGCACAGCCCCTTACCAAAGAGCGCCTGTTTGCCTGGCATGGCGCTCTGTTCCCCACCGGTCGCAGCGGTCTGGCAGTGGTACGTGTAGCACAATGGCGGGATGATGCTGCAGGGCCGATGCAGGTCGTGTCGGGTGCATTCGGTCATGAAACAGTGCATTTCCAGGCCCCGCCCGCAACCTGCCTTGAATTTGAAATGGATCGCTTTCTTGTCTGGTTTAATGCAGAAAACTCAGGGGGCGATCCGGTGTTGAAGGCCGGCCTGGCTCACCTCTGGTTTGTTACCCTGCATCCCTTTGAAGATGGTAACGGCAGAATCGCGCGGGCCATCGGCGATATGGCGTTGGCCCGTTCCGAAGGAACCAGCCGCCGTTTTTACAGCCTGTCCGCCCAGCTTCGCCACAATCGCAGCCAGTACTATCATATGCTGGAGCAGACCCAAAAGGGTACACTTGAGATCACCTGCTGGCTGGAGTGGTTTCTGGTAAACCTTAAACAGTCCCTGACACGCGCAGAAGAAACGCTGGCACAGGTGTTTGCAAAGGCCCGCTTCTGGGAACAGTGCAAAGCGCAGAGCCTTAATCAACGCCAGATCATGATGCTCAATCGCCTGCTGGACGGGTTTGAAGGCAAACTGACCAGCTCAAAGTGGGCCAAGCTGGCTAAATGCTCCCAGGATACGGCATTACGTGACATCGCCGCACTGGTCGAGTACGGGATCTTGCGCCGGACCGATGCCGCAGGCCGCAGCACCGGCTATGAGCTGCTGCTGACGGAAACGAACGCTTGAGTAAGGGGTCGGAACAGCAGTAGAGTCAGACCTCCACAATTGACATACATGTGAAGTTGTCAAATGTGTAGGTCTGACCCCTCAAAGATGCTTGGGCCAAGGAGAAAGGGGTCATCTACGGAACAGGCGCCTGGAATGTGGGGGACATCACGGCAAGCCCGGCCATAGGGCAGGCGTATGAGATGGGGAAAGGGGCCTGATGGCAGAATCGATTGACACTTATGGACTCTATGGAGTACAAAAACTTTTAATGTATACACCGTAATGCGTTCCCCGGAGTTGATGGATGGTTTTACTGGGTTGTGAATTGTTCTAGATTTTTCCGAGAGCCGCTTAGGTCAGCGTTGATGCTGGCCGGGCGGCTTTTTTGATGAGAGGACACTATGCAATTTCATTTGCCTGAGATAGGCGCTTGGGGGGAAGAAAAATACCGTTTAGTGCGTTACTATGCCCAGATGTTTGCGTCGTCAATGAAAGATAAATGGCAATGTCGAGTCTATATTGACCTGTTCTCTGGAGCCGGGCGCGCACGAATCAAGGAAACCGGCAAAGTAGTTGATGGCTCTCCCCTGATCGCACTGGGCATCGATGACCCGTTTGACCGGTATATCTTCTGCGAGGAGGATGGGACAAACATCGATGCATTACGCAAGCGGGTAACGACAGACTATCCATCCCTGGATACTCATTTCGTCCATGGAGACGCCAACAAGGCCGTGGATGAAATTCTCGCTAAAATTCCCCAGCATTCGCCCACCTGCAAAGTACTTGGGTTCTGCTTTGTGGACCCCTTCAAGATCGACAACCTCAAATTCACGACGTTGAAACGGCTTTCAGCAAAATACATGGATTTTCTCGTGCTCATTCCGACCGGTATGGATGCACGACGTAATGTGTCGTACTACATGAAGTATAATAGCAGGCATATTGAAGAATTTACCGGTCGACCGAACTGGCGGGATGAGTGGCCGGAGGCGGAGGCAAGAGGAGAAAATTTCGGACTCTTTTTCATCAAGCAGTTCTGTACTTCCATGGCGGATATCGGCTATAAATACACAACTGCTGAGGCATCTGTAGAAATCAGATCGACCGAAAAGAACTTGCCGCTGTACCGATTGGCGTTTTTCAGTAAACACCCTCTGGGTCACAAATTCTGGGGCGAGGCGAAAAAATACAGTTCGCCGCAACTGGATCTTTTTTAGAGTAAACATCATATGTCACAGTCACGCATAGAATGGACCGAAAGAACCTGGAACCCCGCTGTGGGGTGTAGCAAGGTTTCGCCCGGTTGTGCCCACTGCTATGCCGAGGTGATGGCGCGGCGGCTGAAGGCTATGGGTGTGAGCGGTTACGAGAACGGGTTCGATGTGACGCTGTTGCCGAAGCGTTTGAACGAGCCACTCCTGCGCAAGTCGCCGACTATTTACTTTGTTAACTCCATGAGTGACGTGTTCCACGAGGCGATTCCCGACGACTATATCCGGCAGGTTTTCGACGTGATCCGTCGCTCACCGCAGCATACCTTTCAGGTATTGACCAAGCGCGCCGAGCGTATGGCTAATTTCTTCGGAATTGAACAGCCGCCGCTGAATGCCTGGCTTGGCGTAACGGTTGAGGACAAGAGCTTTGGCGTCCCGCGAATAGAGCACCTGAGGCGGGTGCAGGCCTCGGTCCGCTTTCTCTCCGTAGAGCCTCTGCTGGAGGATCTGGGGGATGTGGATCTTCGCGATATTCACTGGGTTATCGTCGGCGGTGAGTCGGGGCTTAAGGCGCGGCCCATGAGGCAGGAATGGGTTCTTAACGTCAAACGGCAATGTGACGAACAGGGGGCCGCCTTCTTCTTTAAGCAATGGGGCGGCTGGGGACTCGACGGGAAGAAGCGGGGGAAGAAAGAAAATGGAAGGTTGTTGATGGGGAGGACTTGGGACGGAGTGCCGGCTCAGCCTGTCAACACCAGATACAGAATCTGACGCGGTAGCTTCCCCCTAGTCGGTTTGAGGGGATTAAGTAAGCTGTCCATTGAATGTTGTCCCTGTCTCCTGAATGTTGTCCCGGAGATCCAAAAATATAAAATTCCTATTAATATAATGGCCGTTATGTTCCGATAAGCTATTATAGAAATTCACTGGCAAATTCTTCCGGAGGTGCAATGCAACCTGCTCTAAAACTGACCGAGAAGTCAAAAGGTAGTAAGGATAAACCAAGCCAGATCGTAGCAAAAAGGCGAACGAGAGAACTTATTGTTGCCTTGGCTGGTCCCGTCGGCAGTGGCCTAGGGGAAGTCGGCGCTCGGATAGCCGAATTGTTTAGGAACTACGGTTATGAGGTCAAGCCTATTAAGGCGAGTCGCCTCATCATTGAAGCCATCGAGACTTTAAAGCAGAAAGGTGCTATTTCAGAAACGGAGTTCTCACTGAAACAATGGGATAATGAGGCAGACAGAATACGAGATTTGCAGGATATGGGCGACGCTTTAAGGTCCAAATACGGTTCTGATGTGGTTGCGCAACTTCTTATCAAGAAAATATCTGCTGATAGACAATCCGGACTGACAGAGGAAGGGGCTGAAAATGGTGAAATTGTCAAGGAGGATCGGTGTGTTGTATGGTTGGTTGACAGCCTAAAGCATCCAGAAGAAGTCCGTCTCCTTCGTGCGGTCTATGATAAAATGTTTAGCCTATTCGGCGTGCTTTGCTCGTTTGATGACAAGATCCACTACCTTGTTCAAGAATTTGGAATTGATGAAAAAGAAGCAACCTCCCTTATCAAGCGGGACGAATCCGAGGAGATTACCCATGGCCAGAAGCTGATAAAGACGCTGCAGTTTGGGGATTTCTTTGTCAGAAGTTCTCGGTATGAAACAAGTCGTGCCGTTAGATCAATATCAAGATATGTAAAGATTTTGCTCGGGGATAACAGCGCTACACCCACTCATGGCGAGTATGCGATGTACCTAGCCCAATCTGCATCATATAGATCTGGTTGCATGTCACGTCAAGTCGGAGCAGCAATCGTTAACGAACAAGGAGGAATAGTTGCTACTGGTTTTAATGATGTCCCTCGCCAAGGAGGCGGATTATATACTGAAGATGCTGACAAGGATGCAAGGTGTTTCATGTTAGCGGGCGGTAGATGCTCAAACGACCACAAGAAAATGCAGCTGAAAATGAAGGTTAAGGATTACCTTGAAGAAAAGGGCTACAGCACCTCTTTGGAAAAAATTCAGGGGTTGTTTGATATTTCCGGATTAAGCGATCTTACGGAATACTGCCGTGCTGTTCATGCAGAAATGGATGCCTTAACCAGTGCAGCCAGAAAAGGGGTTTCTGTAAGGAATGGCACGATGTATGTGACTACATACCCCTGTCATAATTGCGCGAAACACATTATTGCGGCTGGCATTAGGCGGGTTTTCTATATCGAGCCGTATGAAAAAAGTCTTGCAACCTCTCTTCACAACGATGCGATTACCAGTAGAATTGGAGGAGAGGGTGTTGAATTCTTGCCGTTTGAAGGTGTCGCGCCACGACAATTTCAGAATAGGTTTTGGTCGCCTGCATCGAGAAAATCAGAAGGTAAGTTCATTAAAGTGGAACTGGGGGAGGAAACGCCAGCATATTCTCAGCTTCTGGATTGTTTTGCTGAATACGAGATTAAAATCGTTGACGCCTTGACAGATAACGGTTTATAAAAACGTCCAAATCCGGGGGGACAAAATGAAAAAAAAGGGTGCGGATGATCAGCTGCTTTTTACGTTCGAGGAGCCTAGGATCGAAATTGCGCTGCCAAGCGGAGGAAAAGTATTATCGTTATGGGGGGCGAGAATGACCTCGCGTACCTCGTCTCAAAAACAGCAGGAAAATGCTGTGATCGAGCGAATACTTAAGGCATCAGAACGGCTACAATGGTAACGTTGTGATACCGTGATCGAGAAGTTAATTGAAGCCCCCCCTTTGGCGGGGCTTTTTTGTGTAAGCCGAGCATGATTAACAGCTCGAAAATAAATTGGAGTGAATTGGGGACACTCCCTATATTCCTTATATTTCCCACGCAGGTCACTATTCCTCCTGCAGTTGTTGTAGAGGAATAACCTTAGCTGGTCCATCTTCCAGAAATCGGGCATATCACTCCGCCCAGTCATAGTAGTGGGCCTCTCCCGCCTCCCCGGCTTCGGCGAGTTTGCCAGACCAGTCCGAGCAGAGATTGGCAAGCATGAGATCGGAGACTTCCCCTATCCCCCTATCCAGGGCTGGAACATGTCAGCCCCTTCGACGGAATCAGTATCCGCATTCAACAATAGGAATTTTGTCTCTCCGGCAATCTCGGTGAAGATCTCTTTGTCAGCGTCGGCTGTCTCCGTTACGCAGGCAACGTCGACGCCGTATTCCTTGGCAGCGAACTACCCGCGCCATTCATTAGCGGGAATGGTATCCGCCAATGCAAGGGCTGCAAATACCGCCTCATACTTTACCCTGCCTCTACCTCAACGTTCACGTGCTCGAAGACCGGATGAGCCAGCGTGACCATGCACTGTAACCTCTTTTTCTCCATCAGCGCTTCTTCCCTGTCCCGCATTAAGCTCCCACCATTCTTGCAGCGCGTCCTACACTGCTATCTTCAACTGAATCTCGTCGTAATCGACCCGCGGCGCGAGCGCCCGAGTTCCCGTTGTCTCGACGAGCCCAACCTGTACGAGGAATTTTACGTCCTCGGCCACGTTCTTGATGTTGCGATGCGCGAGCTTTGCCAGATGGTTGATGGAGACCGGTTTTTCGGTCTTGATAATATGGATAAGCTCCAGGCGCTTTGGGGTGAGTGCCTTGCGAAAGGCCTCCATCGAAGTGAAATATATACCTGCCTCTTCGGCAACGATCTCGCCGCGTGTCACTGCGTCGCCGGCGGCAACGAAGTCATCGAGAGCGCCGCGTTCGCTTTGAATTGCCACCTTAATCTCTTTTATCTTCATCTCGTTTGTTCCTTGTGCTGCTTGAGGACTTTGTTGTGGCTAATGAGCGGTGTCTTTATATTTGTTTTGTATGCCAATAGTATTTGGCTGTCAACGGGGTCTTTTCTGTTTCACAGGACAGAGACAGTCCGCTCGAAAATTCTTTGCAGAACCCATCGTCAGCCCATCAGGCAATACCTCTGCCGCGCCCCTGACGGGCAACTTCTTCCCAATTCCCCGCATCCCATACTGATATCCCGTCCGTAGTCCTGACTGATCCGGCTGGCTATCTCAACCACTTCCCAGACCATCGCACGATCAGGCAATAATCAGGCAGGATCGGTCTACCTCCCTTAGGTCTTTCAGGAGTACGTTATCATCATCAAGACGGTAGTCCTGCGGATGAAAGGAGAAAGCAATGCAAAAACGCATATTGGGCAAGAACGGTCCGGAAGTCTCGGCCCTGGGGTTGGGCTGCATGGGAATGAGTTTTTCGTACGGTCCCCCCAAGGACAGGCAGGAGATGATTGCGCTGCTGCGCACTGCCGTGGAGCGGGGGATCACCTTCTTCGATACGGCAGAGGTCTATGGCCCGTTCACCAATGAGGAACTGGTGGGTGAGGCGCTCGCGCCGCTGCGCGACCGGGTGGTGATCGCCACCAAGTTCGGGTTCGATACCAGCGTTGACCCCCGGGCCATGAAGGGTGGCGCTCCCGTTCTGAACAGCCGGCCGGAGCACATCCGGGAGGTTGCAGAGGCATCCCTCAAGCGGCTCGGGACCGATGTCATCGACCTGTTCTATCAGCATCGGGTCGATCCGGCGGTGCCGATCGAGGAGGTTGCCGGTGCGGTGAAAGATCTCATCCGGGAAGGGAAGGTGAAGCATTTTGGCCTGTCGGAAGCGGGAATCGAGACGATCCGCCGTGCTCACGCCGTACAGCCGGTGGCTTGCGTGCAGAACGAGTACTCGCTCTGGTTCCGACGGCCCGAAGAGGGGCTGCTGCAGACCCTGGAAGAACTGGGCATCGGCCTCGTCCCCTACAGCCCGCTGGGCAAGGGATACCTCACCGGAAAGATGGACGCGAAGACGACCTTCGACAGCACCGATTTCCGCAGTACCCTGCCGCGCTTCACACCGGAGGCGCTCGAGGCAAACCGGGCACTGGTCGATCTGCTCGGGAGAATCGCGGCAGAAAAGAACGCGACCCCGGCCCAGATCGCCCTTGCCTGGCTGCTGGCCCGGAAACCCTGGATTGTGCCGATTCCGGGAACCACGAAGCTGGAGCGGCTGGATGAGAATATCGGCGCGGTTGCCGTTGAACTTGCCTCCGATGACCTTAGCGAGATTGACGCCGCCGCCGCACAGATCACCGTGCAAGGGAACCGCTACCCGGACAGGCTGGAGCAGTTGACCGGCAGGTAATCAAATCAAACAGGAGACTATAACCATGTACAAAGCAAAAGCCTATTCCGCAGCCGGCGCCAACTCGCCGCTGGCCCTGGATACTATTTCTCGCCGCGATGCCACCGCCAGCGATGTGCAGATCGAGATCCTCTTCTGCGGCATCTGTCACTCCGACCTCCACACGGTGCGTGACGAGTGGAACAGCGTCATGCCCACCGTCTACCCCTGCGTGCCGGGGCACGAGATTGTCGGCCGGGTCGCCAGTGTCGGCTCGGCGGTAACGAAGTTCAAGCCGGGGGACCTGGTAGGTGTCGGCTGCCTTGTCGATTCGGACCACACCTGCCCCAGTTGCCGGGCCGATGTGGAGCAGTTCTGCCCGGACGCCACCTTCACCTACAACTCCCCGGACAAGCACGGGACAGCGCCGGTCACTTATGGCGGTTATTCCGAAAGCATCGTCGTTGACGAGCGGTTCGTACTGCGCGTCCCGGCCAACCTGGACCTTGCCGGGGTCGCGCCGCTGCTTTGCGCCGGGATTACCACCTATTCCCCCATTCGCCGCTGGGGCGACATTGCGGGGAAGAAGGTCGGTGTGGTCGGCCTCGGCGGGTTGGGACACATGGGGGTGAAATTCGCCCGTGCCTTCGGCGCCCATGTGGTGGTATTCACCACCTCGCCCGGCAAGAGAGAGGATGCGCTCCGCCTCGGCGCCCACGAGGTCATCATTTCCACCAACGCCGGGGAGATGCAGCAGCATGCCGGCAGCTTCGACTTCATCCTCGACACCATCGCCGCCGAGCACGATATCAACGCCTACCTCAACATGCTCGGCCGTGACGGCAACATAACCCTGGTCGGCGCGCCGGAGAAGCCGCTTGAAGTTTCCGCCTTTGCCCTCCTGTTCGGTCGCCGCAATGGTGCATTCAGCGGTCGGCCACAGCTGCAATAAATGGTTATCGAAGAGGAGGTTGTAAGCACTATCTGCTGAATTGAAAGGACGCAGGGCACGGTCCTTGACTGATGATATTGCGCGTGCCATTTTGGAGCTAAATGCGCTAAAATGGAACAATGGCTGTTGTTGCAAAATGGAACAACGGCAGTGGTCCATTTGGGCGCAAAATGCCGTAAACGGCTGGTTTACGTCGTTTTGCACGGGAATTGCAGATGTATACGGCTGTATACGGTATCGTTCCCAAAGGTGAGCAGCTCGGGACGGTAAATCCTGGCCGGTTCCAAAAGGAGACAGCGTGAATATCAGCAAGTTCGTGGCACCGGAGATCATTTTCGGCCGGGAGTCCCTGAGCCAGATCGGGGAGAGCGCCGCCCGCATCGGCGCCTCCAAGGTATTTCTGGTCAGCGACGAGGACGTGATCAATGCCGGATGGGTGGAGCAGGCGCTCCACTACCTCCATGCGGTGGGGCTGGAGACGGAGATCTACTCGTCCCTTACCTCGAACCCCAAGGATTTCGAGGTGACGGAGGGGGCACAACGGTACCTGGCCTCGGGGTGCGACGCCATCGTGGCCGTGGGTGGCGGGAGCCCCACCGACGTGGCCAAGGCGGTGGCCATCCTCGCCAGCAACGGCGGCCAGTTGCGCGATTACGAGGGGATCAACAAGATTTCACACCCACTTCCTCCCATGGTGATCGTCCCTTCCACGGCGGGCGCCGGTTCCGAAGTGAGCCAGTTCGCCATTATCGTCGACACCGAGCGGAAGCTGAAGATGTCCATCATCTCCAAGTCCCTGGTGCCGGATATCGCCATCGTCGACCCGGAACTGCTCAGGACCAAGGACGCCAAGCTGGCGGCCGCCACTGGGATGGATGCCCTGACCCACGGCATCGAGTCCTATGTTTCCCTGGCGGCGACCCCCCTCACCGACATCCATGCCTGCAAGGCAATCCAGCTCATCGCGGCCAATCTGCGCCAGGCGGTGGCCGACCGGGGCGACATGGAGGCGAACACCAACATGGCCATGGCGAGCCTCACGGCCGGTATCGCTTTTTCCAACGCCATCCTGGGCGCCACCCATGCCATGACCCACCAGGTGGACGGCCTTCTGGACCAGCACCACGGTGAGGCCAACGCCTCGATTCTGCCGCACGTTATGGAGTTCAATCTCCCGGCCTGCCCGGAGCGTTTCAAGCAAATCGCCTGGCTCCTGGGGAAGGATGTGCGTGACACCGGCGTAGAGGAGGGGGCGCGGCTCTCCATTGCGGGGATCCGGGAGCTGATCGCCGACATCGGCCTCGCCAAGGGGCTTGGCGCCATGGGGCTGCGGGAGGAGTTCATACCGCTTTTGAGCCGCAACGCCATGAACGATGCCTGCCTGGTGACCAATCCGCGCAATGCCGGCGTCGAAGACATTGAAACTATTTTTCGTAAGGCCATGTAGACGGGGAGAGCCATGGACAACAGGGAAAAACTGCTGGAGCAGTTGACCGGGGTCGATTCCTCCAAGCTCAACTACTATATCGAGCTGAAAAAGCGGAACCAGGAGATCCTTAAGCAAAACAGCCGCCTGGAGATTCTCCAGCAGCTCATCCGGGACATCAATATCGACATGTCCATCGATGATATCCTGGAGCGGGCCTTCACCAAGTTTCCCCAAACTCTGCCCTGCGATTTTCTCGGTCTGGTGACGGTCCGTGACGGAGCTTTGCGGCTCAAGGCGCTGATGCCCCGGGATTTTTGCCGGATTGACGATTTCCCCGCCCACTCGCCGGCCCTTAATGTCGTTCGCGAAAAAAAGGCGGGAATTTTCTACCTGACACCCGAAGAACTGAGCCACGTCCAGATAAATCCCCAGTATCCGGGGCCTCTTCAGTCACTGGCTGTGGCGCCCATGTTTCAGCGGGGGGAGGTGCTCGGTGTACTCATTGTGGCCAGCATCATCGATGGGGCATACAACGAGGCGGACCTGAGCTTCGTCCAGCACCTTGCCGATCAGTTGTCCATCAGCATCCAGAACGCCCGGCTTTACAAGCAGGTCTCCCGGGCAAAGAAGGAGTGGGAGGAGACCTTCCTGGCGGTTACCGACCCCATTTTTCTGGTCGATACCGACTACAACGTGCTGCTCCATAACAATCGCCTCACCCCGGCCATGAGCGGCTTCTGGAACCAGGCGGTGAGCAACAAGTGCTTTGCCCGGCTCCACGGCCGCACTCGTCCCTGCGAGGATTGCCCCATCAAGGAGGTCCAGCGGACCGGGAAGCCGGTGTTCCAGCGCTGGCAGACCGACACGGGGCTGCTCCTCGATCTTTCCTATTACCCGGTTTTCAACGAAGAGAAGCAGCTGTCGGCGGTGACGATCATCATCAAGGATGTCACCGACAAGACCAAGATGGAGGCCCAACTGGTTCAGACGGCAAAGCTGGCGGCCCTGGGAGAGATGGCGGCCGGGGTGGCCCACGAGCTGAACAGCCCCATGACGGTCATCATCGGCACGGCCCAGCTCCTGGGTCGGGAGCTTCAGCAGGATGGCCAGTACGAAAAGGCCGAGGTGCTTGAAGATATCATCAACTCCGGCATTCGCTGCAAGCGGATCATCCAGAACCTGCTGACCTTTTCTCGGCAGAACCAGCCGCCGGTGATGGATATCGATCTCAATGCCGAGGTTGAGCGTGTGCTCAGCATGATCCAGTACCAGATCAACCGGAGCCAGATCAGGATCGTCGAGCAACTGGCTCCCTTTCTCCCGCGGCTCACCGCCAACGGTTCGCAGATCCAGCAGGTATTGACCAATTTCCTGATCAATGCCCGGGATGCCCTGGGAGAGGTGGCGGGGAGGGAAAAGATCATTACCGTTGCGACTGCCCTGATGACTAAGAACGGAAAAAAGTGGGCCGTACTCAGCGTTAAGGACAACGGTATCGGGATCGCACCGGAAAACCTGACGAAGATTTTCACCCCCTTCTATACGAGCAAAGAGGCCACCAAGGGGACCGGCCTCGGCCTTTCGGTCAGCCTCGGCATAGCCGAATCCCATAACGGCACCATCGAGGTGGAGAGCAGGCAGGGGGAGGGGAGCACGTTCTCGCTGCTCCTTCCCGTGGAGCAGTAAGAATTAAGCCAAGGGCGGAGTGTTATATGTCACAGATACAGGTTCTTATCATCGATGACGAGGCGGATGTCTGCACTTTTTTCCGCCGCCTGCTGGCGAGAAAAGGGTACGGAGTCGTTACTGCATCGAACGAGCCGGACGCCCTGCGGGCCATCGGAGAAAACAGCTTCAACGTGGCCATGGTGGACCTGAAGCTGCCGGATACCGACGGTCTGACCCTTCTGAAGGCGATCAAGGCCCGGCAGCCGGACTGCGAGGTCATCATCATGACCGGTTACAGCACCATCAAGACGGCCGTCACGGCGATGCAGCTCGGGGCATACGAGTACCTGGAAAAGCCCTTCGAAGACATCGATGAGATAGAGGCCCTGGTTGAAAAGGCCGCCAGTCACGGTCTCAATCTCCAGCAGGGGAGCGCCGATGCGGAGGAGTGGGCCGGCGTAGCCCGGGCAGTCGGTTTCCGGGTGGGCACCTCGCCGGCCATGAGGCGGCTCGTGTCCGTGGCCCACAAGATTGCCGCCAAGAATGTCACGGTTCTGATCCAGGGGAGCACCGGCACCGGCAAAGAGGTTCTGGCCCGCTTCATCCACGCTGCCTCCGGGCGGGCCGACCAGGCATTCATCCCGGTAAACTGCGGCGCCCTGCCGGAGAACCTCCTGGAAAGCGAGCTTTTCGGCCACGAGAAGGGGGCATTCACCGGCGCCGCCCAGCCCCGGCGCGGCATCTTTGAACTGGCCAACCGCGGCACCCTCTTTCTTGACGAAATCGGCGATGCCAGTCCCCAGATCCAGGTCAAACTGCTGCGGGTGCTGGAAACCGGCGAATTCATGCGGGTGGGGGGCGAAAAGCCCATCAAGACAGATGTGCGGGTGATTGCCGCCACCAACGTGGATCTGGAGCAGGCCATCCGCGAAAAGACCTTCCGGGAGGATCTATTCTACCGGCTCAACGTGGTTCGGCTCGAAATTCCGACGCTGCGCTCACGCTCAGAGGATATCCCCCAACTGGCGGAGCACTTCGTCAATCAGCTCAATGCTCCGTTGCGGGTTTCCCCCCAGGCGCTCCGCCTGCTGCAGGGGTATGCCTGGCCGGGTAACATCCGCCAGCTTGCAAACGTGGTGCGGCGCGCCGTGGTTATGTGCAATGGCGACACAATCCTCCCCGAGCACCTGGAGAGCAGCCTCCTGGGCGATGCCGCCGAAAATCCTTCCCCCGCCCCATCGGCAGGCGGGCCGTCGGGTGGTTCTCTTTCCCTGAAACGGTTTCTGGAGCAATCGCCAGGTGAAGAGGACTTGCAGAAGCTGACCCCGGAGGAGTTGCAGGGGATGCTTGATTCCCTCCGGTCACTGGAAAACAGGCTTGTCTCGGCAATGGGGGATAAGGGGTGCGGGACACCGGCACGGCGCTGCCTCAAGGATACCGAGGAGGAGACCATCAGGCAGGCGCTGGTGCAATGCCGGTGGAACATCACCGAAACGGCCAGGGTCCTGGGTATCGGCAGGAATACCCTCTATCGCAAGATCAAGGAGTACGGGCTGGGAGGGTCCTGAGGGGAGTGCGCCATACAGGTGAAAACGAAGAAGGCCATCTCATTTTGGGAGATGGCCTTCTCTATTGTGAAAACGCGGGCAAGCGGCAATGCTGAACCGTGTTCGAAGATCACGGAGCAGCGGCTGAATCTACGGTGCCCGATGCCCCCTGCTTCAGCGGCAGCACCACCCGGAAGGTGCTTCCCCCCCCTACGGTGCTCTCCACCTGGATGTTCCCCCCATGGTCCTTGACGATGCCGTAGGAGACCGCGAGCCCGAGGCCGGTGCCTTCGTTGCGGGTGGTGAAGAAGGGGCTGAAGATTTTTTTGCGGTTTTCCGGGAGAATGCCGGTACCCGTGTCCCCCACGGCAATGACGCAGGTCCCTTCATCGGTTCCGCGGGACGTGCTCAGGGTGAGTACTCCCCCCTGCTTCATGGCCTGGATGGCATTGAGAATGAGGTTGGTGAACACCTGCTGCAGCTGGTCGCTGTCTGCTTCAAGGGGGGGGAGGCCGGCTGCGTAATCGCGGCGGACCTCGATGCCGGTGAGGGGGACCTGGTGTCCGACCTGCTTGATGATGTCGTCCAAAAGGGCGTCCATGGCCACGGGCTCAATGTGCTTATGGTTTTCACGGGCGAACTTGAGAAGGCTTCCGACGATTCGCTCCACCCGCCCCACCTGCTGAACGATGGTGTCCACTTCCTCCCGGTTCGGGTCGTCGTCGGGCAGTGCCATCTGCAGCAGTTCCGTGTTCCCCCGGATAATCGCCATGGGGTTGTTTATCTCATGGGCCACGCCGGCGGCCAGCATGCCGATGTCGGCCAGTTTCGCGGCCCGCACCAGGTCCTCCTGGGTTTTGACCAGGAGGCGGTTTTTCTCTTCCAGTTGGGCGGTGCGCTCCAGCACCTTCTGTTCCAACTCCCGGTTCAGCTCCTGGATGTCCTCTTCCCGCTGGGTCAGGGTGGTGGTCATCTGGGCGAATTCGTTTGCCAGTTCTTCGATTTCGTCGCGGCTTCTGACGGTTATGGCAAGATTACGTTCACCGGCGGCGATGCGCCGGGCCGCTGTTTCCAGCTCCTTGATGGGCCGGGCCAGCCGGGAAGCGATGTAGCTGGACAAGGCAATTCCGATGATGGAGCCGCAGAGGAGGACCACCGCGAAGATCAGGGTTATTTCCCGCTTCAGCTCCAGGTAGGGGCGCTCATTGATCCCCACGTAGAGTGAGCCGATCGGCATTCCCCGGAGGTTGAGGATCGGCTCGTAGGCGGAATAGTACCATTCGTTGACCACGAAGGCCCTTCCGATCCACTTCTCCCTATTGACTATGACCTTCTTGTAGACTTCTTCCGAAAGCCGGGTGCCTATGGCCCGGCGCTCCGGGGCGAGGAGCACGTTTGTGGATATCCGCAGATCTCCCTGGAAGATGGTGGCCGTCCCCACGTCCCGCCCCTGATATTCCACAGCCTCGAATACGATTTTCTTGATGCGGTCCACCAGATCGTTGTTGCCGTTGAGCAGGACTCCGCCGTAGAGGACGCCGGCGATGACGCCTGATCGGTCTCTTACCGGCACCGAAACCACCATGGCCATGCCGGAGCGTTCGACTGTTTCGTCCCGCCGGCGGGCATGGGGGGTGGGAAGGATATGGATGGCCGCCCTCGCGGCAAGGCCGGTCCCTTCTTTTGCCAGTTCTTCCGGGGGGATGACTTCGGTGCCGGCAATATGCTCGCCCCGCAGCGCCCTTGAGACGATCTGATCGTTGACTTTACTGTCGCCGAAGGCCCCGTGGTTGCTGGCCCGGAAGACTACCCTTCCCGACCGGTCCACGGCGGTGAGGAAATCGAGTCCCTCGCTGCTCATTCGCGGCGTCAGGAGGTTGTTGAGGGTGATTCTATCCCCCTGGGTGATGATGGTGGAGGTGAAAGGGTTGGTGGCGGTGAACTTGATGACGTCGCGGATGTGGTCGATTTCGCTCTGGTAAACGGCCCGGGCCGAGTTCAGGTCGGTGCGGACCTTCTCCTGGGCCTGTTTCACCACCCGGGAGTCAATTATGTAGTTACCAATGGCGCCGCAGAGCACCGTGGCCACGAAGAGGGGGATGAGGGTGGCGATGGTGAGCTTGAAGCGGATGGGGAAACGTCGAATTCCCATTCAGTAGTCCTGGGAATCGCTGTCCCCCTGACCGGGGGCGCTGAGGCTGTACTCAACTATTTTGCGGTCCAGCGTCTTGCGGGAGATGCCGAGAATCTCCGCCGAGCGGCTCTTGTGGTAACCGGTCCGGCGCAGTACCTGCTCGATGTGCTCCCGTTCGATGGCCTCCAGCGAAATGAGCCGGTTGCCCGGCAAAGGGGCGGGCTGGTTCCGGGGTTGAATCGGCAGGACGTCGGGAGTTACCAGGTCGCCACGGGTGAGGATGGCGGCCCGTTCAATGACGTTTTCCAGTTCGCGGACGTTGCCGGGCCAGTGGTAGGTCTTGAGGATCTGGAGCGATTCGGGGGTGAAGCCCCTGATCTCTTTCCTGATGCGCCGCGCGTATTTGCTCAGGAAGTGCATCGCCAGGGGCTCGATGTCCTCGCTCCGCTCCCGCAGGGGGGGGAGGGCGATGGAGATGACGTTCAGCCGGTAATAGAGGTCGTCCCTGAAGCGCCCCTCCTGGACTTCCTTCTTCAAATCCTTGTTGGTGGCGGCCACGAAGCGGATATCGACGCTTTTGGCCTTGGTGGCCCCCACGGGGATGAATTCCCGCTCTTGGATCACCCGCAGGAGCTTTGCCTGAACCGCCGCGGAGACGTCGCCGATCTCGTCCAGGAACAGGGTGCCGCCGTCGGCTTCCTCCAAGAGCCCCTTCTGGGTGGTGATGGCGCCGGTGAACGCACCCCGCACATGGCCGAAAAGCTGGCTTTCCAGGAGGGTGTCCGAGAGGGCGGCGCAATTGATGGAGAGAAAGCGGCGCCCCTTGCGCTGGCTGTTAACGTGGACCGCTCCGGCGATGAGCTCTTTGCCGGTTCCCGATTCGCCCAGGACGAGGATGTTGGCGTCGCTGGCCGCAACCTGGACGGTCAGTTCGTAAATCTTGCGGAACTCGTCGCTGACGAAGATGATGTTGTCGGGGATGTCCGGGCGGGAAAGCTCTTCCTTGAGCTGGCGGTTTTCCTTGAGCAGGAGGTCGAGCTGGAGGGCGTTTTCGATGAGGCCGAGGATTTTCTCCTTGGGAAAGGGCTTGGTGACGTAGTCGTAGGCGCCGAGTTTTATGGCCTCCACTGCCGCATCAATGGTGCCGAAGGCGGTCATGACCACCACCGGCAGGTTAGGGCGAAGCTGCTTTACGCGCTTCAGCACTTCGATGCCGTCCATGTCGGGCATCCGCACATCCTGAAGCAGGATGTCGGGTTCCGGTCCGTTTCCCTCTTCCATTCGCTCCAGAAGGCTAGTGCCGCCATCGAAGGTTTCAACTTCATAGCCCTTCGCCTGGAACAGTTTCTGGAGATAGCGCCTGATTCCTTCTTCGTCGTCGCAGATGAAAATGCGTGCTTTCAGCATAATTTATCCCGGTGGTTCGCCATCGAGTTTTTAGTGTTTTCGGTACTGAGTTGCCTGGACAAAATGATACATAGGTGGCCAGGATTCCGCAAGACAAGATTCCCCATTCACTCGCTCCTTTGTAAGCGGAAAAACAATTTATCCAGTAATTGCAATGTGTTGCCCCTTGTGTTGACGTGTAAACAATATTGGCATGGACGTTGCCAATAGTTACGCGGTTGTAATGTTCGACACAACGGGCAGATTGCCCGACTATTTAAGGGGGTTTGTGGAATGGGAATTTCACGCAGGCAATTTCTGCAGGGGGGGGCTTTGGCCGGTGCGGCCCTGGCTCTCTCCGGCAAACCGGGGGAGGCGAGCGTTGATGCTCCCGATCTCCGGACTAAAGGGCTCAAGGTTACGACGACCATTTGCCCGTTCTGTTCAGTGGGGTGCGGCCTGATTGTCCACACCAAGGACGGCAAGGTTGTCAACACCGAGGGTGACCCGCAGCACCCGATCAACCAGGGTGCGCTCTGCCCCAAGGGGGGGGCGCTCTTCCAGATCGCCAACAATGAGCACCGGCTCCAGAAGGTGAAATACCGGGCGCCCGGTTCCGACAAGTGGGAAGAGAAATCGTGGGACTGGGCCCTTGACCGGATCGCCCAGCGGATGAAGGAAACCCGCGACAAAACCTTCAAGAAGACCGAGCTCAACAAGAAGGACAAGAAAGAGTACGTGGTTAACCGCACCGACGGTATGGCCTTTTTCGGCGGTGCCGGCCTCGACAACGAGGAGTGCTACCTCTGGTCGAAGTTTGCCCGTGCCATGGGAATCGGGCAGCTCGAACACCAGGCCCGACTTTGACACTCGTCAACAGTCGCCGGTCTGGCGGCTTCGTTCGGTCGTGGTGCAATGACCAACCATTGGATTGACCTGAAGAACTCCGATGCAATTCTGGCAATCGGCTGCAACCCGGCCGAGAACCACCCCATTTCGTTCAAGTGGATTGAAGAAGCGATGGACAAGGGGGCAACCCTCATCTCCGTCGATCCCCGCTTTACCCGGACTTCGTCCAAGTCGAACATCTATGCCCAGATCCGCCCCGGCACCGACATTGCCTTCCTGGGCGGTCTCATGAACTACGCGCTCCAGCATAACCTCATCCACGAGCAGTATGTCCGGGAGTACACCAACGCCACCTTCATCGTCGGCGAGCAGTTCGATTTCGAGGACGGCATGTTCTGCTCCTTCGACGACCAGGAGAAAACCTACGACCTCAAATCCTGGGCCTACGCCACCGGCGGCGACGGCAAGCCCATGCGCGACATGAGCATGAAAAACCCCAAGTGCGTCTACCAGCTCATGAAAAAGCACTACAAGCGCTATGACGTTGATACCGTCTGCGCCATCACCGGCACCAAGAAGGAAGACTACCTCAAGGTGGCCAAGGCTTTCTGCTCCACCGGCCGATCCGACAAGGCGGGGACCATCCTCTACGCCATGGGGATTACGCAGTCTACCCACGGCAGCCAGAACGTACGGGCCGTTGCGCTTCTGCAGATGCTGCTCGGCAACATCGGCATCGCCGGCGGCGGCGTGAACGCCCTGCGGGGCGAGAGCAACGTTCAGGGCTCCACCGACTACGGGCTCCTGTTCCACACGCTCCCCGGCTATCTCAAGTCGCCGGAGTTCGACAACGTTGACCTCAAGGCCTACAACGAGAAGTGGACCCCCACCACCAAAGACCCCAAAAGCGCCAACTGGTGGGGGAATACCCCCAAGTACACCGTGAGCCTCCTGAAGGCGTGGTACGGCGACAACGCCACCGCCGAGAACGACTTCTGCTATGACTATCTTCCCAAGCGGATGGGGAACTACTCCTTCGTTAAGGTCATGGAAAGGATGGGGAGGGGAGAACTTGACGGACTCGTCTGCATGGGGATGAACCCCGCCGCGGGAGGCCCAGATTCCAATTCGTCCCGCGAAGCCCTCGGCAAGCTCAAGTGGCTTGTCACCGTTGACCTGTGGGAGACTGAAACCTCCATCTTCTGGAAGCGTCCCGGCGCAAATCCGAAGGATATCCAGACCGAGGTCTTCATGCTGCCGGCCGCTTCTTCCATCGAGAAGGAAGGCTCCATCTCCAACTCGGGCCGCTGGGCCCAGTGGCGCTACGCCGCTATCCACCCGGTGGGGGAGGCGCGGAGCGACCTTCACATCATCGACGAATTCTACAAGCGGGTGAAGTCTCTCTACGTGAAGCAGGGGGGGGCGTTCCCCGAGCCCATCACCAAGCTCGCCTGGAGCTACGGCAACGGCCACGAGCCCGATGTCCACCTGGTTGCCAAGGAGATAAACGGCTACTTCACCAAGGACATGACCATAACGGAGAAGGACAAGGTCCTGGAGTTCAAGAAGGGGGACCAGGTCCCCATGTTCAAGTACCTCCAGGCTGACGGCTCCACGGTCTGCGGCTGCTGGATCTATTCGGGCTCCTATACCAAGGAGGGGAACCAGATGGCCCGCCGGGATGCCTCCGATCCCACCGGGCTCGGCCTCTTCTCCAAATGGTCCTGGTGCTGGCCGGTGAACCGGCGGGTCCTCTACAATCGGGCCTCCGTCAATCCGGCGGGCGCACCGTTCAACCCCAAGCGTCCGGTTATCGCCTGGGATTCCCTGGAGAAGAAGTGGAAGGGCGACGTTCCCGACGGCCCCTGGCCTCCCATGAATGACGACAAAGAAGGGAAGTACCCCTTTATCATGCTTGCCGAAGGTCATGGGCGGCTCTATGCCCTCGACATGAAGGACGGTCCGTTCCCCGAGCACTATGAGCCGGTGGAGAGCCCTGCCCGGAACCTCCTCTCCAAGGTCCAGAGCAATCCGGTCGTCAAGGTGCCCAAGAACGTGTCGCACGATACGGGCAGGTTCCCCTATGTCGGCACCACCTACCGGGTGACCGAGCACTGGCAGACCGGGGCCATGACCCGCAGCCTCCCCTGGCTCGTGGAGCTGGTTCCCGACATGTTCGTGGAACTTTCCGTATCCCTTGCGAAGGAAAAGGGGATTAAGCAGGGCGATCAGGTCAAGGTCACCACCGAGCGGGGGAGCATCCAGGCCCGGGCCCTGGTGACCAGCCGCCTCAAGCCCTTCAACGTCCAGGGGAAAATGATCGAACAGGTGGGGATGCCGTGGCACTTCGGCTATGCCGGCCTTGCCACCGGCGACAGCGGCAACGTTCTTACCCCGACGGTAGGGTGCGCCAACACCGGTATCCCGGAGTACAAGGCGTTCCTCTGCAACATCGAGAAAGGGGGTAAGGCTGCATGAGTTCAGCACCCATCGAATTTGGCAAAAGCAAGACGTTTCTGATCGATACGACCAAATGCACCGGCTGCCGGGGCTGCCAGGTGGCCTGCAAACAGTGGAACCAGCTCAAGGCCGAGAACACGCACTTCTTCACCGGCGAAGGGTACCAGAACCCGCCGCAGATGTCGGAGTTCACCTTTACCCGGGTTAAATTCAAGGATTATCAGAAACACGGGCAGAACGAGTTCGCCTTCTACAAAGAGATGTGCATGCACTGCAACGAGCCGGCATGCGCTTCGGTCTGCCCCGTCGGCGCCTTCAAGAAAACCCCGGAAGGGCCGGTGGTCTACAATGCAAAGAAATGCATCGGCTGCCGTTTCTGCATGGTCGCCTGCCCCTTCGGCGTTCCCAAATACGAGTGGAGCAAGGCGTTTCCCCTGGTCAAAAAGTGCACCGGTTGTTACAGCCGCGTGAAAAACGGCCTGCACCCCGCCTGCGCCACCGCCTGCCCCACGGCCATCACCTACGGCACCCGCGACGAGATGCTGAAGGAGGCCGAGAAGCGGATCGCCGCCAAGCCCGACCGCTACTTCAAGGTGATTTACGGCAAGGAGGAGGCGGGAGGGACCTCGGTACTCTACCTCACCCACCAGCCCCTCGATGAACTCGGCTTCAAGCCTGTCACCAAGCGGCCGCTCCCGTCGTACACCTGGCAGGCCCTGCGCCTGGTTCCCGGCATCTTCCTAACTGTCGGCGGCACCCTGTCGGCCATCTCCTGGTTCCAGCACCGCAAGGACCGGGTGCGCAAGGAAGAAGAGGAACAACAGAACCGCAAGGAGGGGAACCAATGACCGCGGCGCGCATCGTCATGAATGAAATAAAGGGGTACCATCGCTTCATCAAATTTCTGATGGTCCTCGTGGGGGCGGCGGCTTTGGCCTCCGCCGTACGCTTCATCTTCGGCCTGGGGGCCACCACAAACCTGAACGACCTCTATCCCTGGGGCCTCTGGATATCCTTTGACGTGGTCACCGCCGTCCCCCTGGCGGCCGGCGCCTTCACCATCGGCGTCGTGGCCCACGTCTGCCACATCAAGAAGCTGGAGCCCCTGGTGCGGCCGGCCATCGTCACCGGTTTCCTCGGCTACTCCCTGGTCTGCGTCGGTCTGCTGCTGGACCTGGGGCAGCCCCAGCGGGGGCCCTACGTCCTCTTCAACTGGAACGTCCACTCTCCCATGTTCGAGGTCTCCATGTGCGTCATGGCGTACACCACGGTCCTCTTCCTGGAGTTCCTCCATCCGGTGAGCGAGCGGTTCGGCTGGCACATCCCGCTGCGTCTGCTGCGGACCCTGGAGCTTCCGTTTGCCATAGTTGCTGCCATGATTTCCACGCTCCACCAGTCGACCCTGGGGACCTTCTTCCTCATCGCCGTCGACAAGCTTCACAACCTCTGGTACAATCCTCTACTGCCGCTCCAGTTCTGGCTTTCGGCCATTTTTACCGGCCTCTCGATTGTCATCTTCGAGGCGAGTCTGGTGCACAAGTACATGGGGCAGCCCGACGAGTCGGACCTGCTGGCAACGCTGACGAAAATCATTCCCTGGATCATGGGGATCTACATGCTGGTGAAGGTCTATGCCCTGGCGTTCCTCTCCCACGGCCAGCTGTTTGACCGGCCGGTACTTACGGTCCTCTTCAGCGTGGAGATGATTGTGGGGGTGCTGATTCCGTTCGCCATGTTCCTCACCAGGCGGATCAGGACCGACAAGCAGATGCAGTTGCGGGCCGCCTCCCTGGTCATCATCGGCCTCATCCTGAACCGCTTCAACGTCTCCATGTTCGCTATGCACCAGCCCGGCCAGCCGGTGTATTTCCCTAACTTCATCGAATCGGTGGTGACTATCGGCATCATCGCGGCCCACATCCTCTTCTTCGTGCTCGTGGCCAAGTACTTCCCCATCTTCGAGCACCATCCGGAGGCCACCGACTACACCATCCCCGACCATTTCCGCAAGATCGAGAAGCATGGCGATGCGCACGGGAAGGTGAGCGAAGCGTAATTCACGTAATCCAACCGCGTAGGGGCAATTCAATGAATTGCCCCTACAATCAAGAGATTCCATGAACACCATCCACATCTACAACAATGGCCGCCTTGAAGAAAAACAATCTGGCATCGTCCGGGAGTTTCCCCTGGTACTCCATGTGAACGGCCGGGAGATAGCGACGCTGATCGCCTCTCCCCACGATCTCCGGTTCCTGGTTGCGGGATTCCTCCGCAACCAGGGGTTCGTGGAGCGGGCCGATGATTTCCACATGCTGGCAGTCTGCGACGACTTCGGTATCGCCAACGTGCGAATCAAGGGCGAGCTTCCCGAGCGGCTGAAGCCGGTGCTGACCTCCGGTTGCGGAACGGGCGTCACCTTTACCATGGAGAGTGGCGGCAGGACACCGATCCGGGAAGATCTGCCTCCCGTCTCCCCCGATGCCGTCTTTCGGCTCATGGAAGAGCTGGCGCAGCGGGCCGACAGCTACAAAAGCCACGGCGGCATCCACTCCGCTGCCGTGGGGGATGGGGAGGGGAACCTCCTCCTCTTTGCCGAGGATATCGGTCGCCACAATACCCTGGACCGGATTGCCGGAGAGGCCCTTTTCAAGGGAATCGACCTGGCGGGGAAGATTCTCGTCACCTCCGGGCGCGTTTCCACCGAAATGGCGGTCAAGGCCGCGCGGCTGGGTATCTTGCTGGTCGCTTCCCGCACCTCCGCCACCGACATGGCGGTGAAGATGTGCAACGAGGCGGGGATTGCCCTCATCGGGTATGTCCGGGGGGGGAAGTTCACGGTCTATGCCCATCATGGGCGTCTGGCGGTTGCGCCACCCGTAGGGGCAATTCATGAATTGCCCTTACAAGCACCCGCACACGCAAAGCGCGTTCCCGGCGTCACCGGTGTCATTCTGGCCGGCGGGCAATCGAGCCGCATGGGGAGCAACAAGGCGCTTCTTCCCTACAAGGGGGGGCGTTTCATCGAGGCGATCCACCGGCAGTTGTCCGAGATTTTCGATGAGGTGCTACTTGTCACCAACAACCCGGAACAGTACGATTTCCTCCCCTGCCGGAAGGTTGCCGACATCTACCAGGGGATGGGCGCGCTTGCAGGAATCCATTCCGGGCTTCACCACGCATCCAATCCGGCAGCTTTCATGGTCGCCTGCGATATGCCGTACCTGAACAGCGGCCTGATACGGCATCTGGCCACCCATGCCGATCCGGGCGGAGTGCTCATCCCGGAAGGCCCCCACGGGCTCGAACCGCTCCATGCGGTCTACGGCAAGGGGTGCCTCGCCGCCATCGAGACCACACTCTTGTCGGGCCAGAGAAAGATTGTCTCGTTCTTCGGCCGTACCAACGTCAACAGGGTCAATGTGGAGCAGGTTGCGCTCTTTGATGCCGATTTCGCCACATTCAGCAACATCAACACCCCCGGCGATTATTACAGCCTGCGGATTGGCGAGAGGGAAGAGGACGAGACTTTCCAGACCGCCGGCCGCATTGCGGGATAGCCCCGGTAAAAACAGCAGTTCAACAGCATATCAATAAGGAGATTCAACCATGTTTGGATTCGGAATGCCTGAAATGGTCATTATTCTTGTCATCGCCCTCGTTGTTTTCGGCCCGGCAAAGCTGCCCCAGTTGGGCCAGTCACTGGGTGCCGGGATACGGAATTTCAAGAAGGCCACAATTGAGGATGATGTGACGGTGGTAAACAAAGTGGAAGCAGAGGAGAAAAAATAGGCCACTGCTTTGACGGATGCTGTAATCGAAAGACCCGCCCTTTGGGAGAGCGGGTCTTTTTTTGTGGAACGGAGGCCGATGTCAGGGCTTCCGGCAGACCAGCACCATCTTGTTCTGGGGTTGAAGGGGCCGGGTCTGTACCTGTATGACGGAAAAGCCGATTGATTCCGCCAGTTGCACCAGTTGCCGGAGGGTGAAGATCTGCTTGTGGCGAAACGGCATGGGAGAGTAGATGGCCTCGAAGAGAGCGCTCTTCCCTGATCTCAAGCGGTACGAAAATTCGCAGAGCCGGTAGTACAGCGCGTCCCTGCGGGGGGTGTCGAGGAACAGCCACCCCCCGTGCTTGATGACATTGAAGGCGTTCTTCAGGGTCTCGGCGGGGAAGTTCACATGTTCGAGCACGTCCCACAGCGTTACCGCGTCGAAAAAACCGTTGAAGCCCGATTGCCAGTGGGAAGCGTCGATGGTTTCGCCGCTCAGTTCGAGGCCGAATTTTTTCTGGGCGAACTCCCGGAAGACCCCCTGGGGTTCGATCCCCTGCACGCTGGCGCCTGCTTCGGCCAGAAGATGGGGGAAGAGCCCGGCGCCTGAGCCGATGTCGAGGCAATTGGCTCCGTCCAGGGGCAGATGGCGCTTGATCAGCGACAGATTTTTCTTCAACTGGGCGCCGTTGCCGGGAAGCTGCCTTTCTATATAGTCCCATGCTTTCTGGTCAAGGGGTTGAGTAGAATGTCCCGGGTGGCCAGAAGGCATTTCGTCCAGATGGTCAATGTAGTGAAAGTCGCACTCCGGGCAGGCGTAAATCGACATTTTTTTCAGTTTGTATTTGGGGCTGGCGCCGTTTGCCGCGCACAGTTTGCACCTGCTGAAATCGTACATGGTCTGATGTCACTTCCTTCTCTTCCGGCGAATGCGGATGTTGCCGGGTCAGTCTCCGAAGCATATTCCGAGATCGCGGGCAGTCAGCACCGTGTCCCCGTTGGTCAGGACCCGCTTCTGTATCCCCAGCGCCTCACCCAGGGGTACCAGGGCAATGTCAGGCGAACGGAGCGCCACCATGTGGTTGAATTGCCCCATCTCGATGGCCCGCACGGCAGCGGCGCCGAAACGGAGGGAAAGCAGACGGTCGAAGGTGGAAGGGGAACCTCCCCTCTGCAAATGCCCCAGGACCAGTGAGCGCGAGTCTTTGCCCGTGCGCCGGGAGATTTCCTTCGCCACGTATTCGGCGATTCCGCCAAGCACCACGTGCTGGCGTCCGGCCTCGCCGGCACCTTTCGCGATAACGTCGCCGCCCTTGGGAACCGCCCCCTCGGCCACGACCACGATGGCGTACCGGTGCCCGCGCAATTCATTGTCCATCAGCTTGTCGCAGACCTTTTCGATGTCGAACGGTATCTCCGGGATGAGGATTACATCGGCATTGCCGGAGATGCCGCTGTTCAGGGCGATGAATCCGGCATTGCGTCCCATGAGCTCGACGACCATGACCCGGTCGTGGGACTTGGCCGTTGAGTGGAGCCGGTCTATCGCCTCGGTGGCGATGCTGACGGCGGTGTCGAAGCCGAAGGATATGACCGTTCCGCCCATGTCGTTGTCGATGGTCTTGGGAACGCCGATCACCGGCATCCCCTTTTCCGCAAAACGGTTGGCGATCTCAAGGCTGCCGTCACCCCCCACGGCAATCAGCGCATCGAAGCGGAGCCGGCGGAAGTTCTCCATTACCCGGTCCGAAAGGTCACGCTGCTCAATTTCCCCTGCGGCGTTGGGCACCGGCATCATGAAAGGATTCCCCTTGTTGGTGGTCCCCAGGATGGTGCCTCCTGTGCTGGCGATACCATCGACCTTTTCCGGGGTCAGGTGGATGATTTCGTCGGTGTTGAGCAGCCCGGCATAGCCGCATTTGATACCGTACACGTCCCATTGCCGGTTGTGGGCGGCCATGGTGACCGCCTCGATGACGGCATTAAGCCCAGGAGCATCACCGCCTCCGGTATTGATGCAAATCTTCATTTTCTTTGACATGGGCACCTCTGACTGGGTTGGACAAGATTGAGGATGACGACCGTCAATGCTGACGGACCGGGCGTATGGCGAATGTTAAAATCTCTCAACCGATATGTACCATAGCGGATGGCTTTACGGCAATGAGCTATGCGTGAAAGAGATTCTTTTTATGAGGAAGGTTGCGGTAAACGCCAAAGAAAGGTAATAGTGGGGGCAGATAATTTGATTTTCTCTGAAAGGAAATGAGTTCAGCCATGTCACGAGCCGCCGAAAAAAAGGCCTTTATCGATGAGTTGTTCGTTGCGCATCCCGAGTATGCCGAGGCGCTTGCCCTTTTCCGCGAACTGTATTCCTCACTGGAAGGGAAAGAGGGAGAAACCGGCATATCCGTTGTCCTGTCGGATGTCCCGCGAGCCACCCGGATGCTGAAGGGGATTCCTCTTATTTCGCCGGCGGGAATCACGGTTGACCGTGACAAGGCCGTGGCTTTCATTGGAGAAGTTCTCGACGTGATGCAGCGGGTCGGTGACGATGAGAACGGCGGCATGGACCGCCTGCGCCAGGGGCTCGCCGACGGCTCTCTCGACGTTCTCGGGCTGTTGCGCGCAGCCCTGGAAGATGACCGCAAGGTTATCCTTGAAACGGCCCTGGCGGTACGGGTAAATCCGCCGCTCCTCGAATTCGCCCTGCAAACGCCCCTCCGCACAGCCCTGGAGCTGGTATCCGCAGATGTGGATCCGGCGGAAACCGCGGGATGGCAGGAGCGTTTCTGTCCCGTCTGCGGATCGCCGGCCGGCATGGCCGAACTGGTGGGGGAGCATGAGGAGCGTCACCTGTCCTGTTCCATCTGCTTCCACCAGTGGCCCTTCAACAGCCCTGACTGTACCTTCTGCGGCAACAAGGATTCGGAGAAGCTCACCCATTTCTTTGCCGATGATGGTCCCCATCGCGTAGATGTCTGCCTTGTCTGCGGCCGTTACATGAAGACCCGCATATCCCCCGAGGGGCGGTCCGGTGTGTCTCCGGAGCTGGACGATCTGTCCACGGTGCTTCTGGACCTGCTGGCAACCCAGGAGGGGTACCGGAGCTGCAAGTAATCACGTCCCGGTGATGCCGGATTTCCAGTCTCAACAGAGATTTCCGTTCGGGATATCCTTCCGTAGCAGGATATTCACAGGAACATAATTTCCCTCCCATCCGACCTTTCATGCCCGAGCAGGGCGAAACAAACATCCTTTGTTTCGCCCTGTTTCTTTTTGCGCCATTCCTTTCGTAATCCCGTTTTACCCTCCCATTAGCCCACAGTCCACAATCGCACGTTTGGTTGGGACAAAATGATACAGTAGGGACAAAAAGAAACATCCGGTATTGCCGATGATGGCTCGCCCACGGGGATATGTTTAAAACCGAGCCACTCCGGGTTCAGTATTTTTATGATGTTATGGGTGAAAAATAAAACAATTATAATTAAAAAATATCTGGCACACATGTTGATGTATACGAGGCTGGCTAGTTTTGCTTGATTAGTTTCAAGTAATAAACGTCCGCGACTTCCGTGTTGTGCACATTTGCCGGATTGCACCAATAGAGTGAATTTTTAATATGACAGGGGGGGGTATGGGAAAAGAAGCAATGCTTCGTGATGGCGTGTCACGGAGGGATTTCATTAAAACCTGCGTTGCAGCCACGGCTGTTATGGGGCTGCCGTACAGTATGCACACCAAAGTCGCCGAGGCGGCCCAGATGGCGAACAAGCCGCCGGTGATCTGGCTCCACTTCCAGGAGTGCACCGGCTGTTCCGAATCGCTGCTCCGCTCCAACCACCCGGATGTTTCGTCGCTGATCCTCGATACGCTTTCGCTCGACTATCACGAAACGCTCATGATCGGCTCCGGCCACCAGGCGGAAAAGTCGCTTCACGACTCCATGAAGGCCAACCACGGGAAGTACATCCTCGTGGTTGAGGGGGCGATTCCCACCAAGGATAACGGAATCTACTGCAAGGTGGGTGGGGTGACCGCCGTCGATTCCCTCACCAGGGCGGCCGCAGGGGCCGTCGCCATCATCGCCCTCGGCACCTGTGCCGCCTACGGGGGAATCCAGTCATCTCCCCCTAATCCCACCGGCGCCGTGGGGGTCCGCGACATCATCAAGAACAAGCCGATTATCAATATTCCCGGCTGCCCCCCGAATCCCTACAACTTCCTTTCGACGGTCCTTTATTACCTGACCTTCAACAAGCTTCCCGAGCTGGATTCCCTGGGGCGCCCCAAATTTGCCTACGGCCGCAAGATTCATGAACACTGCGAGCGCCGCCCCCATTTCGACGCCGGGCGCTTTGCCGTTGCCTACGGCGACAAGACCCACGCCGAGGGGTACTGCCTCTACAAACTGGGGTGCAAGGGGCCGGCGACCTTTGCCAACTGCTCTGTCCAGCGCTTCAACGATGTGGGGGTGTGGCCGGTTTCCGTGGGGCATCCCTGCATCGGCTGCACCGAGCCGGATATCCTCTTTAAAAAGCCCATCGCCGAGAAGCTGCAGATTCACCTGCCGACGCCGCCCGATACCTATGCCCCGGCCGATCTTGGGCAGAAGGGCCCCGGCATCAGCCCCCTGGCCACCGGAGTGGTCGGCATTGCCGGCGGCATCGCCGTCGGTGCCGGCGCCATGCTGACCAAAAAACTGCCCAGCGGGGAGGAGACCCATGAAAAGCACGAGTAGGCGTGATTTCCTGAAGATTATGGGACTCACCGGCGCCGCCTGCCTGGCGGGCGCCGCTCCCCTCCGTGCCGCCACCGGGGAGGAAGGTGACGAGAATACCGCCATCGGCATGCTCTACGACGCCACCAAGTGCGTCGGCTGCAAGGCGTGCATGTCGGCCTGCAAGCGGGCCAACTTCGACCAGAACAACCTCTCCTACGAGCATCTGGCCACCGACGATGACAAGCTCTGGGATGCTCCCAAGGACCTCTCCGGCGACACCCGCACCATCATAAAGCTCTACAAGGAGTCGGACACCCGCTTCTCATACGTCAAGCATTCCTGCATGCACTGCACGAAGCCTGCGTGCGTATCCGCCTGCCCGGTGAAAGCCATGACCAAGGACCCGGTGACCGGGGTGGTTTCGTACAACAAGAATATCTGCATCGGCTGCCGTTACTGCCAGGTGGCCTGCCCTTACAACATTCCCCGCTTCCAGTGGTCGAAGGCCATCCCCCAGATGGTCAAGTGCGACTTCTGCAAGGAGACGAACCTGAAGTCCAAGGGGATGCCCGCCTGCAGCGAAACCTGTCCCGTGGGGGCCATAACCTTCGGCAGGCGTAAAGATCTGCTGGATGAAGCGCATCGTCGGATCGCGAAAACCCCCGACCTTTACGTCCATAAAGTGTATGGCGAGAAGGAGGCGGGCGGAGCCAATCACCTCTACCTGGCAGCGTTCCCCTTCGAGAAGCTGGGGCTCCCGGTGTTGCCGGAAGAGTCGCCGGCCGCATTGTCCGAACATATCCAGCACACCATCTACAAGGGGTTCATTGCCCCGGTCGCGCTGTACAGTGTCCTCTGTGCGGTCGCCATGAAGAACAAGAAAGATCAGGGAAAACTGGGACACGGGGAGGAGGAATAAGATGGGACATCATGACGAGTACCAAGTCCAGCACGGTAAGATTCTCACCAAGCCGTTCTTCATCCTCCTTGCCCTGGTCGTAATCGGGTTCGGCCTCATCGTCTACCGCTTCATTGCCGGCGTGGGGGCCGTTACCGGACTTTCCGACGGCTACCCGTGGGGGATCTGGATCGCCTACGACGTGGCCACGGGCACGGCATTCGCCTGCGGCGGCTACGCCCTGGCCCTCATGATCTACATCATGAACCGGTGGAAGTACCACCCTCTCATCCGGTCGGCGCTCCTCACCAGCGTCTTCGGCTACTGCCTTGCGGGCTTCTCGGTCATGGTGGACCTGGGCCGCTACTGGAACGCCTACAGCTTTTTCCTCCCGACCCGGTGGCAGCCCAATTCGATCATGTTCGAGGTAGCCCTCTGTGTCATGACCTACTCGATGGTCCTCATCATCGAGTTCCTTCCGGCAATCCTCTACACCCTGGAGCACACCAAATGGCACTGGCTGCGGGACGCTGCCCTGCGGTTCTCGCCGCGGCTTCTGTCCGGCGGCGGGGCCCTTCCGGCCGGGCTCACATCGGTCAACAAGGTTGCGGGGTCTGTCCAGGTGCGCCTGAACAAGGTACTGATATTCTTCATCGTCCTCGGCATCACCCTGCCGTCCATGCACCAATCGTCCCTCGGCTCCATGATGATTATCGCCGGTGAGAAGCTCCATCCCCTCTGGCAGACCGGTTTCCTGCCGCTGCTCTTCCTTATCAACTGCATTTTCATCGGCTATGCCACGGTGATGTTCGAATCGATCGTCTCCTCCTACAGCTTCAAGCGGGCCTATGAGGTTCATGAGATCTCCGGCATCGCCAAAATAGTCCCCATCGTTGCGGGGCTCTGGATGGCGGTCCGCTTCGGGGATCTCATCTGGCGCGGCCAGATTCCGGCCGTCTTCGCCTTCGACCGGAACTCATTCTTCTTCCTGCTGGAAGTCATCCTCATTGGCGGCGGCGCCTTCATGCTACTCTCCAGGAAGAACCGCCTCTCCCCGCGGATGCTCTTCGTGAGCGGCGCCATCCTGATGCTGGGCGGCGGTCTGTTCCGCTTCAACGTCTACCTCATCGGGTTCGACCCGGGGACGGGGTGGAGCTACTTCCCGTCGGTGGCCGAGTTCATGATCACCGTCGGCATCATCGCCCTGGAAATCCTCGGCTACCTTGTGTTCGTCAAGATCTTCCCGGTCATGCCGAATCCGAAGAAGCATTTTGCCGATGAGGTGGAAGACGAGGCCGGGGTGCCAGTGGACGAAATGCTCCCCGGCAGGGTGTTTGTGGGTAAATAGAAACGAATTAATCACTACTGGAGGAATACATGTCAAAACGCATCACCATCGACCCCATTACCCGGATCGAGGGACACCTGAGAATAGATGTGGAAGTGAACGGGGGACGGGTTTCCAAGGCCTGGTCATCGGCCCAGATGTGGCGGGGGATCGAAACCATCCTCAAGGGGCGCGACCCCCAGGATGCCTGGAGCTTCGCCCAACGTTTCTGCGGCGTCTGCACCACGGTCCACGCCATTTCCTCCATCCGTTCCGTGGAGAACGCCCTGAACGTGGAAGTGCCCCTCAACGCCCAGTACATCCGCAACATCATGATCGCCCAGCACTCGGTGCAGGACCACATCGTCCACTTCTACCACCTGTCGGCCCTCGACTGGGTTGACATCGTTTCATCTCTGAAGGCCGATCCGAAGAAGGCGGCCTCCATCGCCCAGAGTGTCTCCGACTGGCCGGGGAACAGCGAGAAGGAGTTCAAGGCGGTCCAGGACAAGCTGAAGCACTTTGTCGAAGGCGGCCAGCTCGGCATCTTCGCCTCGGGCTACTGGGGGCATCCGGCCATGAAGCTGCCGCCGGAGGTGAACCTCATCGCCGTGGCCCACTACCTGAAGGCCCTCGACTACCAGCGCCGGGCGGCCCAGGCCGTGGCCATCCTCGGCGGCAAGAACCCCCACATCCAGAACCTGGTGGTGGGTGGCGTGGCAACCGCCGTCAACATGGAGAATATCGCCACCCTCAACATGGAGCGGATTGCGTACCTGCGCACCCTAATGTCAGAGACCCGCGACTTCGTCCAGAAGGTCTACTACCCTGACCTCGTGACCATTGCCTCCTTCTATAAGGACTGGTTCAAGCATGGGGCCGGCGTAACCAACTATATTGCCGTACCTGAATTTGCCGAGGATACCCGCAACACCAAATTCGCCCTGGCCGGCGGCATCATCCACGGCGGCGACCTGGGGAGCTTCAAGCCCATTACCAACCATCAGGATCAGACCCTCATCCAGGGGATTACCGAAGGGGTGGCCCATGCCTGGTATGAAGGGGCCGATTCGCTCCACCCGTGGGAAGGGGAGACCAAGCCCGA
>MTLE01004153.1_pt1 | contig 41783 bp, 23 predicted proteins | sample 1982461 | NCBI WGS metagenome assembly MTLE01 (sample SAMN05712605, study PRJNA340218) | biofilm metagenome | isolation source: sample SPL anode biofilm adapted to -200 mV | place: USA | collected 2012-02-03
CCGCCGCAGGCCAGCTCGCAATTTTCGGACAGCCTCTAAGGCACTGGCAGCCACGTGAATTTGGATTGGGTAGTGGGGGTGGATGCTACTCTCACTTTGTGGTTCGTGAGCAGTTTATGGCGGAAAAAGAAGGGGTAATATTACCCACTGCCTTCGCTTGCATCCATTGCTAATTATCGTATTCTAATATGTATAAGGAGCAAAGGTATAGGCGATGGCAAGGCCTTGCTTAAGGGGTGGCCATTGGGTTTATGACGGGTTCAGTAATGGGCCTCCATGCCACCTCGGGCATGGTGATTCTGGTGCGGGTTCAAGCAAGAAGGAATGCGGGTGATGTCATTGCCGAATATTAGTAAAACATAAAAGATACCAGAGGGACCTGTTTTTTCGATCTCATTGACTAAAGCCTAGCGCTAGGGTCCGCTCTACGGGGCAATCTATGGTCTCACCTATCCGCATTTTATTTGTGGAAGATGGCCTGCAACAATACCAACCGGTGCAACGGTTATTGGCGGCGCACGGATGGGCAGACGGATTGCAACGAGTCACCAATTTAATAGATCTACAAGCTGCTTTGGCGGCCGGTGACTGGAAGCTGATCTTTTCGGAATATATTGCTGGCAGTCCACAGTGGGAGGCCGCTTGCCAAATGCTGCGGCTAGGGATTGATGGCCGGCCGTGGTTGATCCTAGCCCGCAGTGAATGGGAGTCGCCATCCGCCTCCGCACCAGAGCTGGGAGTGCATGATTTTTTATTGCTCGATAAACCCGAGTTATGGAAGGCTGCCATAGCCCGGGCAGTTGGGAGCATTACCCTTCGGATTCAGAATGACATGCCTAAACCGTCCCCACCCCCCCAAGCTCCTGCTTCATCCGATTTCGAGGCTGCCGCCCTCTCGCCGCTGGCCGTTTTGGATTCCGCTGCCAAAATTGTGTCCATGAACTCGGCCTGGGAAGGCTGGCCGAAAATTCAAGCCCCTGCCAGTGGTTTTCCCATAGGACGCTGCGGCTTGGGCTCCGATTATTTAGCGTATCTGCGTTCTTGCCCGAACAAAGCGGGTGAGGCAGCGGCGCCAGTCCAAGCCGGCCTGGAAGCCGTGCTGGCCGGCCAGTGCCCCTTTTTCAAACTAGAGCTCGGCCTGGAATTTACGGCTGGGGCGAGGCATTTTCTTTTTACTATTACCCCGTTAAGCTTGGGGCAGGGCGGGGCCGTGGTTGGGTTAGCCGAGGTCACCGAATCGCGCCGCCACGCGCAGCTGCAATCGGTTTTTTCCGAAATCCTCAGCATTCTAAGTGATCCCAAGTCCGTGCCACATGCGGCCCAGCAGATTCTGGAAGCCATTCAACGGGCGACGGAAATTGAGGCGGTGGGCATCCGGTTGCGCCGCAATCAAGATTTTCCATACCTGGTCTCCGCGGGATTCACGTCCGACTTTTTGCAGGCGGAAAACGAGCTGGCGGCGCGCACGCCCGATAAACAATATTGCCTGGATGCCGAAGGCAATATCCAGCTGGAATGCACCTGTGGCTTGGTGCTTTCCGGCAAGACCGATCCCGCCAATCCCTTGTTTACTCCGGGGGGCAGCGCGTGGACGAACGACTCGATTCCCTTGCTGGAGGTGCCCCTAGAGCAGGATCCACGGCTGCATCCGCGCAATCGCTGCATTCACGATGGCTACCAATCCGTTGCTTTAATCCCGATCCGGGTCAATGGCGATATCATTGGCTTGCTCCAATTAAACGACCGGCGGAAAGGCAGGTTCTCGCGGGAGATGATCCAGCAGTTCGAAGGCTTGGCGGCGAGCTTGGGGGTGGCCTTGCTGCGAATGAAGGCGGCGGAGGCGGACCAGGCCAACCAGCGTTTGCTGCGATCGGTGGTGGATGCCATTCCCGAATCGGTTATTCTCATGGATCTCGACGGCACCATCGTGGCGGGCAACTTGGGCTTTTGCACCCGTTTTAACCTGGGACAGGAGGCGTGCCTGGGCCGGAATTTGTTTCACTTATTGCCGGCCGGTTGGAGTGAGAATTGGCGGGCGCGCATCCATCAAGTCGTGGCGACCCGGCAGCCGGTGATCAGCGAAGAGTGTTGGGGCGAACGCTGGTTGCGCCACCATTTTTGCCCCAGTTTTGGGGCCTTGGATCAAGTGGAGCGCATTGTGGTGCTGGGGGTGGACATTACCGAGCGCATCCAGGCGGAGGAAGAAATCCGCCATCAGAATAGCCTGATCAAATGCCTGCTGGATTCCATTCCCGACCTCATCTTTTTCAAAGACCTTCAGGGCAAGTACCTGGGATGCAATCATGCGTTCTCCGAATTCACCGGGGTGTCGGCGGAGCAGATTGTGGGCCGCACGGATTATGAACTCTTCCAGCCAGAAGTCGCCGGGAGCTTTCAGCGTTACGACCTGCAGGCTTTAAAATCCGACGCCCCCCAGCAAAAAGAGAAGTGGGTCTCGTACCCCGATGGCCGGCGACGGCTGCTGGAAACCCTAAAAACTCCCTATCGCGGGCCCAATGGGGAATTGCTCGGCGTCTTGGGCCTCAGCCGCGACATTACCGAGCGCAAGAGCCTGGAAAACGAGCGGGAAGCGGCCTTGGCCAAGTTCCAGACCCTGTTTAATTCTTTCCCCCTGGGCATTACGGTGACGGACCAGGCGGGCAAAATTGTGGAGACCAATTCCCACGCCAAGTCCTTGTTAGGGATGGCCGAGGAAGAGCACAAAGGGCGCTCGATTAGTTCTCCGCAATGGAAAGTTATTCGTCCCAATGGCTCCCCGATGCCGCCTGAGGAGTTTGCCAGTGTGCGCGCCCTGCGGGGCAATTGCTTGGTGGAAAATGTGGAATTGGGTGTGATCCGGCCGGATGGCAAAACGGTTTGGCTCAACGTGACGGCCGTGCCGCTGGCGCTTCCCGGCTACGGCGTCGTGATCACCTACAGTGACATCAGCGAAAGCAAACAAGCCAAAGAAGCGCTGGCCGCCAGTGAGGAACGTTTTCGCATATATGTCGATCAAGCGGCGGACGCGCTCTTTGTGCATGATATTGAGGGCCGGTTCCTGGCGGTGAATCAACGCGCTTTGGATAGTCTCGGATATAGCCGGGAAGAACTCATGCGCCTGAAGGTGATGGATGTGGAGCAAGATTTCGACCTGGCCTCCGCGCAAGCCATTTGGCGCCAGATCGAACCCGGCAAGCCCTTTACGCTGGCGGGGCGGCAGCGCCGCCAAGACGGCTCGGTATTTCCCGTGGAAATCCGCTTCGGCTGTTTTGATCTGGCTGGGGTGCGCCATTTTCTAGCCTTGGTGCGGGACATTTCAGAGCGGTGCCAGCGGGAGGAGCTTGATCGCCTCCACTTGCGCACGCTGGAGATGCTGGCGGCGGACAAGCCGCTGGAGGCCGTGCTGGAATCAGTGCTCCAAGTGCTGGAGTGTGTTCGCGAAAGTTGGCGCGGGTCCATCATGTTGCCGGATCCCACGGGCACCTGGCTCTATTGCGCCGCGGCCCCCCGTTTGCCCGATTTTTACCGCGAAGCGCTCCGCCATGTGCCCATCAAAGTGGGCGAAGGAGCTTGTGGCACGGCGGCGGCCACGCGCCAGCTGGTGATTTCCGAAGATATTGCCACCCATCCTTATTGGGAAAACTATCGCGAAGTGGCGGCCCGGGCCGGGCTGCGCGCCTGCTGGTCCATCCCGATACTCTCGGCCCAAGGAGAGTTTCTAGGGGGGCTGGCGGTCTACCATGGCCACCCGTGTGGGCCGACGGCCGAAGAGTTAAAATCGTTCGAGGGAGTCAAGGATCTAGCGCGCATTGCGATGGGCAAACTGCGGGCGGAAAATGCCTTGCGGCAACGGGAGGAGATTTTCTCGAATATTGTGGCCCAGGCCGCCGACGCTATCGCGGTGGTGGATTGTGAAACCAGCCGCTTTGTGGAATTCAATTCCGCCGCGCATGAAGGCTTAGGCTATAGCCGGGAAGAATTTGCGGAACTCAGCATCACGCAAATCGAGGCCGAACATGACCCGCTGGCGATGGCGCGCAATTTAGCCGATATCAAACAGCGGGGCAGCCTCACCTTTGAGACCCAGCATCGGCATCGCAATGGCAGTTTGCGCGAGGTGCGGGTCAGCCTCCGCCAGCTCCACATTCAACGCCGCGATTATGCGGCGGCGGTGTGGACCGATATCACCGAGCACAAGCGCGCCGAGGCCCGTGCCGCCAGTGACACGCAACGCATCCAATTCTTGCTGGAATTGCATCATCGCGCCCCTCAAATGACCGATCAGGAATTGTTCGACAAAGTGCTGGAGCAAGCGGTGAGCCTCACCCGCAGCCGTTTGGGGTTCGGTTGCCATATTTCGGAAGATCAGCAACGAGTCCAATTGATCTCCTGGATTCCCAAACCATCGGAGCCCCGTTCCGAGGCTGCTTATTCCCTGCCGGAAGCCAGCCATTGGCTGGAGTGTCTCCGCAGCCGGCGGCCGGCCATGAATAATGACATCCACGCAGCGCCTGGCGGGCCGGGTTTGGAGCGAATCCAGGAGCCGGTTCAACGGCTTTTGTCCATTCCTATGCTGCGGGAAGGCCAAGTAAAATTTGTGCTGGGAGTGGGCAATAAATCCGCGGATTATGATGCGGATGATTTAGCCCAAATTCAGATGCTGGCCAATGACCTGCACAAGATCATGTGGCAGCGGCTGGCGCAAAACCAATTGCGGCAAAGTGAACAGCGTTTCCGCCATCTGGTGGAAACGACGTTCGACTGGATTTGGGAAGTGGATGCCGAGACGCGATACACTTATTGCAGCCCCAAAGTTATCGAACTTTTGGGCTACACTCCGGAGGAGGTGTTAGGCCGCACGCCCTTCGATTTGATGGCACCCGAAGAGGCCCAGAGGGTGGCCGTTGTCTTTGCCGAGATTGTGCGCAAACGCGAGCCATTTTCCAGCTTGGAAAATACCAACCGGCACAAGAGTGGCCGTCCCGTGATCTTGGAAACTAGCGGGGTCCCCGTATGGGGCGAGCGCGGCGAGTGGCTGGGGTATCGCGGCATGGATCATGATGTTACCGAGCGCAAACGCTTGGAATCCCAATTGCGGCAGGCGCAAAAACTCGAAGCGGTAGGCCAGCTGGCCGGTGGCATTGCCCATGATTTCAACAACATCTTGGCGGCCATCGAAATGCAGCTCAGCTTGCTGAAAATGCGCCGCGATTTGGACCGGGAAGTGGAATCTGGCTTGGATGACCTGCACGACGAAGCCCGGCGGGCCGCCACTTTAACCCGCCAGTTGCTCATGTTTAGCCGGCGATCCGTGCTCACCATCAAAGCACTCGATCTGGGTGAGGTGGTTGAAAACTTGTTGAAGATGCTGCGCCGCCTCATCGGGGAAAATGTGCGATTGGATTTTGAAGTGATCAAGCCCTTGCCCTTGGTGGAAGCCGATGCGGGCATGATGGAGCAAGTGGTCATGAATTTGGTTGTTAACGCGCGGGACGCCATGCCTCAAGGCGGCCGCGTCAGCATTTTGGTCAGATCCGAAGAATTTGAGGCCGCTGATCAGGCGAATGATTCCAACCATCAACCGGGCAATTATGTCTGCCTATCCGTCGCTGACACGGGTTGTGGCATGGACGAGGCAACCAAGAAACGGATGTTCGAGCCTTTCTTTACGACCAAGGAACCCGGCAAAGGAACCGGATTGGGCTTGGCCACCGTGCACGGCATCGTGGCCCAGCACAAAGGCTGGGTGGAAGTCGAAAGCCAGCCAGGCGCAGGGGCGACGTTCCAAGTATACCTGCCGGCTAAATCCATGCCTGCGCCTGCGGCGGCCATCCCCGCGCCTGCGGCGTCGATTCAAGGGGGGCGGGAAGCCATTCTATTAGTCGAAGATGAAGCTATCTTGCGGCGCACGGTGGCTAAAATGTTGACGGCGCTGGGGTACCAGGTTTTTGAGGCGGAAAATGGGCAAAAAGCCATGTTGCTGTGGCAAGAGCACGGCTCTCAAGTGGATTTGCTGCTCACCGATATGATCATGCCGGAAGGCATGACGGGCTTGGAGCTGGCTAAACGATTGCGGGAAGCCAAATCCAGCCTGAAAGTGATTATTTGCAGCGGCTATAGCGCGGAAGTTGTTCACTCCGGAGGCATCGTGGCCGCGGGAATTCGCTTTATCGCCAAGCCCTATGAGGCGGCTGATTTGACGGATTTGATTCGCCGCATGTTGGACCCGAAACAGGCCTGAGCTTGGCACGCCCTCTTTTTCTAGCGCTCGTTGAAGCGTCAGCCATGGCCGCAAGGGCTGCTCAGTGGACTCAGTGGTTGTCCGGTTCGTTCAACACATCATCCGCCACATTGGGATAGAGTTTCCGGATGCAATTCGGGCAGAGGCCATGTGAAAATTTGGCTTCCGACTTGTTTTGAATATAAATTTCCACCCGTTCCCAATAGCCTTTGTCGTCGCGAATGCTATGGCAGTTGGCGCAAATCGGAATCAACCCGCTTAAAGTTTTAACGCTGGCCAGGGCTTCCTCCAAGTCCTGCTTGTTTTTGCGCAGTTCTTGATTGGAAGCTTCGAGTTGCGCGGCTTTTTCCTCCGCAAAAATTTGGCGTTGCAGGTCCATCGCGCGTTGGTACCGCCGTTTGGCGGTTTGCAGCACCACGGCCAAAACGAGGCCCAGCAAAAGCGCGAGGGAACCGATTTTGAAAGCCAAGGTCTGCCAGAAAAATGGCTTCACAACAAAGGCCAGCGATTTAGCCGGAGACCACTCGCTGCCGTTATGGGAAGCACGCATGAGAAAGCGGTAGTTGCCCGGGTGCAAATCCCGGAAGTGGACCTTTCTTTCTTGTTTCACGGGTATCCAAGTGGCATCCAGCGGCTGGAGTTGATACTCAAAAGCCACCCGCTTGGCTGCGCTCAAGGAGATGCCCGTGAAGGTGATTTCCACGTGCCGGGTTCCGGCGGCGACCTCCCAAAGAGTATCGTCCTCCGGCGGGAGGTTGAAGGAATACGAATCCAGGGCGATCTCTTCAATCCAAGGCGTGGGGATGTTCAAGACATCGTCCTGTCGGGGATCAATGGTGGCCAGGCCTTGCATGGTGGCAAACCATAAATGCCCATTTTTAAGCCGCCCCGACAGGGGTTGATAGCCGCGCCGGCATTTCCAGGTGGCCAGCCCGTCGGATTGGGTAAACAAACGGCTTTGCAGGCGATTGGTGGCTCCCGCCGCTACCGCGATAAGCGAAGCGCGAGTGATCTTCAAGATGCCCGAATCAGTGCCAGCCCATAAATCACCCGCGTCGTCTTCCGTCAACGAGGCGAAGCTCACTTCAGGCAATCCTTGGGCGGGTTGAAACCAAAACTCCCGGCCGTCCCGCAACTGGCCCAGTTGGCCACCGGCATAGCCGATCCACAGCGAGCCGGAACGATCCCCATACAGACACAGGGGCTGGGGCATCGGAACGCCACCTCGGGGGTGATAGGCCTTGAACTCGTTGGGCGCATTTGAAGGTGCATTGAAAAGCCCCTGGTTGGCGAAGCTGACCCACATTTGTCTTTGGGCATCTTCGGCGATGGCAAGCACCTTGTCCGCGGGCAGTGGGTTGGTTAATAAGATTAATTGGTTCTCCGCTACCTGAGCCAAGCCATTCGGTGTGCCCGCCCATACTTGGCCCCGATGATCTTCAAAAAGACTATCAATCTCCGGGGTGTCCCAGCGCGCCAGATGCCGGTATCCGTTGGTTTCGGCCCGGAATTTCACGAGGCCATTTTCCAAAGTTCCCAGCCAGATATTGCCTTGGGAATCCAGCAGGCTCGACAGCACCCAGTTCAAGATTCGCGGGTTCCCATCGCTGGTGATGATGGGTTTGCCGAATTGGCGGCCATCAAAGGGGACGACCCCGCCTCCATGTGTGGAAACGAGCAGGCGCTGGGGGGCAATTTCAATGGCCGAGTTGATGATGTCTTGCCTTAAACCCTGGTAACGGCCGTAGACTTGGACACTGCGCTTCTTTAGTCTCGCCACTCCGCCGCCGTTGGAGGAAACCCAGATATTGCCGTCGCGATCCTCAAACACCGTGCGCAAGGCATCATTTAATAGGCCTTCTTGAATGGTGCAGTATCCCGTCTTGCCGTCGGGATAATAACAGCGCAAGCCGTGCCCGAAAAACGCGGCCCACAAACTGCCTTGGCGGTCCTCGTACAAGGACGATACGTTCTCACTAAAGTTGGTGGGGATCGGAAATTGTTGGGTCCAGCCACCCTCAGTCCAGCGGCGAATTTCGAAATTGTCCGCCAGCCATAGGCCGCCATTTTTGGCGGGCGCGATACAGCGGATTTTGCGCTCGGGCGGGAAATTCAGGACCTGGCGCATCTGGCCGTCCTGCCAATGATATAATTCATATTCGCGCGCCAGCCACAGCTGATCCCGCGTATCCACGGCGAGTTGAACCTTGCCCCGCCCGGGCGCCACCGGGATTTCCTGGAATTGCCCCGCTTGGTAAACGAATAAATTGGAGTAGGTGCCCAGGAATAATTGGCCGTGGGCATTCCTTGCGAAAGATCGCACCGTTTGGCCTTGCATGCGGGGCAGCAGGGGCAACTCATCCCACCGTCCTTGCTTGAGGCGTGCCGGCCGTTTCTCGCCGCCAATCCACAAGGCTCCAGCCTGGTCGGTGATGAGCGCTGGAATCCAGGGATACAGCAACTCCTTGGTGTTTTTGGGGGAAAACAGAACAAATCGATTGCCGTCAAAACGGATTAACCCTTCAAAGGAGCCAAACCAAAGATAATCGTCCGGAGTTTGGGCGATATCCGTGACCGTGCTGTCCGGCAGCAGTTCCTCCAGCCGCCAGGTATCCAAAAGGTAGTTCTCGGTCAGAGGAAACAGGGAGTTTTGGCCGCAAACAGTCTGCCGGCCGCCCAGCCAAAGGCAGGTCACAACTGCCAGCCATCGTAGTAGCAGCATTAACTGGGCGGCGTGGCTATGATGACAGTTTCGCATTTATTAATCACCCTCCAGTCTAATGAAAATAAACGCATGCGAACAGTGAAAAGACGCGGTTTTAATCTCCAAATACAAGGGTTGAAAATCATGTTGTTTTTGTAAATAAACCCAAATGAAATTCGGATATTCAATGGTTCCAACTGATGGTGTTTGGATAATTGATCCGAGCCGGTGTATTAGCATTTTAGCTGCCATCTGGGGGGGGGCAGTTCGGGGTGCGCCTTAATTTGTTGGGTGATTTTTTAGCCGACATTAGTTTTCGCGGTTTATTTCCTCCGATCTGGCAAGTGCATATTTTTGTAAGCGCTAACCCCGCTTTTCCGCTTAACGCGGTTTGATATTAATGACGGTAATTTCTGTTATTTATTAATCATCAGTGGTTTGGGTTGCGCTTGTTGAGGCGGGCGCTTGGTTTTTTGGGCTTTTGTCTCATCTTGAGACACGGTGAATTTGAAGCTGTGTAGTTTTGGGGCAATTATTTTTCTTCTACCTCGGTCGCCGCCGCTCAGGGTAATTACTAACGATAATTTTTAGCATTTTAAGAGAAAAATTGCGGGCGCGGTTTTTCCTGGCCATTTCATGAAAACTCCTGATTTATAGCGTATAGTGGCGCGTTTTGTGTGTTTAAGCGACTCGGATTTGCAGGGGGTTGGCTGTTTTTTGCCCAAATGGGCAGTGATTTTGCTTTTAGCCACGCGGATCGATGGAGCGAGGACACAGAATGGATTCTGGAAATGCGCGCAATGGCTAAAATTAACGGATACGCTCGATATATAGCGATAGGCAAACACCACTTCTCACGGCAAGTGGCCTGTATCGCGCGAGCGGTGGCAAGAATCAGCTGGCTGGCGCTGTTTTTCAGCCTATCGTGGGGAGGTTTCGCCCAAGAAGTGACTACGGGCACCAATAATCCCACGGTGGCCTGGGATGCCGCCACGGATGTGCGGGTCGTCGGGTTTTTCCTTAAACATGGGGTGGTGGGCGGGAGCACCACCAACGTCGTCGATGTTTCTTCAGCCACTAATTACACCATCACCACGCTCAGCGTCGGGACCACGAATTTCATTTTTGCCACCAGCTATGATGCCTATGGCAATGAAAGCGAACCATCCACGGTTCTGTATTATCAACAAACTTCATCGTCGCCTGCGGTAGTAGCACCGGCCATCAATTCCCAGCCGTCCAATCAAACCGTGGTGCAAGGGGCCGGCGCGGCCTTCAGCGTGGCCGCCTCCGGCACGGCTCCCCTTTATTATCAGTGGTACAAGAGTGGGGTGGCTATCAGTGGGGCGACCGGTTCCTCCTTGGTTTTTAGTAGCGCACAATCGGCGGATGCCGCTTCCTATAGTGTCATAGTCTCCAATTCCGCCGGCAGCACCACCAGCAGCACGGCATCTTTGACGGTCAACGTGCCGCCGTCGATTACCTCGCAGCCTTCAAGCTATACCGTAAATCAAGGGACAAACGTGACCTTCAGCGTGGCCGCCTCGGGCACGGCTCCCCTTTATTATCAGTGGTACAAGGGTGGGGTAGCGGTCAGTGGTGCAACCAGCTCAACGCTAGCCCTGAGTAATGTTCAATCCAGCAACGCGGGGACTTACACGGTAATCGTCACCAACCTGGCGGGAACCGTAACCAGCAGTTCGGCAACCCTGACCGTCAATGTGCCGCCTGCGATCACTACACAGCCTTCCAGCTATACCGTAAATCAAGGGACAAACGTGACCTTCAGCGTGGCCGCCTCCGGCACCGCGACTCTTTATTATCAATGGTACAAGGGCGGAGTGGCGGTCAGTGGGGCCACGGGTTCATCGTTGGTTTTAAGTAGCGTGCAGTCTGCGGATGCCGGTTCCTACAGCGTAATCGTTACTAACATGGCGGGTACAGTTACTAGCAGTTCGGCAACCCTAACGGTCAATGTGCCCCCTTCGATCACCACGCAGCCTTCAAGTTATACTGTAGTCCAAGGCACAAACGTAACCTTCAGCGTGGCCGCCTCAGGCACGGCGACTCTCTATTATCAGTGGTACAAGAGTGGAGTGGCGGTCAGTGGAGCCACGGGTTCGTCATTGGTTTTAAGCAGTGTGCAGTCTGCGGACGCCGGTTCTTATACCGTGATCGTCACCAACATGGCAGGGATGGTGACTAGCAGTGCTGCTTCCTTAACGGTCAATGTGCCGCCTGCGATCACCACGCAGCCTTCGAGTTATACCGTAAATCAAGGCACAAACGTAACCTTCAGCGTGGCCGCCTCCGGCACCGCGACTCTTTATTATCAATGGTACAAGGGTGGGGTGGCGGTTAGCGGGGCGACCGGTGCCACGCTTACGCTCAATAATGTTCAGTCTAGCCATGCGGGTTCGTATAGCGTGATGGTCACTAACATGGCGGGCACGGTAACCAGCAGTTCGGCCACTTTGACGGTCAACGTTCCACCTTCGATCACCACGCAGCCCGCGAGTTTAACCGTGGTGCAAGGCTCCAATGCGATGTTCACGGTGGCGGTGACAGGCACCTTGCCGCTGAGCTATCAATGGCTCAAGAACGGTGCCAGTATTAGCGGGGCCAACAGCGCCACGCTATCGTTGCTCTATGTGCAAGCAAGTGATGTGGCCACCTACAGTGTGGTAGTCACCAACGTGGCGGGCCAAGCCACCAGCACGGCGGCGGCACTCGCGGTCAATATTCCGCCCACGATTACCACGCATCCGGCGAGCATCGTTTCCGCCCAAGGCAGCAATGTTACTTTCAGTGTGGCGGCCAGCGGCACCACGCCCTTGAGTTATCAATGGTACAAGAATGGAACCTCAGTAAGTGGTGCCACGAGTGCGACTTTGGCCCTCAACAATGTGCAGAGCGCCAACGCGGGCTCTTATTATGCCATCGTCACCAATGTTGCGGGAACGATCACCAGCAGCACCGCGACGCTCACGGTCAATAACGCCCCCGTTTTTACTTCCCAGCCGGCGGATGTGGTTTCCGCCCAAGGTTCCAATGTGAGTTTTACCGTGGTGGTTAGCGGGGCTACGCCGCTCAATTATCAATGGTATAAGGATGGCGTAGAGATCAGCCACGCTACCAATGCCAGTCTGATCTTGGCCAATGTGCAAACCGACGACGAGGGGAGTTATTACGTCTTCGCGAGCAATGTTGCTGGGAACGCCACCAGTGCTTCCGCCACATTAACGGTGCAAAATGCTCCGGTGATTACCACTGAGCCCGTCGATGTCGTGGTGGTGGCGGGAAACAGCGCCACGCTAAGTTTGGCCGCCAGTGGGGCCTCGCCCTTGATTTATCAGTGGTACAAAAACGGGTTGCCGTTGGCCACGGCCACCAATGCGGCTTTAAGTTATGCCGCCGTCGAAGCCACTCACTCCGGCGCCTATTTTGCCACCGTGAGCAATATGGTCGGCGTGGTCACCAGTCAGGTGGCTCAAGTGACGGTGAATGTGCCACCTGCCATCACCACCCAGCCGGTGAGTGTGACCGCCATTTTAGGTTCGGAGGTGACTTTTAGCGTGGCCGCCAACGGCACCAGCCCCTTGAGTTATCAATGGTTCAAGAATGGGGACGCCATTGCGGCGGCGACGAACTCCGTGCTGGCCATTGGCGCGGTGCAAGTGAGTGATGCCGGTTCATACGCCGTGATGGTGGCCAATGCGGCGGGCACGACATCCAGTTCCAGCGCCGCCTTGGCCGTGATCGTTCCGCCTAGCATCAACGTGCAACCCGCAGGACTAACGGTCCTCCAAGGTTCGAATGTCACGTTGAGCGTGGTGGCCGATGGCACAGCCCCGTTGAGCTATCAATGGAGCAAGGACGGCGCGGCCCTTTCCGGTGCTCGCAGCGCCAGCTTGTCGCTTAATAACGTCCAAGCAGCCGATGCCGGGGCCTATGCGGTTTCCGTCGCCAATGCTGCCGGCACGGTGGTCAGTGGCACGGCGCATTTAGTGGTTAATGTGCCGCCCAGCATCACCAGCCAGCCCGCGAGCTTCGCGGCCATCCAAGGCTCGAATGTCACTTTCTCCGTGATTGCAGCCGGCACCGCGCCGTTGAGTTATCAATGGTACAAAGACGGGGCAGTGCTCAGTGGCGCCAGTAGCGCGATGTTAGCCTTATCCAGCGTGCAAGTAGTTGACGCTGGGGCTTACTCGGTGGTCGTCAGCAACCTCGCCGGTCAGGTAGCCAGCAGTGCCGCCACACTGACGGTCGGCGTCCCACCCGCGATTACGCAGCAGCCTGCCGGGTTGGTGGCCGTGCAAGGTTCTAATGTCACGTTTAATGTCTCCGCCACTGGCACCGCGCCCTTGAGTTATCAATGGTACAAGGACGGGGTAGCTTTGGCCAAGGCGACTAATGCTTCTTTAACTCTGGCCAATGTGCAAAGTGTGGATGCCGCCACGTATACGGTGACGGTGAGCAATTCGGCGGGCGCCAGGAACAGCACCGGGGCAACTTTGATTGTGAATCTGCCTCCGGTCATCACCGCGCAACCCGCCAGCATGATTGCCGTGCGCGGCAACAATGTCACTTTAAGCGTTGGCGTCACCGGGACCGCCCCCCTGAGTTATCAGTGGTACAAAGACGGCGGGGCGATCAATGGGGCCAATAGCGCCACTTTGGCCATGCTCAATGTGCAAACAGCCGATGCCGGCAGTTACTCGGTGACCGTGAGCAATGTAGCCAGCCAAGTGAGCAGTGCCCTCGCCACGCTGACGGTTAACATTTTGCCCACCATTTCCACGCAACCTGCCAGTGTGGTGTCGGCGCAAGGTTCTAACGTCACCTTCAGCGTGGTGGCGGACGGCACGGCCCCCTTGAGTTATCAATGGTTCAAAAACGGCTTGGCCATTACCGGTGCGACGGCTGCCAATTTGAATCTGTCCAATGTTCAGTCCGCTAACGAAGGCGCTTACTCGGTCATCGTGAGCAACCCTGCGGGCACGGTTACCAGCGCCTTGGCCACCTTAACGGTCAACAATGCCCCGTCCATCGCGGTGCCGCCCACGAGTTTAGTGGTGGCTAAAGGGTCCAATGCCACTTTTTCGGTCATCGCCACCGGCGCCGCGCCGCTAAGTTATCAATGGTATAAAGACGGGGTGGCAATTGGCGGCGCGACCAGCGCGGTGCTCACTATCAACGCGGTTCAATTGTCGCAAGCGGGTGTTTACACGGTCGTGGTGAGCAATTCTATCAGTTCGATCACCAGCAGCGCGGCCAGCCTCACGGTCAATGACGCGCCCACGATTTTGACTCAGCCCACGGATGTGGTAGCGCTCAAAGATGCGAATGTCACCTTTACCGTCAGTGCCGGCGGCGCCGCGCCGTTAACTTATCAATGGTACAAGGATGGAATCGCGATTAACGGGGCGGTGAGCGCAAGCTTATCCCTGCCCAGTGTTCAAGCGGCGCAAGCCGGCACTTATTACGTCATCGTCAATAATACGGTCGGGTCCGCCACGAGCAAGATCGTGCAGTTGACCGTGAATGTGGCGCCCACGATTTCCGCGCAACCCGCCGGTATGACGGTGGTCCAAGGCACGAATGTGAATTTTAGCGTGACGGCTGCGGGCACCGCACCGCTGGCTTATCAGTGGTTCAAAGATGGAGTGGCGATCAGTGGGGCTATCAATGCGGTCCTGGCCTTGAACAACGTGCAATCGGCGCAAGCGGGCACCTACGTGGTGATGGTATCGAATGTGGCGGGCATTGTCACGAGTTCGGGTGCTAGCTTAGCCGTCAATGTGCCGCCCAGCATCCAAACTCAGCCCGCTAGTTTGGCGGCCGTGGCGGGCACGAATGCCATCTTTACCGTCGTAGCCACGGGCACCGCGCCGTTGACTTATCAATGGTACAAGGATGGAGTAGTCCTTAGCGGGGCGACGAGTTCCACGCTGGTGTTGAGTGGAGTGAAGGCTACGGATGCGGGCAAATATTTGGTAAAAGTCAGCAATGCGGCCGGCTCGTTAAATAGTGCCGAAGCGATACTGAGCGTCAGTAGTGCGCCGGTGTTCGTCACTCAGCCAGCCAGTTTGACGGCCGCGCCGGGTGGGGTTGCCAGTTTCACCGCGACAGTCGTGGGCACAGCGCCGCTAGCCTATCAGTGGTCCAAGAATGGTTCAGCCATCAGCGGAGCTACGGGTGCCACATTGACGTTGAATAATGTGCAGACGAACGATGCGGGCAGTTATGTTCTAGTGGCCAGCAACTCCGTGGGCTTCGCCACCAGCTTGGCCGCCACGCTGACCGTCAACAGCCTGCCTGTGATCACGGCGCAACCCGCGAGCTTGTCCGCGGTGCAAGGCTCGAATGTGACTTTTAAGGTGGCCGCCACGGGGACGGCGCCGTTGAGTTATCAATGGTATAAGAATGGCAATTTGATCGCCGGGGCGACCAGCGCCACGCTTTCGTTGAGTGGGGTTCAATCCGTTGATGCCGGCACGTACACCGTGATGGTAAGCAACCCGGTGGGCCAAGCCACCAGCACGGGGGCCACGCTGGTGATCCAGTATCCACCCGTTGTTGTAACGCAGCCGGTGAGCCAGTCCGTGGTGCTTGGCACAAACGTGGACTTCACCGTGGTTGTGGGTGGCACTCAGCCATTAACTTACCAGTGGTTTAAGAACAATGTGGCCTTGGCCGGCGCCAATAGCGCGACCCTTGGGCTGCGCCAAGTGCAAGCCACGGATGCCGCCGCGTACAAAGTGGTGGTGAGCAATTTAGTGGGTTCTGTTACCAGCGCATCGGTGACTCTGACGGTATTGAATCCGCCGGTGATTACGGCGCAGCCGTCGAGTCTAACCGTGAATCCGAGTGCCAATGCGACCTTCAAAGTGGTGGCCACGGGCGCAGCGCCCTTGACCTATCAGTGGTACAAGGATGGTTCGCTCCTCAGTGGCGCCACGGCGCAATCGTTGGTCTTAAGCAAAGTCCAAAGTGCCGATGCGGGCCAATATCGAGTGATGGTGAGCAATACGGCGGGCAGTGTTGCCAGTGAAGCCGCGACTTTGACCGTGAATCAAGCGCCGGTGATTGTGGAACAGCCGGCCAGCCTGTCCGTGGTTCAAGGCAGTAGTGCGGCGTTCTCAGTCACTGCGAACGGCACCGACCCGATGTATTATCAATGGCGCGCGAATGGCGCCAAAATTGCCGGGGCCACGAATGCCATCTTCAATTTGGCCAAGGTGCAAAGTTCCAACGCGGTGAATTATAGCGTGGTGATCACCAACGTTGTGGGCAGTGTCACCAGCGCCGTGGCGAGCTTGACTGTAATTGTGCCCCCGGTGTTCACGACTCAGCCCGCCAGCCAAGCGGTGACCGTGGGCTCGGATGCGGTCTTTAGCGCCGGGGCGACTGGCACGGCCCCCTTGACTTGGCAGTGGCGCAAGAACGGCGTGGATTTGCCGGGTGAAACCAGTTCTCAACTTGTGGTGGCTAACGCGCAAGCCGCGAATGCCGGTGATTACACCGTGGTGGTGAGCAATGCCGCGGCGGTAGTGGCCAGCCAAACCGCCACCTTGGCCGTTGGCTTGGCGCCGGTGATTGCTCAATCGCCTGCCAGCCAGACGGCGATTCTCGGATCCAGCGCCAGGTTTAGCGTGGCGGCCACCGGCACCGCGCCTTTGACTTATCGCTGGTTGAAGGACGGGGCCATCATTGCGGGCGCTACCAATGCGGAATACGTGCTTTCGGGAGTGGTGGCCGCAGATACCGCGGGGTACTCGGTGATCGTGGCGAACGCGTTTGGCAGTGCGGCTAGCGCGAGTGCCAGTTTGGCGGTGGTCATTCCGCCCAGCATCACCAGCCAGCCCGCCAACGCCTCCGGCCGGCAAGGTTACAGTGCCACGTTTAGCGTGACAGCTTCGGGCACGGCGCCGATGACCTATCAATGGTTGCGCGACGGCGTCAAGATTGCCGCGGCCACGAACCGCACTTACACCATTCCCTCCGTGCAATGGGCCGATGGCAATGCGAGTTTCTCCGTGGTCGTGGCCAACGCGGGCGGCAGTGTCACCAGCGGATCGGCTGGGTTAACCATCAACGGACCGCCCGTGATTACGGCTCAACCTCAAAACACCGAGGCCGTGACGGGTGGTTCGGCGACGTTCTCCGTGAGTGTTGTGGGCACCAGTCCTATGACTTATCGCTGGATGAAGAATGGCATTTATCTGGCGGGGGCTACCAATGCGACTTTCACGCTGGCCAACGTATCCATGGACAACGCTGGCAGTTACTCGGTGAGGATTCAAAATAGCTTGGGCACCACGAACAGCACCGCCGCCACACTAACGGTCACCGCGGGCTTGCCCACGGTCAAATTCGCGCTCCAAGTGCAAGGGGCGGATGCGAGTTCGCTCACCGTCACGGGCGGCTTGGCGCCGGTCCTGGCTTGGAATGCCGCCCCGTCGCCTTACACGGGATACTATGTGTTTTTAGGCACCGCCGATGATGTCACCAATCGCTTCAACCTGGGAACCACCAACCGCGTGCAGTTGACGGGCTTGCTTCCGGGCGGGGTGTATTATGTGAGCGTGGCCGCGTATACCCCAGACGGCCGCATGAGCAATCCTTCGGAAACCATTGCTTACACGCCCGAATTCACCAGCCCGGTTTTGCGCACTGTCAACGGCCAGGCAGTGAGTGAGCAAGTGATCAGCTCCAGTGCCGCGCCTACGCTGGCGTGGGATGCCAGCCCGGAAACCACCACCGCCGGGTACTATGTATATTTCGGCACCGCAGGTGGGGAGGCGAGCCGATTCGACGCGGGTTTGGCAACCTCGCTGACCTTGACGAATTTGGCCACCGGTGTGACCAATGTCCTCTTCGTTACGGCTTATAATGCCCTGGGGCTGGAGAGCGCGGCGAGCGCGGTGGCGCAGTGCGTGCGGCTGGCGAAACCGGCGGGGGATCCCAATCCCACTCCTTCCCTCACCGTGCAGCCCAACGGCACGGGAACTTCTGCGGTTACTTTGCGATTTGCGACCGTGTTGGGCGAGGGCTATGTCATCCAGGTATCCACCAACTTGCGCGATTGGTCGGATGTGGTGGCCGTTCCGGCTGCCACCACCACCGAAACGGAGTTCACCGATGCCGAAGCCTCCAGCTTTAACATGCGCTTCTACCGCGTGATCACCAAACCGTAAGTTGCTCGTGGCATTTGCGGCCCAGTCAAAACTGGCCAGGACTTTGCGCTTCCGCTAATCCTGGCTTCCATGGTGTGGATTTGTGGGCCAATGGCGCGTTCGCTCGCGCCCTATTCAGCGGTGATAACCAGTGTCTTTCCTTTGGCCAACTCTTGGTGTGGAACGAAATAGCCATCCAGCTTTTGGCCGCCGCAGGTGATGCCGGTTATTTTTTGGCCGTCCTGTTTTTTCACGATCTTGAAGGAGCGTGCGTTGCCCAGCCGGACCTTCACTTCATCGAACAACGGCACCGAAACCAGGTAATTGGGATCGGCGGGCGAGAAGGGATAAATGCCCATGGCGGTGAAAACGTACCACGAGGACATTTCGCCCGCGTCATCCATGCCAGCGTAGGCCAGCCGGTTGGTGCCCATATCATAAAATTGGTCCATGATGCGGTCCAGCAGGGCCTGGGATTTCTCCTGCTTATTGACGAAATAGTACATCCAGGGGAAGCCGTGATCGGGCTGGTTCCCGTGGCAATATTGCCCGATAAAGCCCGAAAAATTGTACGCCTCCACGCCGTTCCACGGGATGGTAAACAGATCGTCGAGTTTCCGCTCGAAGTCCGCCGCCGAGGGATAGAGGCTCACCAAGCCTTGGGGATCGTGCGGGGCGAAGAAGGAGGATTCCCAAGCGTTGGCCTCGCGGTACATGTATTCGTAATAGGGATACAACGGATCGAAATTCTTGATCCACTCGCCGTTGGCCAGGCGGCCGCGCATCAAGCCCGTGGCAGGATCGAACATGTTTTTGTAATTACCCGACCGGCGCAGCATCGCGGCAAATTGGTTTGTATCGTTCAAGACTTTTGCTAGCAAGGCCACAGCGTAGTCATCGTAGGCGTATTCCAAGGTTTTGGTGACTCCGGCCTTGGCCTTGGTTTCGACGTTCGGTTTTTCGATATCCGGGTCGGAGATGTAGCCCTTCTCGATGTACTCCGCGATATGCGGCCGGGTGCCCCCTTCCCGGGTGGCATTGTTGACCAGTTGTTGATACGCGGCTTGGACGTCGAACCCGCGGATGCCCCGCAAATACGTGCCCGCGACATACGGGGCGGCGTGGTCCCCGTGGAAAAACGTGGGCATAAAGCCGGATTTCTCGCCTTTGTTGATCAGCGATTTGATGACATCCACGCTGACCTCGGGCGCCAACATTCCCAAGAGCACGAGTTTATTCCGGTAATCATCCCACAGCGAAGGCTCGGTGTAGTAGCGGAACCCTTTATTAACCACTTTGCCGGTTCGATCCGTAAAATCCCCGTTCGCATCGCTGCGCAACGCGGGCCAGAGAAAGGAGCGGTACAACGTCGAATAAAAGATGCCGCGCTGGCGCTCGGTGCCGCCCTTGATTTGGATTTTCCCTAATAATGCGGCCCAGGTGGCGGTGGCTTCTTGGCGCACTTGCGCGAAGCTTTTCCCGAGCATCTCCTTTTCCAGGTTTTCCTTGGCGTTGGCCTCGCTGACGAAGGAAAACCCGATTTTGATTTCCAACGGTTTGTCCGATTTTTCAAAATGGATGACGGAGACCGCGTTGGATTCGCCCTTCACTTTTTGCAGGCTGGTGATGGCGTGGTTGGCCACGGCGTAGAAGTACATTTTTTCTCCCGTACGCTGGTTGCCCTGGAAAACGTGAGTGCCCGCCACCTGCACGTCATAGCTCCGCACGCGCTCATTGGAATGCGCGAGGTCGGCGATCAACTGCTTCTCCGCGCCTTTCGGGAACGTGTACTTGTGGAACCCGCACCGCAGCGTGGAGGTTAATTCGGCGTTGATCCCGTAGCGTTCCAGATAGACTTGGTAGTAGCCCGGGTGCGCGGATTCGTTTTTATGGTTGTATGGGGAACTGAAATCATCGGGCGTGAACGCGCCGGTGGCGGGCATCAAAGGAATGTGGCACAAGTTCCAATGCCCTTTGCACGTGTGCGTGAAGCCTTGGATGGTGGGGTCTTCGTATTGGTAACCGGAGCCGCTATGGAATTTAGTCACGGGGCTCAACTGCACCATGGCGTTGGGCAAAGACGCCCCGGGAAAAACCTCCGCGCCCCAAGTCCGGTGCGTCGGCGTGTAGCCAATGTCCACGCGGTCCCACAGCGTGGCTGTGCCTAAAAACGGATTCACGCAATCCACCGGCGGCTTTTCCGCCCGCGCCATCAACGCCGTCATCAAAAGAACTCCAGCGGTAAGTATAATGTTCCTCATAAATTCAAACTAAACCCTCTCCATTCAGCTTCCTTGCGACAGTCCCCCCTTAGCAATCCTTTCATAAGTAAGGCCTCGCTGGGGAATCAAACCGTCCTTGTCTCCACTTTCTGGCTGCTCGCTGTCTTATACGGAACCCTCAGCCTGACGAATTTTCGTTACTGCTTATTCAGCAGAGATAGAGCTTCTGTCAGCTGAAGCGGAAATGTTGGATTACTGTATCGATTCCGAGAGTTAGTGGCAACAGGCGTTTCTCCGTGCGGGATAAGGTTGCGGATGTTCGGCCATAAGGTGAAAACAGAGGCTCCGCCGATCCCGCTTCGATCGGTTATTGCTCATGGATGGCATTCACAACTGGACAATTTAGTGGGCTGGGGGCATGATTTGTGGCGTTATTCCCACGCATTCGCAGTGTTAATTTCGCGCATTCTCTGCCTGCGTGAGATTCACGACGCTTAAATTGGCGTCATTATGCCTAAAATGGTGCGTAAATTTCGCGCATAGTTCCGTTATCGAAGTATTTACTGCCTTTGAGTTATATGTGTAACTTATTGGTATAGAATAAAATATTAAAATCACACACCGCCAGAGCGCGCTTGTGCGCCAAATAGGGCACGGCAATTGCACTTAGTTTGGCATCCTTTGACGAAAAAACTAATGATCGAGCAAATGGGATGAGTTTTCTGCCGACCTTGAGGCGTGAAACTCGGGGCAACGGTTCCTGTTCCGCCGGTCGCTTAAGGGGCACGTTATGAAAAATTGGACTCGCAGTGGGTGGGGTTGGACCCTGGCTTTGCTGGCTTGGGTGGTATGTGGGGGGATGGAAGCTGCCACCGTCCAGAGATTGGCGGAGCGCGGTCGATGGCCGGGTTACCGCATGGGGAGTGCCACGGAAATTGAGGTTTTCGGCGCTTACGCTTATGTCCACGCTGGAGGGTTTCACGTTTTTGATATTAGCGATCCCAATGCCCTGCGGCCGGCGGGGGGATTCGGCCTGACCAATTCTGATTTTACGCACTTGGCATGCGTGAGTAATTACGCGGTGGGTACTCATCATGAAGGGTTTACGGTGATCGATCTCAACGATCCAACCCAGCCAAAAAAGATCAGCGCCAACACCACTAGTTGGGGTTTTAAGCAAATTGCCTTGAGTTGGCCCTATGCTTACCTGACACCTTCGTTGACGAACACGCGGATCAGTGTGTTTAATTTGACCAACCCCGCCAAACCCGTATCGCTTGGTTTACTTAACGCCACCTCCGTTATCACCGCGTTGAAAGTGCAAGGGAGCACGCTTTATGCATTGACGGATAAGGCTTTGCAAATTTTTGACCTGGCTTCACCGGAGAAGCCCCAATGGGTGGGCACATGGGCCAATACCAATAAAATGACCGACATTTCCACCCTGGGAAATTACGCTTTTGTTCCATTTAGCGGCGGCATCCAAATCCTGGATATCAGCCACCCATCCCAGCCAGTGCCGGTTTCTATTTGGCAGCCTAAATCAAGCGGCACCAACGGGGTAGCCAAGAATTCCCTCGCCGAAACGGATTTCGTTCGCGACTGTTACAGCTACAGCCTGGACTACCATTTGGTCATCGAAGGGAATTATGGCTATCTGACGGGCGGAGCGAATGGTGTGACCCTGATTGATTTCAGTGACCCGGTTCATCCGGCGGTCCTCGGCACCTATCGCAATTCGAAATTGAGCTATTATCCCTTTGAGGTGGCCGTATCCGGCAAGTACGCCTTTTTAGCTAATTACGACGACGGGGTGGAAGCGGTCGATTGGAGCAACCTGGCGGAACCCAAGTCCCTGAGCTCAGATTTGACCAAAATGGATGTTCGCTGCGTGGCGATCACGGGCCATTACGCTTGCCTGGGACATTATACCGGCGGGCTGACGGTGGTGGATATTTCCAATCCCGAACACCCTACACGAACCGCCTTTTATCGGGCTAATAGCTCCTTTTGGGCGCTGGCGGCCAGCGGTAATTATGTCTACCTAGGTAACGACCAAGCCTTAGACGTGCTCGATATCAGCGGAGGCGGCAAACCCGTATTGGTTAACCGGTACACGAATTCGCCCGCTTGGGCGACCATGTCCATCGCGGTTTCGGGGAACCTGGCTTGCGCGGTGCTTTTCGCCGATTACTTGGTGACGCTCGATTTGACCGATCCCATCCACCCCCAACAACTGGGCAAAGTTTCCACGAGTTGGGCGGCGGAACGTGTCACCCTAAATGGGCAATATGCCTACGTGACTTGCGCCTTTGGCGTGGTGCAAGTTTTTGATGTCTCCAATCCGGCCCATCCGAGTCTCATTGCCCAATGGAATAGCGATGATTTTGCCAGCCAATCTGCCGGTTGGGGCACTTACATTTTTGAGGGTCATTCAAGCAAAGGGATTCAAGTGCTAGATTTCTCTATCCCCTCCAAGCCTGGCCTGATAGCAAGTTATAATGAGACTCCCCAGATTTCAGCCAATGACTTGGCTCTCGTGGATAAAACCCTATATGTGGTTTGTTGGGATGGCCTGCGCGTGCTGGACACCAGCAATCCGAGGCGGCTTAAGAAAATTGGGACGGCCTCTGGATTCGTCGGTAGGGCCGTGGCGGTGGGCGATCGCAACGTCTGCGCAACCGCCAATGAAAATGGCCTGATCGTGCTCGATCTTTATCCGGAGCCACCCAAGCTCTCGGTGCAAGTCGATGCCAGTGGCTACCATTTAACTCTCATCGCCCAAGTCGGGCGCAACGTGCTCATCCAGCGCAGCACCGATCTGGTTCATTGGGAGGATTGGATTGTCTTCGAAGCCACCGGCCTGCCCCAAACTTTCACCGATCCCCTCGGCGATAACGTCCCCGGCCAATACTACCGAGCCAGCCTCTTGCCAAACTGATTTAGGCAGGCGCAGAGGGACTGCCTGTTCCGCGCTGGTTAAAGCTATAATATGAGTGTTTTCTCAAAGGATCGACGTAGTTTTTTCCGCCTGCCATGTGCGTTAGCAGGGGCAGGTATGCAAGCTGGATATGGTTTGAAAAACAATCCTGGTCTTTTTGGTTGGTGCAAATGAATTGCAGAAACGACCCGTAGTTTGGAATCCATATAAAACCATGATTGAGCGAATGGGATGAGTTATCCGTCGGCCTTGAGTCTTGAAACTCGGGTCAACGGTTCCTGTTTCGCCGGTCGCTTAAGGGGCACGCTATGAAATATTGGACTCGCAGTGGGTGGGGTTGGACCCTGGCTTTGCTGGCTTGGGTGGTATGTGGCGCGATGGAAGCAGCCACCGTCAAACAATTGGCGGAGCGTAGTCGCTGGCCCGGTTACCGTTCTGGGAGCGCCGAAAAAATCCAAGTTTTCGGCTCCTACGCCTACGTCCATGCCGGGGGGCTGCAAGTATTTGATGTTAGCGATCCGAATTCCCTACGGCCGGTTGGGGGATTTGGCTTGGCCGATTCGGATTTTATTTCTTTGGCTTGCGTTAGTAACTACGCCGTTGGCACTCATCATGAAGGTTTTACGGTTATTGACTTGAGTAATCCCAAACAACCGAGACCCATGGGTGGCAGCACCAACTACTCTGGCTATACGTGGTGTACTCTCAATGGTCCATATGCCTACTTGGTGCAAACGCTGAAGTCACAGATTAGCGTGTTCAACTTAGCCAATCCGGCCCAACCCGTTGCGTTGGGCACACTGAATGCCACCTCGATGATTACCGCGTTAAAAGTCCAGGGCGATAGTCTGTATGTGCTGACGGATAGTGCGTTGCAGATTTTTGACCTAGCCACACCCGGGCAGCCGCAATGGGTGAGCACCTTGGCCAGCACCAATAAACTGACGGATGTTTCTGTCCTTGGGAATTATGCTTATGCCCCATTTTATGGCGGGATCCAAATCCTGGATATCAGCAATCCGGTCCAACCCGTGCCAGTCACGATTTGGCAGCCTCATTCCAGCAGCACCAACGGGGTGGCCAAGAATTCGGTCAAAACCTCAGAGGTTGCTCGGGACTGTTTAAATTACAGCGTCAACTTCCAATTGGTTATCGAGGGCAACTTGGGCTACCTTACGGGTGGCCCTTCTGGCGTGTCCAAGATTGACCTCACTGATCCCGTGCATCCCGTGCTTCTCGGCACCTATCACAATTCTGTTTTTAATTATTATCCCTTTGGGGTGGCGGTGGCGGGCAATTACATCTTTCTGGTAAATGGCGACGACGGAGTCGATGTAGCCGATTTGAGCCATCCGGCGGAATCTAAATCGCTAAGCACGTACCCCACCAAAATGGATGCCCGCTGTGTGGCGATTACCGGCCATTATGCTTGCCTGGGGCATTATACCGGCGGGCTAACTGTGGTGGATATTTCCAACCCGGACCAGCCCGTGCGCACGGGTTTTTATCGGGCTAAAAATACGTTCTGGGGGATGGCAGCCTCCGGCAACTATGTGTATCTATCCAATAACCAAGGTCTCGACGTGTTGGATATTAGCGACGGAGGCAAACCGGTGCTGGCGGGGCGGTACACGAATTCTACCCCTTGGTCGATCATGTCGGTGATGTCGATCGCCGTATCGGATAAGCTGGCGTTCGCGGTCAATTCTAGCGATAGTTTGGAGACGCTCGATTTGACCGACCCCAGCCATCCTAAACGGCTGGGCCAATTGTATGCCGGCCTGGCCGCAGAACGCTTAACAGTGAATGGCTCCTATGCTTATGTGAGCTGCGCTTTTGGCACGGTGGTCGTTTTTGATGTTTCCGTTCCCGCGCACCCTAAACAGGTCGCCCGATATACCATTGACGGTTCGGTTTCCCAAACTGCCGGTTGGGGCTCCTATATCTTTGAAGGTAACTTGTCGGCGGGAATTCGCTCCTTGGATTTCGCCGAGCAATTCACGCCCACCCACCTTTCGCTATATCAAGAATCCTGGCCGCTCGTCATCCTAGATTTGGCGCTCGTGGATAAGACCCTATATGTCTGTAGTTGGGATGGCCTGCGGGTGCTCGACACCAGCAACCCCGCCAAGCTCAAGCTAGTTGGCACGGCGAGCGGTTTTTATGCCTGGGCCGTGGCCGTGGGCGAGCGCAATGTGTGCGTGAGCGCCAATGAAAATGGCTTGATCGTGCTCGATCTTTACCCAGAGCCACCCAAGCTCTCGGTGCAAGTCGATGCCAGCGGTTACCATCTTACTCTTTTTGCCCAGGCCGGGCGCAACGTGCTCATTCAGCGCAGCACCGATCTGGTTCACTGGGACGATTGGATCGTCCTCGAAGCCACCGGCCAAGCCCAAACGCTCACCGATCCCCTCGGCGATAACGTCACCGGCCAATACTACCGAGCCAGCCTCCTGCCGAACTGATATCCCCGCTATGCCAGCTTACCGCCTATGACCCTTTTCGAAGCCGAGATGTCAAAATCGAGCGCAACAGCAACAATTTCAGGGAAGATGCTGGTGCCACCGTGCGCATCCGTTAAATTCTATTAAGTTTTCAGGGCCAATTGGGGCAGTTTGCTCAAGGTGTTCGGACAAATGCTGTTCATCCCCCCCGGGACGTGGAATCCAGATAGCCTCGTTTTTACATTGCAATAAACGAACTGGCGATTGTATTATTAACTTGATTATTGCTGATAATAAGCATTTTGCAGTGTTTGGAATAAACGGCTGGCGTTTGCAGAATAAAAGTTCACCAAGACCAACGCGATGAGCACATGGAAAGGCAAAGCTCTGGAGTGCCTGCCCAGCCTGCGGCTGCGTATCCTGGCTGCCAAAGACAGGCAAAGCCTTTGGATGGAAGTGGAGCGCGAGTTTTATGCGGCCGTTGAGCGCGATGATAAATCCTGTGCCTCCGGGTGCCTTAAGTATGCGGTGTGGACTTTGCACCCGGCTCCTCAAGCGAAGACGGTAGCCGACGTGAGCGAGGCGGCTGCGAGGTTTTTGCACGGGCACGCTGACGAATTGCACCGTTGGATAGACCGCTACGATTTCATGGTGGCCCAGAAGGGGCTGCGGTTCCATCTGGGTGACCAGAAGTATTCGGAGTTTGAGGCTCGGTTCCTCGAGAAGACTAAGGGGTATCCGAGAGATCCAAAGGCGAATAAATCACTGCACTCGACGCCGCGATGATCACAATGTTCCATATTGGACGCCAGCGGTGCGGCGCGAGTGAGTTCAATAGTTCAGATTCTGCACTATGACCTCGTCCGAAGTTCAGTCACTAGTGTGGGCCGAAATTGACGAAAGCTTGACCGAGACTAACGCTCACGGGGTGGATCTGCGGTCGTGTCTGGTCAAACCTAAACGGATCCAAGTGATTTGGCGGAAGGTGCGAGATGGGAAAATGACTGAGGAGACTCATGAAGTCTGGCTTGTGCTTGAGGAACGACCACTGACGAAAGATGGATACATGATCGTGTTCAACGAGAGTCGGAAGGTATTCGGGCTGGTCTCGCCTGGGTTCCCATCGGATCCTCATCCATGCCTGGATGGGTACTACGGAAATTTTCGGGCGACGTTCGCAGGGATGTAAATGACCACACCGAACCATTGGACTGAAACGAACCTTGCGACCACGCCATTGTTGCATTCGGGAGCCAATTGTCGCGGGGTCGTTTACCCGACTTGTTCGGTGACACCACGCTAAAACAATGATCCTTACCAGTATTTTGATTCCTCTTTTCGTCGGGATTCTCCTTGTGGCATTTCCTCGCCTGTTCACAAAAACTATGGGTGAAGGTCTCGATCAAGCGACGGTGAAACTAAGGAAAATCGGATACGTATTGCTCGCTGTTGCCGGGATCTACTTCACTGTCAAAGTCGGGGACTCCCTCGCTCAGCCGGACGCTGCTGCAAAGCCCAAAATGGAGATGCATAGGCTGCAGGCAACGACACCAGGCGACGCCGGTTGGTACTTGGCGGAATCCACCCATGGTTCGTTCAGTGTTCAGCTTCCAATCCCGTTTAACGATTTCACCCTTACAGCAACCGAGCCGGCATCGGGAACCGTTAAGACTTACGCCGTGGGCGCCCAGAGTGCCGAGGGAATAAGGTTTTCCGCAATCAAGATGCCCTTTCTCCTCGGCAAAACTCCTCCCGATCTCGACCAGATTCCCCAAGACTTGGCGAGGAGCGGTCAGCAGGTCTCGGATGTGGTTAAATCTTCTTTTTCGGGTTGGCCTTGCATATCGTTTTCCGTGATCAGTTCACAATCGGGGGCGTATATGCGCCACATTCGGACAAGCGACGGTGTGATTATCATGGTCCTGGAGTACCCCGCCGCCCACCGTCCCGAGGCGGTGCCGCTGAAATCTCGCTTCTTGGACTCCCTCAAAATCAAGACCCCGAACCCGGCGGCTTCAGGCAACAGCGCGGGGGGATCTTCGTTCCATGCTGAGGTTCCCGATCGCGCCGTGCCCGAGCCGCAATGTTAGCTCCTTGCCATGAATCGCGTTGTAACATGGCCGCTCATTGTTTGGCTGGGACTTGGCTCGTTTATGGGACTCGCCTTGTGCCGGGTGGTGGATTGCTTGTTTTTTGGTGGGAACGAGCAATTTGACCAGACGCCGGTCGGCAAGGTGCTCACTCTTTCTTTAGCGGTGGTTTGGTGTGGAACATTGTTTGTCCTCATTCCAGTGGGGGTTTTTTGTGATCGGCACCGAGTTCGCGCCATGCGGAAACGGGTGATTTCGGGCGAAGTGAACCCTGAGACGATGGGGACGCTTAAGCGGCATCTCTTCTTTGCGAACTATGGAAGTTTGCCGAAATGGATGTTCATGCCGTTTGTTGCCATCGCGGTCGCTTTGGCTTCGATCCTGCTGCTAGGACTGGCCGTTTCTCTCGTGTTATATGGGTTGGCTTACGTTTTTCAGATCTAACTGCCGGCCTGCACCGGACGCGGCAGTCGGGCCCTCTTGGCAGGCCAGATTTGACGAGCGCCGCGCCAGTGATGGCAATCATTGAACTTTTCACCTCCAACACCAAATATATGAAAACCATTGGCAAACGGCTGGGCCGTTTAATTAAGGAGTGAACGCACGATGAACCGGCATTCGAAACGGGCGGTGGTTTTCCTGGCAGCCATTCTGCTGCCCACCCTGATTTATTACGCAAATCACCTTTGCCATGACGTTGGCCAGAAGGGTTCCAAGTTGCCCACCGGCTCAGGCAAACCTTCGGTGGCAATCGGTGATAACCACGCGGTCATCCTCGCTTCTGACGGCAGCCTCTGGACTTGGGGGGGAACGGCCGATAGCGGGCTAGTGCTAGGTCTAGGCAGTAAAGTCAGAACTCAAGCTTGCCCCCGGCGCATTGTCCAGGAAACCAACTGGGTGAACGTCGCGGTTGGGGGGGCAACGACGCTGGCGCTCAAGGCTGACGGTTCAATCTGGGCGTGGGGTGTGAATTATTCCGGTCAACTGGGTGATGGCAGCAAAGTGAGGGAACAAGCCTCCCCAGTTCGTTTGGTTCCTGGACATGATTGGAAACAGGTGGCGACCTCCGGGAGCCACGTCACGGCCCTAAAACAGGAAGGGAGTCTGTGGTCTTGGGGAAGCAATGGGGCCGGCCAACTGGGCGATGGCACTACCAATAACAGCCGGGTGCCGGTGCGAATCGGCTCCTCCACCAACTGGACGCGGGTCTGGGCTAATCTGATGTCGAATGTGGGCCAGCAAACGGACGGCAGTCTTTGGTTCTGGGTCTGCGACTACTCGCGCTCCCAAAGCGGTTCCAGCATCTCGGTTCCCACCCGCGTTTCGGCTGACACTAACTGGGTGGACGTGGGGATGGGCGACTATATGGTCTTCGCCATCAAGTCCGATGGCACGCTCTGGGCTTGGGGCCGCGAGGCCCACCTCTTCACCGGCGCCACCAATGCCAATGCGAACTCCTCGCCCCTCCGCGTGGGCACTGACACGGATTGGCAAGCCACCGCCCCCTTCTACCAAAAGCGCCCGGCCTTCCTGAAACGCGATGGATCGCTCTGGGCTTTTGAACCCGGCGTCAGCGGTCGGGGGGGTGTCGCCGACGTGACCCCCGTGTTGAACGGGTGGGTCACTAACAATCAGTTGGTCTGTAAGGCGGGAGGTTTTGAACTGGGTGACGACCCGGCGTTCGGCGTCTTTAAGAGTCTCCAAATCACCTTTCAACTAGGGACCGCGACCCAGACCCAGGCGTTTGAGGAAAACTCAACCGTGAGCCTGGGCGGGACTGGAGAGCCCTTGACCATTATCCGGGCACTTTATGGAGATCCGACGGCTCTCAGCAAAGGCACCACGCCGTCGTTACGGGTCGTAACTTATGAACCGCGGCGGTTGCGCCGGATTGAGTTTCAGCAGCACATCGCGGCCTTTGCCACCGGACGCCGTGGGCTAGGCGTCGTTTTGACCCCAGAAGGCCAGGTCTGGACCTGGGGTGAGGCCCTGGGCCAGGAAACGGCTCCGATACCGCCCTTGCAATGGCTTAGCAAGGGCCTCAATTGGATCGGCATTGGCGCTCACTGGGGCGAGCCCCACCCCGTGATATTCAAAAAGCCGACTTTAATCGGGATCGAGATCACTGCCACCGACACCCCGCACACCAGGTAATTAGGCGCCGGGCTGTCCGGGGTTACATTCACCAGTAATTCCTGGTGCTGCACCCGCAAAACTCGGGGATATCAATGGGTGCTAAAGGACGGCAGTTTTACGGGAGAGATCGTTCCTTCCACCGCCGACCGCTGGCCGTCCGCCTCTACCCATAGCGCCGTCTCATCTTCGATTAAGTGGAACTTGTTGCCATCCATCAGTTCCAATTCCACCAGGTGCTGCGGCGGCACAATAGTCTCCTTTTCGATGGTCCATTCGTTGCGGGCCTTCTGGGTCAGCGCATTGAATAATCTGCCGTCCCGGTAAATCCATTTAGAGCGCTAGCCCATGCCAAATAGGAAAAAACGAACCTCGGGCAGGTTCCGTTCGCCCCCATCCTACTGGCGAAACGCGGCCAATTCCGCGCGATATTTGGACAGGCATTCTGTTGGTGCGGGTTCCGCAGCCATGAGGATGCCCGCCGCACAAAACCCAAGCAGATGGAGCATGGGTTTCATGGTTTGAGTTCTCCCAAAGTCAGCCAACCGGGAAGATCGCGGTCTTGGGATTGGTTGGCAAATCGCAGCGGATTCCCGTTCGTTAGCACATTGGGAACGCGGAGCAATATCCGGCAGTTGCCCGCCGCACCTTTCGCCGCGCCGGCACGAAACTCCCAGCGGCGAGCGGGTGCGCCGGGAAGGATGCCGGTCAATTTCCAATCCGTTTTCCAAGTGGCGGCGATGCTGCCTGAGGCGTCCAGCGCGGCAAGTTCCACCGGCCAATCGTAGTAGAACGGTGCGACGCCCGTATTGGTGATCGTGAGCGAAATCTCCCACTGTTTGCCGGCGGCCTTCAGATTTGCCGTGGCAACGTGCAATTCGTAGCCCATCTGTTGCCCGGCGCGAATGGCCCGCTCCCGGGCCGCACCTTGGATTTTCCCGCGAAACACTCCCTCGTTGCAGAGCCAGGACGCGTGGGTGGCTTTAACGCAGCGGTCAAACTCCTGGCCCTCCGGCGCGCAGCTCGGTTCGTTGAACAGACAAGCCCAGACTTCGGGCCGCACCTCGCCACCGATCGGTTGCTGGCGCCATTTGTCGAGCGCGCCCGCGGATCGCAGCCGCGTTTCAAAGAACCATTCGTCCCCCGGCTTGCCGGTGTGAACGGTGGCCCAGGCAAAGGAGTCGTCGTGATAGCCTATGGCGCGCCGGCTGTTGTCGGCATAGCGAGGATCGTTGGCCCCCGCCGGATAGCGCGCCACCAGTTTGGTGGTTTTGAACGCCGCCTCAAAGGCGTCCATGACTTCGCGTTGCACGGTCTTGGAGGCGAACCACTGGTCATTGGGCCAATTGTGCCATTCGCCCCAGGTGCCCAGCAAGCCTAGTCCCACAAAGCCCAGGCGCGGGTCACCATCGTAGCGCGCGCCCAGAGCGCGGATAAAATGGGTCAACGCCGCGCGCAAACGCGGATCTTCGTAATCGGGAGTATGATCCACCGCGGGGGGGAAAGGCTGGGTGTTGGTGTTCGTCCAGGTGCGCATGAGCAGTCCGGCATCTATGAGATACTGAGGAACTCCGGTCTTGCGGCCCGGCCATTCGAGGTAAAAACGCGCGAAAAACTGATGTCCGCGCCCGGCGGCGGCCGTGAGCTTGGCGTCGAACGGGGCCCAATTGAAGTTCGTTGGCCCGGACATGACCTCGGAGACGCGGGTGTAATCCCACTCCAGACTGTGCGGGAAAGTCGTATCGGGCCTCAGGTAGGGCACAAAACCCTTCAGCGGATTGTCGGGCGGAGCGGGCGCATAGGCCAGCCAGGTCTCCGGATTGAGTGTCTGGCCAGCGGATGCATCCGCACCCGGTTTGACCGCGCTGGAAGCCGGGACTGCCCCCATCCCCGTGATGGCAGCCAAGCTTAGCAACAGGCCAGTCGTTAATGGGATCAGCGTTCGTCGATACATAGGGAAAGAATACCGGTGCGTTGGCAAGGCTTGGGACGGCGAATGGCCGGACTTTTTGGTTTTGATTTTAAAGGACCAAGCATAGCTGCACGGGGTTGGACGCGATTTCTACCGCGGATATTTGATAATTAAGCCACTCGTCTCGTTCCAAGTCCACTCTAAGTTGTCAGGCCCCCCCCCAGCACCGGAGAAATATAGCCGTGTCACTCGGTGTCCCAAGCCAAAACTGGATTCGTCCACCTCGGATTCCCGAGATCCTTGATCCCGGCCTATAGGATTTTGTTTTTTGACCCCGCTCGCATGGCCGTTTCTATAATCGACGGTGTTTTCCGCGCTGGTGGCGAAGGAAAGGGCCATTCCCTAGGAAGATACTTGGGCTTGAATTGTCCCTATTCGGCCTTAATATGCCCGTTATCCAAACCTGAACCATTCAACCATTATGAGCCAGCACTCACCCGCAATTACCCGCCGCGATTTTATAAAAACATCCGCCACCGCCGCCTCCGCCTTGACCGCACTAGGCGCCAGCACGAACTCCCTGTTTGCTTCCGGTTCGGACACAATACGCGTCGGCCTGGTGGGCTGCGGTTCCCGAGGCGTGGGGGCCGCCATGAATTGTGTGCTCTCGACTCCCGGCGTTGAAATTGTCGCGCTAGGAGATGTGTTCGCGGATCGGGTGGATGCCGCCCTGAAACGGCTCAAGGACGATGCGGCCGGCAAAGAATGGAGTTGCTCCCGAGAATGGAAGCACTCCAACCAGGTGAAAGCCAGCAAGGACACCTGTTTCACGGGATTCGACGCTTACCAGAAAGTCATGGCTTGCGATTTAGACCTAGTCATCCTCGCCGGCCCTCCGGGATTTCGTCCGATGCATCTCAAAGCCGCGGTGGAAGCCGGCAAGCATGTCTTCATGGAAAAACCGGTGGCCGTGGATCCCGTGGGCATCCGTTCCATCATCGCCTCTTCCGAAGCGGCGAAAGCAAAGAAACTCGCGATTGTCGCGGGCACTCAAAGGCGGCATCAGACCAGTTACATTGAGGTCATGAAACGCGTGCGAGATGGGGCGATTGGGGAATTGCTGGCGGGCGAAGCGTATTGGAACGGAGGTTGCGTGCGGCATTACGGTTTTTACCATGAACGCCAACCCGGCTGGACCGACTTGGAATACGTCCTGCGCAATTGGTATTTTTACAATTGGCTCTCGGGAGACCACATCGTGGAGCAACACGTCCACAACTTGGATGTCATCAACTGGGCCATGGGCACACCTCCCGCGGAAGCGTTAGCGGTGGGCGGGCGGCAATGGCGTGTGGAACCTCAGTATGGCAATATTTACGACCATTTTGCCGTCCGCTATCGTTATCCCAATGGCGCTATCGTCACGAGCATGTGCCGCCAGATCGACAAAACTCAGCCGTTGATATCCGAAAGTGTGGTTGGGACCAAGGGCAGGGCCTCTGCCGGCAAGATTCTGGGGACGAATCCTTTTGCCTTCTCGGGACAGGAACCAAATCCTTATGAGCAGGAACATGCGGACTTGATCCAAAGCATCCGTGACGGCAAGCCTTTGAATGAGGGGCGCACAGTAGCCGAGGCCACGCTCACGGCAATTATGGGTCGAATGAGCGCCTACACCGGACAGCCAGTCAGCTGGAAATTTGCCCTCGAGGAATCGGAGTTAGATCTGACTCCCGACATTTTTAAGAAAACCGAATTCAAGCTGGGTCCGGCTCCGGCAGTGCAGGTCGCCATACCGGGCATTATGGAACTAATTTAGGAGGCGATAGCAAAGAAACTTCACTTTGCCTCGCGTTATTACGCATCCAGCATTTATCGCATAGGCTCGCGCGCCCGGTAATAATAGCCATGTCACGGGCTTCCTAGCCCACCGCTAGATGACATTGCTATTGAGCCAGGCGCGCAGGAAATCGTGTCGATGAAAAAGCACGCTCAGCTTATTGCTCAATATTTATTCTGCACCCGGGCCAATTGCCATAATTCAGGGCTGGCCATGCCAATGGCTTCAGCGAGAATTGGGATTTCGAAATCGGCCATCCATCATAATTGCGCCTCAATTATTGGACAGGGTAAAATACCTTGCTGAGAGGCCATGCAAACCATCGTCCAAACGAGTAACGAGAGCACCCGCACCAAACGCTTCACCGCGCGGCGGAATTTTTCATATTGAGTCCATTAAAGACCACCAAGCAATCCCATGATTATGATTATCCGCCCAGGCATTGGCGGAAACGTTAGAAACCGTCTGGGTGCCGGGGTACGGCCGCGAATATTCGGGGCGCAAAATGTCGCGGAACGATGCGATGTGACAGACGGGGGAATTTGTCCACATTGCCGAGGAACAGAATCTCCGTGAAGAACAGGCGATCCGCGCGGCGAATCGCGTTTTAATCGGTGATACCAATGCGTTCGCCACGCGGTTCTGGCATTACCGCTATATGGGGGCGCACAGTGCTGAGGTGGCGGCGATTGCGAGCCAGGGCCGATGCGATTGGTATTTGTTAACGGGCGACGAAATTCCGTTTGTGCAGGACGGTTTTCGCGACGGAGAACATATCCGCCAGGCAATGCACGGCTGGTTTGAACAAGCCTTGGCGGGCCAAAACGTGCCCTGGCAGGTGGTGCGCGGTTCCCGGTACGAGCGATTACATGCGGCTCTCGCCAGCATTGCCGGCTTGTTCCATGGCTCAGCCTGGCGGCCGAAGTGGTGAATGGCTTTGCATTCTGCGATTCGATTTATCTGAAAGTGGAAGCTGAGTGAAGCGTGCGGCCGGGGGGCTGAATTGATTTAAGTCAGACTGTATTTTCCGGTTTACGCGCGCGCGCGCGCTGGCTATGGTTTGCTCATGCCAGAAATCGTAGCATTTGTAAAAAGCGGGGCCGCCAAGATTACGCCGAAGATTGTGGAGGATTTGCTTCACAAGTTGCCGCTTTGGAAAGCGGGTTTTACCCAAATCCAATCGCCGGAACATCCGCATTTGGTGAACCAGCTTTTATTCTTGGCCGATCTCGTCGAAGACGTGGCCGAGGGCGCGTACAAGGATTTGCCTTATGCCACGTTTGCCCAAGCGGTGTTTGCGCTGACTTATTGCCATCGCGGTTTCAACATTATTCCCGATACCATCCCTGGCTTGGGCCGGGCGGATGATTCCAGCGTGGTGCGCGCGGTGATGATCCAAAACGAAAAAGTGTTGGAGCAATACGCCCAAAAGACGAACGCCAATTGGAAGACGGTCACGAATAAGGCGTAAATTGTGCGAGCCTTTATCGCCGGGCAGGTTTCGTGGTCCTCGCGGGTGTGTTGAGGGCTGCGAATGAAACCACGCCGGATTTCCTTCGAGCTGAGCACTCGGCTTCTCGGTTGGCTCACGGCTTGACTTGGTAGCGGACCAGCAAGCTTTGGCTCTTGCCCGGAATGCGCAGTTCGAACTCGGCCATCAATTCCTTGCCGCGAATGTTTTTCTGCTTCGTCTCGCGTTTTTCATCAATAAACGTGACCCGGTAGGTTTTTTCGGGATGCAGGCCATGCAAACTGGCTTGCACCACCGGGTAGGGGCAATCAGCCCGGCGAAACGCGAGCACGATGCCGGCATTGAGGTCGGGGCGATGGAGTTGATACGCCATCAACGCTTGGCTGCCTTGGGTGTAAGGCGTTAACGGCGTGAAATCGCCATACCAGTATTTTTGGTTTTCCTTAACTTCCGCCAAAGCTTCCCGGGCTGCGCTATTGGAGAATTTTTCGTTGAGATAGTCGAATTGGCAGATGGCTCCGCCGGTGGCCCCGCTGCGCAAGGTATAAGCCGAATGATCCCAGGAGCAGGAGGTGAATAGCGGAAGATATTGGCTGACGCCATAAGCCTGCGCTTGGTCCCAATCCGCGTGGCCCGGAGAACAGCCCGTGTCGCTGCGCCATAAAGGAACGGAGCGGGAAATGGTTTCCAGGTCAATGCGCCGGCCGCCGCTGGCGCAATTATCGATCCACAATCCCGGGTGCCGCTGGAGTAATTCGTCCCACATGGCGTAAAGGCCTTCAACGTAGCGGATCTCTGTCATGCCTTGGCGGTCCGGTTCATCGTTGGCTCTCCAAAAGGGCAGGGGATCGATGTTAAAATCGTTGCGATAAGTGTCGAGGCCAAACTCCTGGATGCGTTCGGAAAGCAGGTCAGTGAGCCAGCGGCGCGCGGCGGGATCGCTCAATTTAAAGAGCCCGCCTTGGTCCCCACCGAACACATACTCGGGATGTTCCCGGGCAATCGCTGTGCCCGCCGCCACGCGTTCCGGTTCGAACCAAAGCAGGAATTTCAAGCCCGCCTGGTGGCAAGCGTCACTGACCGGCTTTAGCCCATTCGGAAATTTATCAGGTTTGCAGGTCCAATTGCCCACGCCGTTCGGGAAATCACCCGGGAACCACGCCGCATCCAGCCAATGCGTGTCGCAACCAATATCGCGCGTGGTTTTTAAGGCGCGTAATTGGCCGGCCTCGGTGCTCCATTCGGGGCGGCTGCCCACATAGCGGTCAAAGCATTGCAGCGCTACCGGCAAGCGCAAAGGATGGCCCAATTGCCGCGGCGCATATTCAAACATCAATAATCGGCGGAACCGCTGATGCGCCTCCAACCGGCTGCCTTTCCAGGGCATGACCACGATTCGCGGGCTGCGGATTTTTTCGCCGGGATGCAATTTTAAGTGGGTTTTTTCGAGGCCAGCGGTGAAACGCGTGGGGCCTGCGGGTGAACGCTCAAAACGGGCTTGCCATTGACCCGACCAACCAATACCAGCGATCAGCCCTTCGCCGCCATACTCCAGGTTGAAAAACGGGAAAGTACCATTGGAAGAACGTCCTCCATCGGGCGCGAGCACCACGGATTTGCCCGGATCGATGGGCGTGTCAAACGGCACAAACGAGCGTTCCCCGCAAACATCGCCGGAAATCTGGTGCAACACCACCGGTTTGGCGGAATATCCCGTAGCTAATGAAGTATCGACGGCTTGGATGTTTTCCAAAATGGGAGTGTCGTTGTTGCCTGAATTTTCGAAAGTTATCACCCATTCCGCCGCACCATAAATCGGAAACCCGGTGGCAGTGGCATTCACTTTCAGGCCGGTTTTGGGATCTTTCCATGAAACTTGGTGCAATTGGTGGCCATCACGTTCCACGACTTCCGCGCTGAAGGTCCATTGAGGCAATAGTTGCGAGGACGCAACGCCACCGTACACAAACGAAAACGGCACGCCGGGCAACAGGAAAATCCGGCGATCCTCGTCCGCCCATGCCTGGGAACCGCTATCCAGTGTGATTCGGGCCTCCGCCCAATCGGCCTGGTCACAACTCAAGCCGTCGTCGGTGCCGCCGACTTTAAGCACCAGTTCGCGCGTGCCCGCCGGCAAGGAGACTTCCACGGGCACGGGTTCGCCGCCGCCTCGCAGGGTGGGGGAGTGAAACAGTTCCTTGCCGTTGGCCAGAACGCTGAATTGCGCCGAGCCCATCCGGCCTTGGGTGTTGAAATTATTATCGATGCCCACGCTGGCGGTGAAGGTTTTCGCGCCGGGCGGCAAGGCCAGGGTGATTTCACTGTTCGCATGCGTGCCTAATCCGCGCGCAAATGCATGGCTGCCAATCTTTATGGGGGTGTCGATGCAGGATTGCCCAAAATGCAGCACGCTGTGGTCCTGGCGGCAGGCGATGACCCGGACGAGCGGCGCGTCGGGCGGGGTTTGCCCCGTGAAAGCTTCATAAGTCCAGCGCATCATGCCGGCCTTTTCTTCCGCCGTGGCCAGGATGGAATCGCGCGGCGGGGCGATGGGTATTTCCGAGTCCGTGAGCGCGTAGGCGTTCAGTGCGGTCAGCAAACACAGTGCAACGAGGCAACCGGAATGAATGGACATAGCGCCATTATATCCCGGAACCGGCCACAAGAAAGAAAAACTATTCCGCGTGATCCGCGGCCACATCTTCCCCCGCCCAGATGCGCTGTTGGGTCCAGCGGGCGGCGGGGGCGGTCCAGAACGGATCATCCGCGGGCAGTCCCAAGTGCGTTAGCCCGGTGAGGCACAAATAGAGACTGCCGGTGGCGATGTAGCCTTCACGGATTGCCGGTTGATGTCCCACCGCGCCGACTTGCAGCCAGCCCTCGGAATCGAAGGTCCCCGGGGCTTCGGCCATGCGGCGAATCACCGCCGTCAGCGCACCCCGCACGGCCGCCGGGGGCAGGTTCGTGGGCAATTCATGGCGCAACGCCATGCTCGAGAGATGTTGCAGCGCGCCAAATCGGTACGCGCTGGAGCGGCCAATGACCGGGAACGTTCCCTCGGGCGAGATGAGCCGTTCTTGGATGGCCGCGTAACGCCGGGCGCGTTTTAAGGCTTGGGGCAAGGCGTCCGCCAAAGCGTTCGTTTGGGCCACGCACACGCGCAGCACGTCGAGCAGCATGGGCTGGATGACGTAGCTGTTGTAATAATCCCAGTGCAACTGCGGGCCGTCGCCGTAAGTGCCATCGCCCACGTACCATTGTTGATGCCGCTTCACGGCGTACTCGATCGATTTAAATTCGCACTCGCCGGTGAATTGCCACAAAGCCGCCTCGACCATCGCGGTGAACAGCAGCCAGTTGTTTTCACCGGGTTTTATCTGGCGGGTGAGTTTTAAGGCGTTGGCAAGGTTGACGCGTTCCGACGCGCTCAGCCGGCCCCAAAGCTGCGTGGGCGCGCGCAGCAACCCATGGGCGAGGAACGCGGCGTCCACCAGCGGTTGGCCGCCATTGGTATAGTTGAGGAAACTTGGCGATTGCGGGTCCGTGGCGCGGGCGATGCCCATGGTGGCTAATTCGATGAACCGCGCGCGCTGCTGGCCCTCGGGGGTGGCATCGGGTCCCAACTCCAGCCACGGGGAAATGCCCGCCAGCGTGCGGCCCAGCGCTTCGAGCGCGCTGTACGGGGTGCGATTGCGCTCCCATTCGTGATGCGGCAGGCGCTCCCGCAATTTGCCCTCGGCGGCGGCTTCGAGCACGGGGTGAGCGATGCGAACCAGCACACTCACGGAATACTCGCGGTCGGCTTTACCAGTGCTTTCGGCGGCCAAAGTGGTGATGCCGCTGGCAATCCCTAGCAGGCAAACGGCGAGGGTAAGGATGAATCGTAATTGGTTTAACATGGCGAATTCGCCATATTATTCCCACTTCCGGAGCCGCACTTCAATCCCAAGATCAGTGCCTACGAGATTTTTGAAGGTGGGCGGTTTTTGCGATAAATAGTGATATGGAAACACGATTTTGGGCTTGAATTCGCGCACCGCGCTCGCCGCTTTGGTCATAGTCATGTTGTAATTGCCGTCCATGCAAATGAAAGCTACGTCGATACCTGTTAATGCCCGCATTTCGGCGATGTCATCCGTGTCGCCGCATATATAAAGAGTCTTTCCACCCAGCGTGAGGACATAGCCATTGCCGTTCCCTTTGGGGTGATTGGAATTGTAGGCCGGAATCGCGCGTATGCCCACGCCCAACAATTCAGCGGTGGCCCCGTTGGTCATTTGCACGGCGTTGGTTTTCATTTTACCCGAGAGCGCGGCGTACACGGATTTGGAAACTACCAGGATTGTGTTGGTTTTCTGAATCGCGTTGATAGTGGTGGTGCTGAAATGATCCGAGTGTTCATGCGTCACCAGAATGAGATCGGGACTCGGTAGCGATTTGAGCCGCGTGGAGTAGCCGTCGGCGGGATCGACGCAGATGGTCACTCCATTCCACGTGATCACCATCGTGGCGTGATTGACCGGATGGATAACGGCCAGGCCATTCGTCGTTTCCAGGCAATCGCCGGAAAGCGTGTTGGACATTTGGGCCACGCGATAGAATCGACCGCTAATAAAGGGCGCGGCGGTGTCGGTGTGCTGCAAAGTGCCGCTGGCGTTTGATAAAATGATCAGAGGCGTCCAAGTGGATAACTCCGTTGACGCTTCCACCTGGCAAACTTGGCTGGTGGCGCTATTCAGAGTCAGCCATATTTCGCGATTCGTGAGGACTTGGAGGCTGGTAACGGCGGGAGCATCTTGAGCGAAGCCAGGCGCGAGATGGCCAAGGATCACGAGCATCCAGGCCAGCGCAAATCGGGCGGTGTGGTTATGGCGCATAAATCAGCTTACGCCGCGCATAGCGGCGGTGTTAGGGTTGTCGCCACAACGTACGCCAACCCGGCCTGATGTAAAATGGAAAATAAACGCCCGCTTTGGGGTTGCCCGGCGGCGGCGCTTTGGCGTTTAATCGCCGCGGCATGAGCCGGGTGATCGTGCATTTGGATATGGACGCGTTTTTCGCGTCGGTCGAGCAGCGGGACCGGCCGGAATTGCGGGGCCAGCCCGTGATCGTCGGCAGCCCGCCCACGCAGCGCGGCGTGGTGTGCGCGGCCAGTTACGAGGCGCGGCGCTTCGGGGTGCGTTCGGCCATGCCCAGCGCCACGGCCGGCCGGTTGTGCCCCAAAGGCGTGTTCATCCGGCCGCGCATGGACGCCTACCGGGCCGAATCGCGCCGAATCATGGATATCCTGGCCGCCACCGGCGCCATCGTGGAGCAAACCTCCGTGGACGAAGCTTACCTGGACCTTTCCGCGCAATGCCCGGCGGCGGACGCCGATGCCGCGCTGCTCCAAGCCTTGCCCCTCGCGCGCGCCATCAAATCCCGCATTCAGGCCGAACGCCAATTGACCGCCAGCGCGGGGATCGCCTCCAACAAGCTCCTGGCCAAGCTCGGCAGCGATTACCAAAAGCCCAATGGCCTGACCTTGATTCCCGAGCGCGACAAAGTGGAATTCCTGCGACCCATGCCGGTGCGCGCGTTGTTTGGGGTGGGGAAGGTGACGGAGCAAGTGCTGCTGCAAGCCGGTTTGCGCACGGTGGCGGATTTGCAGGATTTTACCGGCGACTTGCGCCCCCTGGTCGGCTCCTTCGGCCCTACCTTGCGGCGGTTTGCCTTGGGCGATGACACCCGGCCCTTGGACCTCGACGAAACCACCAAGAGCATCAGCACCGAGACTACATTTTTGCAGGACACCGAGGACCGCCCGCTGTTGCGCGCCACCCTGCGCAGCCAGGCGGAGGAAATCGCCGCCGAACTGCGCGAAAAACAGCTCATGGCCAAAACCGTCCAAGTGCGCGTGCGCTACAGCGATTTCACCACCCTGACCCGCCAGCTAACCGTCGAAGAACCCGTGGACGGCCCCAAAGAAATCTACCGCCTAGGCTGCACCCTCCTGGCCTGGCACCAATTGGTCACCCGCCCCCTGCGCCTCCTCGGCCTGGGTGCGAGCCATTTAGTCCCGCCCAGCCAGCAGTTGTGGCTGCCGTTGGAGATGGGGGAAAACGGTTCCAACAAATGAAAGAACACATGGCTTAATATAGGCCCTGTCCCCTAAGCGCGGGAATGCCTGATTTCATTGGGCCTGGCGGGCGCGCTGCCGCGCGCATGCGGGGCGGATTTCGCGGTTGAGTGCCAAATTGGGCCTTTATAATGGGGGGACGCTTATTTGCTGGCCTTGGTTTTGGCGGCGGGGGGCGGAACCGTCGGGCGCACCAGGTGCAGTTCGCCCCGGTCGAGCAACTCCCACTGAACCGTGTCGCCGGCTTCCAAGCCAATGGCTGCGGCCAGCGCCAGCGGGAAGCTCACATACAGTCGGGGCTGTTGCCCTTTGGAGCGGATTGCCTGCACGCGCAGCGGATAGCTGACGGGAATTTTCCCGCTCTCGGACGCACTATTTTCTTGCTTCATGTACGATAGTCTATAGAATAGCTCCTTGAGCTGCCAAATCATTCCTTTCCCTCAGGAATTGCGCCCCACTTTGCCCGCCATCGTCGGCAATGTCGACTA
>MTLE01003257.1_pt1 | contig 41671 bp, 38 predicted proteins | sample 1982461 | NCBI WGS metagenome assembly MTLE01 (sample SAMN05712605, study PRJNA340218) | biofilm metagenome | isolation source: sample SPL anode biofilm adapted to -200 mV | place: USA | collected 2012-02-03
CAAATCTATCCAAATCACGCGTGCCAATCTACAAATTTGTTCCGCAGCGAATGGCATTAATAAAATCAAAATTTACTCAAAATCTGAAAATCCACGCGTGCCGCATACAAATTTCTTCCACCACAAATGACACTAATAACGGCAACCAAACCCACGCGTGGCGTATGCCCAATTTGTTCTGCGCCCAGACGACATTAACAAAATAAAGCAGATTGCTTGTAAGGTTGTAGCAATTTCTTTCTTATCAAACTAATTTCCATATTCATACTTCCCGCCATTTATTTTTTACTGTTGCTTAATTGTTAGCTGGTGCAAAAATTGCGCCAACACTTCCGCACGGCTGGCGGCCTATAGCATAAGCCAAGATAAATCTGCCTTAATTATTCCTCAAATTTTGATTAAAAAACACTTCTCTCAATGGCAATAATTTGTTATTTTATGTTAAAACATTAAAAATTTTCTAAAATGTAAATGTATATACTTATATGTAGCCAGCTTAAAGGGCTGCTTTATTCTAAAAATAGGAAGGATAATTTATGTCAAGGAAACCGTTTATAGCCGGTAACTGGAAGATGCACAATACCGTAGCACAATCTAAAGAACTTGCCCAGGCGCTTAAGAAAGCTCTTAATAAAAACAATGCCGATATTATGATTGCCCCCAGCTTTACCAGCCTTTATGCAGTAGCAGAAGTTTTAAAAGGCAGCAATATTATTTTAGCCGCGCAGGATTGCCACTTTGAAGAAAAGGGCGCATTTACCTCTCAAATTGCTCCGTCACAAGTTTTGGATACAGGCGCGACATACGTTATCATCGGACACAGCGAAAGAAGAAGTTTATTTGGCGACACAAACGAAATCTTAAACAAAAAAGTTAAAGCCGCTTTAACGCGCGGGCTTAAAGTTGTTTACTGCGTCGGCGAAACTCTTATAGAACGCGAAACGGAAAAAACTTACGCCGTAATCCAAGACCAAATTGAAGACGGTCTTAAAGGTTTTACCGCAGAAGATTTAAAAGATTTAGTTATCGCTTACGAACCCGTTTGGGCTATCGGCACGGGCAAAACAGCCACGCCCGAACAAGCGCAGGAAGTTCATAAAGAAATCAGAACATTACTCGCGCAGAAATACAGCGAAGACTTTGCCTCTAAAGTAAGAATCCTCTACGGCGGCAGCGTAAAGGCCGACAATGTGGATTCCATTATGGCCCAGCCCGATGTTGACGGCGTGTTGGTTGGCGGTCAGTCTTTAGAAGCTGAAAAATTTATCAGAATTATTGACTATAATTAAACTATGAACATAGCAAAATATATAGACCATACAGTCCTTAAAGCATTCGCAACCAAGCAAGATATAGAAAAACTTTGTGCGGAAGCCAAAGAATATAATTTTGCTTCAGTTTGCGTAAATCCCGTGTGGGTTTCTTACGCGGCGCAGCTTTTAAAAGGCAGCGGCGTTGATGTTTGTACGGTGATTGGTTTTCCCTTAGGCGCTAATGACAGCGCAATAAAAGCGCAGGAAGCCGCCCTTGCCATAAAGCAAGGCGCTGGCGAGGTTGATATGGTTATCAACATAGGCGCGCTTAAAGGCGGGGACATTGCCGCCGTTAAAGCCGATATCGCCGCCGTGCGCGAGGCAAGCAAAGGGGTTGTGTTAAAAGTTATTATAGAAACCTCTTACCTTACCGACGAGGAAAAAGTTGCCGTCAGCAAAATTTGCGGGGAAGTCGGCGCGGATTTTGTTAAGACCTCTACAGGATTTTCCGATAAAGGCGCAACAGAGCATGACGTTAAACTTATGGCGCAGGCAAGCGGCATAAAAGTTAAAGCGTCAGGCGGAATTAAAACCAAAGAAGACGCCTTAAAGATGATAGAAGCCGGCGCAAGCCGTCTTGGTACAAGTTCGGGCATTAAGATAGTTACGGACTAATAATGATTACACGCTGGGAGATAAGGGAGAATACGGTAACCTCCGGCTCCGTCTACATACTTGCTGTGGTAGGCGATGCCGGTGACGTTGCTTTTATTGAAAAGGAACTTTATTTCTTTTGCAGGCTTGTCAGCGTTAAGCTGCCTCCCTTTACCCACATTTTTGAACTTACCAATATTTCCGACGATGATATGTTGGAAAAGATTCGCGTTAAAATTGAAGAGTGTATCAACGAAACCGCAAACAACGCTACCGCTGTCTTTTCCGCCGATCATCTTGGTAAAGATTTAAATTTAGATGTAATCTCTCCCGAAACGCAGGTTTTCCCTATGGAGTTTACAAAGCCTGCCGCCCAGACAAAAGCGGTTAAACCCGCAACGCAGGAAGCGAAGCCTAAACCTGCCCCTGTCCGCGCGCAGCCCGCGCCAACGCACGATATTTTTACTGCCGAGCCGGGGCCAAGCCTGCACATAGCCGAAGCTACCCGCTATCAGGAAGAACCGCCCACAGTTAAAACAAATTCTAGGCTTTCACTTGCAAAAGACGGCCTTTCTTTTGATAAAGAAGAAGATGCTTTTGAAGGCGGCATACAGTTGGAAAATGAGTTAGATGTAGGCGACGGAACATTTATCAGTCTTGATACGGCAAGCGCAAAAAAATTGCAGGAAACAACAGATTTTAACCCCAACGCAGGTCTTTCAGGTTTGCTTAAAGGCGGCAAGCTTGAGCCTTTAAACACCCAATCCTCGGGGGACCCGCGCAATGTAAGTTCAGAAGGGGTAAGCGTAGTCCCGCACATTCCGCAAACATCTTCGGGCGGGAGTATTTTAAATAAAATTTTCAAAAAGTTTTCAGGCTCGGGCAAGAAGGCGCCCGATACAGAAGTAACATCAGCCACAGCCTCCGCCGCAACGGCAAATATGCAGACGCAGTCGGTAAAGCCTGCCGCAAAGCCCGCGCAAAAAGCGGACGCCTCAGAGGATAAATCCAACTCGCGCACAAGCATTACGCAGGCCGCAGCGGAAGTGTTTAAGGAAAAAAAGCCCGCCCCGTTCAATAATCCTGCCCCACATAATATTGTTGTAACTCCCGACGAGCCGACACCCGATGTATTTAAAAAAACAGAAATACGGCAAAATAATTCTTCCCAAGGGAATAGGGATATGCAGGGTCCTTTGCAGGAGCAAATTTTTTCCGAAGGGGGCAATTTGGGCGGCAATGTTCCCGTTGATGATATTTTTGCGGCAGAAACTATTTGCGATTTTTATGCCAACAGCGAAGAGTTTACCGCCGCCAAACCCGCCGCCGCGCCCAAGAAAGAAGTTGAGGCTATTTTATCTGCCAAGCCTGCCGCCTCCAGACCTATTGAGGACGATTTTACCAATGTTCCCAATCTCTTAGGCCCTGCGGTTAAAGTTCCCGCCAAGGTTAAGCACATTGAGCCTAAAGCGGAAGAAACAGATGCCAGCCCTTTAGGAGACCTCCTTAACAGGGAAGAGCCAGCTCCCGTAGATAAAAACAAAAAGCAGGAAGCAAAACCTTCAGCAAGGCCTAATTTGCTGCCGCAAAAGGAAAAAGAAACGGAATTAATAAAAACTGCGGAAACGGTCGGCATTGTTTTGGCGGACGGGGAAGGAAACGAACAATTTAAAATTACGCCTACAGCCGATGCCGCTCCTGTCAGAGATATTGTTGTTAAAGAAGAAACACCTCACGAAGGGGAGGAGCCGATTTACGAGGCCCCTGCCGAAGGTTTCTTTGCCACGGGTGATTCCACAGGAAATGATATTGCCTCGCAAGATGCAACCAATGTTGCGGATATGCACGGTTTTACAGGTGTTTTGGGCAATGCTCCTGCTGCGCAAAACAAACAAAGCGCTCCGCCGCCTATGCCTAAACCGCAAGTGCCTGCCGCGGCTAAATTGCCGTCGGAGGCCAAAGCCCCATTTATTGCTCCGCCTGCCCCGCAAGTGCTAAAACCTAAAGCGGTATTGTTGGACAAAAACATAAAGCCTGATATAAGCAGGCCTGTTATCGCGTCTGCAAAGCCTTTGGCGCCAAAGCCGCCTCATCCTTTTATGGGCAAGTCAAGCGCGGCTGCGGCTGTTTTAACGCCGCCAAAAGCGGCTGCACCTTCTGTCCGCCCGTCTGCCGCACCTGCGGGTCTATCTCAACAAAAGCCTAAAAATATGGTTGAATTAAATAAAGCTTCGCAACCGCCTGTGCGGCCTGCGTTGCCAACAAGGCCGGCCGCGCCGCCACCGCCGCCAATAATTAAAAAACCTGAAATGGCGCAAAGTATTATTCAAAAGCAAACGGCAGCAAAACAAATATTACGGGGGAGTGAAAAAAATATGACACAAGACGATTTGAACAAAATAAAAAACTTAGCTAAACCTGAACCCAAAGAAGAGGAACAGGCTTCCCCCGCTGCCAAGGTTATTCCCGCTGCTCAGGCGCAGCCTATAAATTTAAAGGCACCGCAGGGTTTGCCTCATGTGCCGCCTCAAAATCCTATCCAAAGAACGGCAGCTTCTCCTACTTCTCCTGCTCGTCCCAATATGCCGCAGATGTCTCGTCCCGCGCCTATATTGCGCCCGTCAGCAGCCCCTGTCGTAAGGCCGCCGCAGGCAATTCCCCAAGCAATTCCGCAAGCGGGCCAGCCTGCGCTAAGACGCCCTGTTGTAAATAATATACAGCAAAGGCCTGCCGCCGCGCCGCAGCCTGCGGTAAAAAAAGAAGATATTGCCGACAGAACAAAAACCGTTGACCATACAATCCAAATTCCGATAGGGCAGATTTACAAAAAGAGTAATTGGCCTTTAGAAGTGCCTTTGGTCCCCACTTTTACTTTTGAAAATATGGACCTTGCCTCCAACCGCTTTCCGCACGCGGCGGCAATGTCTGTTATAGAAAACATCGGTACAATGTATAACCCCTTTGTCCTTTACGGGGAAGGCGGCAGCGGCAAAACGCACTTTTTAAACGCGATGGGTTATGAACTTTCCAAAAAAGTATCGCAGGAAAAAATATTTATAACCAACGGCGTCCGCTTTGCGCGCGGCATACAAAGATATGTTGAAGAGGGCAAAAAAGACACCTTAGACGAATTTTTTAAAAATGCGGAAGTGCTTATAGTAGACGACATACACTTAACCGCGGTTAACGAGCATAACAGAGAGTTTATTTCCAAATTGCTCAACAGATTTTTAAAAGAAAAGAAGCAGATCATAATCTCTTCCAAATATCCGCCCGAAAGTCTTGCACGTTTTGAAGACCTTGTAAACTTCCGCTTAGATCAGGGTTGGGTGTCCGAACTCAAGCAACCGCGCCCGCAGCACTTTGCAAGAATATACAACAAAATGGTGCAGGATTCCGAAATGGGACTTACGGAAGCGCAGTCCCAGTCCTTCTTCGGCTCCAGCGGATACACTTTGGGCGAAATTTCCCGCTACATAAGAAACGCTAAAGTATTACAAAGAAAGATAAAAGACAGCAATGGCCCCGCAAAAGGCTTTGACGAAATTCTTTCCTATATGCTTGCCGTTTCGGGCGAGGACCAAAATAGCCAGATAGTAATAAAATCTTTTGAGGATATTGTTTCCCTCCAACGCGGCGAAAATATGGACTGGGGCAGCTTCGGTTTCTTCTTCCCGCAGGATCAGGCCGATAAATTTAAATGGATAGCCTACTCCACAATGCAGAGAGCCAAAGAACTTGGTATAAAAGGCGGTTTTAACTTTGCTCTAAAGTCGGCTTACTCCACGGAGCATATAATATCCTCCGCTTTTAAAATTGCCAATATCTGCGATAATAAAAACCTTAAAGGCGCAATTATTTTAGGGCCCAGCAGCATTGCCTGCACGCCTGCCATAAGGGATAATTTTTACGATATTTTAAGCCACATGCTTGAAATTATGATGATACGCTGCGGCATTATAAATGCCGAAGGCATTAAATTGCCCAGCTCTTACGTTAAAGTTTTGGGCGACGTGCTTAAATAAGAGGATAATCTGATGAAAAAACTGTTTCTTTTAGCTTTAACGCTTTCCGTTGTCTGCGGCTGCCAAAGGTTTAATATCGGCCCTAAAGGGGAAGGCGAATATGTTATAGGTTCCGCGACGGTGGAATATAAAGCCAATGCAATTTCCGCGATGAAGAAAGAAGCCTTCCGCAAAGCGCAGTATGACGCGCTTGAAAGAGCGGTGCGCGTATTTTTATCCTCCAGCACGTTAATGGAATACCCCGACGCTGTAAAAAAAGATATTTTGGGCAAGCAGGATAATTACATAAGAAACGCTTATGTAAAAACAGCCTATCGCAAGGGCGACAGTTATTATATGGAAGTCCGCACAATGGTGTTGGTAAGCGATTTATCTTTAAAGATGAAAACTATTCAGGACAGTTCTTACATAAAGAAAACAAATATACTTGTTGCCTCGCGCGAAAGCGTGGGCGGGCAGGTTACCATGGACCAGCGCTGCCGTCAGGGAATATACAAAAAACTTAAAGGTTACCCTTATGCCCTTTTTGACGGCGGTAACTTAAGCCAAAACAATTTAGACGATAATACAAGCGTGGTTGATAAAGCAAAAAAAGACGGCGCAAGATTTGTTATTATAGCCGACGCTTCCGCCGACCAGCTTGAAGGCGCAACACAGTTTGCCGCCAACTTTACAACGATGAGAGCGAAAGTAAATCTTAAAGTCGTAGCCGCCAGCAACTACCAGTTGGTAGCGGAAGCGGCGGAAAGCTTTAGCGGGCTTGACGCCGTGCAGGATATAGCCGTGCAAAAGGCGCTTACCGGCGCGTGCGAAAATGCCGCGGGTCAGGTTGCCGAGCAAATTATGAACGCGGTAAATTCCGCCAAGACATTTAAGTTTACGGTAAACGATGTAAAGACTATTGAACGTTTGGAAAAACTTCAAACAATTTTGCGCACTTTGCCGGAAGTGGAAGAATTCAGCCTTACAAAGTACAACAACTCCAACGCCACTTTTGACGTTCAGGCAAATGTAAAATCCTCAGAGGAGTTTTCCGCCAAAATAATCCGCAAATATTATGCCAACTTCGGCATACAGTCTGTCGGCGCGGATTATGTGGAAATGCAATTTCTGTAATTATGCTTGCTAATATCACCTCGGGCTGTATAAAGGGTATAGAAGGTTTTGTCGTCTCCGTAGAGGTTGATATTTCCGCGGGGCTGCCCACATTTACTCTTGTGGGGCTGCCCGACCAGGAAGTTAAAGAAGCAAAAGACCGTGTGCTTGCCGCCGTCAGAAACAGCGGCTTTGACGCTCCCCTTAAAAAAATCACTATCAACCTTGTCCCTGCGGAAATTAAAAAAGGCGGAACTCATTTTGATTTGCCCATTGCCCTTGGCATACTTGCCGCAAGCGAACAGCTTAGCGCGCACGCTTTGGAAAAACTTAAAGATATTGTTTTTATAGGCGAACTTGGCCTTAACGGTAAAGTGCATTCCTGCGCGGGCGTTTTGCCTATGCTTATTTCTCTTAAAAAACTGGGCAAAGATAAGGCTGTTATTCCCGCCGCAAACCTTAACGAAGCCGCCTTTGCGCGCACAAACGGTTTTGGCGCACACAATTTAAAAGAAGTTGTTACAATGCTGGAGGAAGAAGCATCTTTCCCCGTTGCGGCGGAACAAAACGCTATTGATGATTTTAGCGCGGAAGATAACTTTGGGGAAGACTTTAGCGAAGTTAAGGGCCAGCCGCTTGCCAAGCGCGCTTTGGAAATTGCCGCCGCAGGCGGGCATAATGTGCTTTTAATGGGGCCGCCGGGTACGGGCAAAAGTATGCTAGCCAAACGCTTTTCGGGCATATTGCCGCCGCTTACCCACGGCGAGGCTTTGGATATTATGCAGATATATTCCGTCTGCCGCCTGCTGGGCAAAAATAAAACTGTTTTTAAAAGACCGTTTAGGGACCCGCACCACACAATATCGGATATCGCTCTTGTCGGCGGCGGGCAAACGCCAAAACCGGGGGAAGTCTCTTTAGCGCATAACGGCGTTTTGTTTTTGGACGAATTTGCGGAATTCAGCCGCAACTCGCTTGAAGTTTTAAGGGAGCCGCTTGAAACCTTTAAAGTAACAATATCACGCGCAAAGGATACATTTACCTTTCCCGCAAAGTTCACTTTAATAGCGGCTATGAACCCCTGCCCGTGCGGCTACCACGGCCACAATACCAAAACCTGTAATTGCACGCCGTTGCAGATAAGCCGCTATAAAGCAAAAATATCGGGCCCGCTTTTAGACAGAATTGACCTTACCGTAAACCTTAACCCCGTTGATTATAAAGACTGGCAAAAGAAAGCGGAGGGTGAAACCAGCGCGCAAATAAGGCAGCGCGTAAGCGCGGCGCGCGAAATGCAAAAACAACGTTTTAAAGGCAGTCCTACCACGGCAAACGCTTTTATGAGCGTAAGCGAAATTAAACGCTTTTGCGCCTTGCCGCAGGGCGGCGGGGAAATTTTGGAACTGGCTATGAAGAAGCTCGGCCTTTCCGCCCGCAGTCTGGATAAAATATTAAAGACGGCCCGCACCATTGCAGATTTGGCTGGCAGCGAAGACATTAAAAAAGAACACATTATAGAAGTTATGCAGTATCGCCCGCTGGACAGAAAAGGCGTAAGCGATATTTAGTTTTAAGGATAATAAATGGCGTTAACCGAGCAGGAAAAACTTGCTTTAATAAAGATAAATTCCTTCAGCTATTTGCGCGCGGATTGGGCAAACAGACTGCTGGAGATTTTCGGCTCGGCGGAAAATATTTTAAAGCAAGATGCCCGCACCCTTAGCGAAGAGGGCAAAATATCGCTTGAAACAGCTGAAAGATTTTTAAAAAATACCGCCGCTTTAGACGCGCAGGCGGAAATGGATAAAACATTTAAAGCGGGCGGCAAAATAATATTTAAAGGCCAAAGCGATTATCCGCAAAGTTTACTTTCAATAAAAGAACCGCCCCTCGCGCTTTATGTCCGCGGCGTATTAAACGCAGAGGAAGTCCCCACCGTAGGTATGGTAGGCACGCGCAAAATTACGCCTTACGGCAGGCGCGCCTGTAGTCGCTTGGCGGAAGATTTGGCGCAATGCGGAGTAATTTTGGTAAGCGGCCTTGCCCGCGGCATAGACAGCATTGTTCACGCGCAGGCCGTAAAAAATGCTAAACCCACTTGGGCTTTGGTTGGTACCGGCATAGGCCGCTGCTACCCTGCGGAAAACAGAGATTTGGCAAGAGCCATAATTGATAATGGCGGCGCAGTAATATCGGAACTCCCTTTTGACGCGCCCCCGCTGGCCCAGCATTTCCCGCGCCGTAACAGGCTTATAGCGGGTCTTTCCCGCCTTGTGGTAGTGGTGGAGGGGGAAAGTAAATCAGGCGCGCTTATAACCGCAAAAATGGCTTTAGAGCAGGGCCTTGACGTGCTTGCCGTCCCCGGCCCGATAGACAGCCCGCAGAGCGAAGGAACCAACAGGCTTATTAAGCAGGGCGCGGCTATGGTAATGGACGCAAGAGATATAATAGACGCAATGCCGCTTAATTTAAAACTTGGCCTTAACACCAAAAAACTTTATAATGAAGAGAAGCCCCAAACCGATAATTTTACCGAACCCGAACTTTTGCTTTTAAATCTTATCGGCGAGGGCAGCAAAACGATAGACGACCTTGCCCTGCAAACGGACATGGAAATAAGCGAAATTGCGGGAATACTTTTTAATTTAGAAATTAATTCCGTCGTTTACTGTGCCGACGGGAAATATTCAAAAAATAAATTTTAGCAATGGCAGTACCAAAGGAAAATAAAACAATGGCAACTAAACCTACAAAAACAGCAGCAAAGCCGTCTTCCGACGGAAAAGCTTTGATAATAGTGGAATCACCCACAAAGCAAAAAACCATAAGTAAAATTTTAGGGTCTTCCTATATAGTCAGAAGCTCCTTCGGCCACGTGCGCGATTTGCCTTCAAAAGAAATCGGCGTAGACGAAAAGAATAATTTTAAACCCACATACGTCGCCAGCGGCAAACCCAAGATTATAGCGGAACTTAAAGACTCTTTAAAAAAGTCTGATACCGTCTATCTTGCTACTGACCCTGACCGTGAAGGGGAAGCTATCGCATGGCATTTATTTGAACTTTTAAAATTAAAGCCGGAAAGTACCCGCCGTATTTACTTTCACGAAATTACGCCAAGCGCCGTCAAAGAATCCTTTGACCACGCCAGAGGCATAGATTATAACCTTGTGGACGCACAGCAGGCCAGACGCGTCTTGGACAGATTGGTGGGTTATAAACTTTCCCCGCTTTTGTGGCGTAAAATTACCAGCGGGCTCAGCGCGGGCCGCGTGCAATCCGTCGCCGTGCGCCTTCTTACCGAACGCGCAAAAGAAATTGCCGATTTTAAGGAAGAAGCCTATTGGTCCATACAAGCCAAGGTGCAAAAGCAGGGTGTTAAGCCCGATTTTACCGCCCGTGTTTTAAAGTGGGAAGGTAAAAACGTAGAGCAAACCACCACCTACAAACTTTTTGCGGAAGACTATAAAGTTAAAACAACCGTCTTTAAAGATAACGAAAGCCTCGCCCCCGCCAACGCGGTATTAAGGGCGGGCCCGCTCGTCGTAGAAAAAATTGAGAAGAAAGAAGTAAAACAAAAACCCAAACCGCCTTTTATCACCAGCTCCATGCAGCAGGACGCTTACAATAAAATAGGTTTCTCTTCCCAAAAAACTATGATGACCGCGCAAGGTCTTTACGAAGGTATAGAAATCGGCGGGGAAACAATAGGTTTGATAACCTATATGAGAACCGACTCCTTTAACGTATCCAAACAGTTACAGGAACAGACAAATAAATTTATTAAGGAAAAGTACGGCCCCGCTTTTGCCCCCGCCTCCGCGCCTGTTTATAAAGGCAAGGTAAAAGGCGCGCAGGAAGCGCACGAAGCTATCCACCCTACCGACGTGTACCGCACGCCGCAAAGCTTAAAGCAGTATTTAACTTCCGACCAATATAAACTTTACGAGCTTATCTGGTTAAGGTTTGTTGCCTCTCAAATGTCCGACGCGGTATTTAACACGGTTTCCGTTGATATTTCCGCAGGCGGCGCGGACAAATGTATGCTGCGCGCCAACGGCAGAACGGTAAAATTTAACGGGTATCTTTCCGTCTATCAGGAAGAGCAGGACGAAAATGACGACCAGGAAGATAAAGAAGACGCATTGCTGCCTATATTAGAGCAGGGCGACACGCTTAAACTTTTGGAAGTTATTACAAAGGACCACAAAACCGCGCCCCCGCCAAACTATAACGAAGCCAGCCTTATTAAGACTTTGGAAAAGCACGGTATCGGCAGGCCGTCTACCTACGCGCCCACAATCAAAACTATTATCGATAGAAAATATATAGAAAAGCAGGCTAAAACCAATAAACTTTTGGCTACAGATTTGGGTATAACGGTAACCGAACAGCTTAAAGAATTCTTTAAGGATATTATGGACCTTTCCTACACCGCAGGCGTGGAAGAAAAGCTGGACGATATCGCCGAAGGCAGCAAACAATGGGTTAAGGTAATACAGGAATTCTATGACGGCTTTACCAAAGATTTGGACAATGCCGCCAAGAATATGAAAAAGCCCGTACCGACGGTAGCCAAGGACGAAAAATGCCCTATTTGCGGTTCCGAAATGCTTATAAAACACAGCAAATACGGCGAATATTTAAGCTGCTCCAAATATCCCGAATGTAAGGGTAAAAAGAATTTAAGCGGCGCGGCCTCCGTTCCCCCGCAAGCTACATCTGAAGTTTGCGAAAAGTGCGGCGCGCCTATGGTTATCAGAACAGGCAGAAGAGGCAAATTTATGGCCTGCTCCGCCTACCCCACCTGCAAAAATACTTACTCCATAGACGCAGAGGGCAAAAAGGTAGCTTCTACGGGGCCTTTAGATTCGGGCCGTAAATGCGAAAAGTGCGGCAAGCCTATGGTATTAAGACGCAGCGCAAAGGGCAGCTTTTTGGGTTGCAGCGGCTACCCCAAATGCAAAACCATAGTAAACGTTACCCCCGACGAGATAGAAGAGATTAAAAAGAAAAACGAAGCACAATAAAATTGAATGCTAAAGCAGATAGAAAACTTTAAGCTGCATTTACGCGGCAGAAATTTATCCCCCAATACTTTGCGCGCTTACACGGGCGATTTGGGGGAGTTTGCCGCGTATATGTCGCTTAGAAATTTGCTTTCCGTAAGGGATTTTACCTTGCATAATATCCGCGGCTACCTTGCGCTTGAGCAAGCCAAAGAAATAGCCAGAAGCAGTATGCTGCGCAAGATAAGCGCGCTTAGAAGTTTTGCTAAATATCTTTCCAACCGCGGTATGATAAACTCCAATCCGTTTAAGCTTTTTTCCGCGCCTAAGCGCGAAAAGCTTTTGCCTAAATTTATGACGGAAGACGAAGCCGCCCGCCTTATGGATACGCAGGTTAGCGCGCGTTACGGTCAGCGCAATAAAGCCATTTTGGAACTTATGTATTCCAGCGGACTCAGACGCAGCGAAACGCTGGGCCTTAACGTCGGTGATATTAACTTTAGCGAAGGTTACGCAAAGGTGTTGGGTAAAGGTAATAAAGAAAGGCTTGTACCCGTTACCGATATAGCTTTGGAAGCTATCAGCAATTACCTTTCCACCCGCGCGGGCGTTACGCCCTCCAGTCCTTTATTTTTGGGCAGCCGCGGCACGCGTATCAGCGGGGAAGGCCTTGCCCAGCTTGTCAAAAAGAGCGCGGTTAAAACAAATTTAGCGCGTAAAATTACGCCGCACAGTATAAGGCACTCTTTTGCGACACATCTTTTAAATAACGGATGCGACTTAAAAACTTTGCAGGAAATGCTGGGCCATAAAAGCTTGGGCGCAACGCAGGTTTATACGCACGTTTCTCTTGAAAGACTTAAAAAAGTCTACAATGCCGCGCACCCTAAAAGCGGGGGGAACAAATGATTGCTTTAGGTATTGATATCGGCGGAACTTTTATTAAATTTTTTGCCATAAACGAAAAAGGAAAAATCCTTAAAACGCACAGCGCCCCCACAAGCACCGCACTAAGCGCGGAAGAATTTTTGGACTGGCTTGCCAAAACCGTTAACGATTGGAAGTCCGAACTTAAAGTAAAAAATTGCGAAGGCATTGTGTTGGGCGTAGGCACCGCGGGCGATACCGATAATGCAAAAGGCGTTTTGCGCTTTGCCCCCAATTTGCCCTGGCGGGATTTGCCCATAGGCCGCGGCCTTACCAAAAGAACGGGCTGCAAGTGTTTTGTATCAAACGACGCCAATATGGCGGCGTGGGGCGTTTACTCCAAAGAACTTAAAAAGAAATATAAAAATATTATAGTTGTAACCCTTGGCACTGGTGTTGGCGGCGGCGTTATTATGGACGGTAATCTTGTGCAGGGCGCAACAGGCTCCGCGGGAGAGCTGGGCCATATTTGTATAGATTTTGCCGCCGACGCTCCGCTTTGCGCGTGCGGACAGCGCGGCTGCCTTGAGGCTTTTGCGGGAACAAAAGGCATACGCCGTTTGGCGCAGTCCGCGGCGGAAAAATATCCGCAAAGCGAACTTGCAAATTTACTCAGGAGCGAAGAATTTTCCGTCAGTCTTATCTCCAAAGCGGCCGAAAAAAATGATAAGGCCGCGCTTGAACTTTGGCGCGATATCGGCCGCAATTTAGGCGGCGGCATTGCCAATATGGCTTTAATTTTAAACCCCGACGCTGTTGTGCTTACGGGCGGCGTTTCACGGGGGGCGCAGTATTTTTTACCCGCGGTAAAAGAAGTCTTTGCTCGGCAGACTATAAAAACGCCGTTTAAACATTTAAAGGTTTTAATCTCTAAAGAAGGCAATATAGGCGGCGTAGGCGCGGCTATGTATGCCTTAGATAAAATAAATGAAAAATAGTTTTTACGCAATATTACTGGCCTGCGTTTTGTGTGTAAACGCGGCCGCAGAAGATTATAAACTGCCAAGCCCCACTAAAGAGCAGTTTATATACTTTACCGCCGACCAGGTTACCTACGACCAAAACGGCGGCGTTGCCGCGCTTCAAGGCAATGTGGAAATTGTTATAAACGACGGGGCCGCGCCAAAAGTTATTAAAGGCGAAGACATACAAATACTTACCGAAAATAAATTGCTTATCTCTAAAGGCAAAACAATTATCAGCGGTATGGGCGGCACCTTTGAAGCTTACGATATTAATTTTGATATTCCCTCGCGCGCTTTGATAATGAAGAATGTTACCGCGGACTATTCCCCCGTGCGTATAATAAACGCGCAGGAGATGTCTGTCAAAGACGGTAAATATACTCTTGTTAAAGCCGATATGACCTGCTGCAACCTTGAAAAGCCTCACTACACCTTAAGTTTGGGTAAAGCGGTTTTTAAACCCGGTGATATTATTTACGGCACAAATGCCGTGGTAAAGTTTGGCAAGGTTCCCGTGTTTTATTTACCTTTTGTCTACCGCTCGCTTAATACGGAAAGAATTCTTACTACGTACTTTGACTTTACGCAAAGCGATAACACTGGTTTGGGCCTGCTTACTTCCACCGTATTCTCACTCGGCGGATTTAGCGCGGCGGCTAACTTGGACTATTACACAAAAGCGGGCGTGGGTTACGGGACAGAAGTATCCTATAATAATCCGCAAAAGTTCCGCGGCTCTTTGCAGTACTACGCAATCAACGACAGAGTGCAGGATAAAAACCGCTGGGGCGTTGACGGCGGATACTGGTGGGAGGTTTATGATTCTTCCGACAGTCTTGCAAAAAAAGACGGAGCTTTATACTTCAGCCAGTTTGAAACAAGGAATGTATCCGACGCTGATTTTAACGACGATTTCTTCCGCTCCAATCCTTATGTCGTTTCGCCAGATAAGTTAACGCGCGCGTCCGTTGTGCGCCAAAGTTCCGCTACCACATTAAGGGCAAGCTACAGCAACCGCAGCCAGTTAAATGCCGACGACAAAACCTATTCCAACGCGCAGGAAGTTTTGCCTAAGCTGGAACTTATTTTCCACCCGTTTGCCATAAATAATACGGGGCTTATAAACAATGTTAAGTTTGATTTTAACAGCAGCAGAATAGGCGATTACGATTTTGTGCAGTACGGCCACGGCAACTGGACAACCTCTAAAGATTTTAAACTTCACCGTAATTTTACTTTAACTCCCACCGCTTTTTACGACCAGGAAATTATTTTTAAAGACCCTACAAATAATGATGAAGACACCCTTGTCGGCCGCTTTGGCGGGCAGCTTAATTTACGCTCGGATTTAATTACGGGTATGCTGGATACCGGTTATAAATATACGCGCAGGACGGTAAGCGGCTCTTTAACCAGCAGCAGCCAAAATACAAATAATTCCGACGCGGAAGAAGAATATAATTTATTTTATATCCAAAACTATTATATGCCCACTCAAAATACTTACTTTAAACTTGCCACGGGCTACGACGCAAGTAACTCTAAAGAAGACTGGGCTTTTAAGTACAGGGCGGAACCTGTTACGGCGGAAGTCGGTTATTTTTCCCCGCTGACGGGTACAAGCTTTTTCCTGCAAAATTTATACGATGTCTATAACGGCAACCAAGCTTTTGTGTTAGATAGCACATTTAAAAGTTTAAACGGCAGTTACGCCAATTTGGGCATAGCCAATTACAGCACGGACAGGAGCAGCTTTTTGGTAACCTCAAAGTTTATGCTTGCGCCCAAAGGTTTTACTTGGCGCGCGGATATGGGTTTGGATTTTGAGATTGACGGCTCCTCCTCCGTCAGCGCGTATTCAAAGCACATAAAAGTTTATAAAGATTTCCACGACGTAACGCTTATGGTGGGTGTGCGCGACAGAAACCAAAACCTTTCCTTTACGCTAAGGATAAATATCCTTTGCGGAGCCGCGCCCGCGCAAAGTAAGGCGCAAAAAGAAATCAATCAATACCGCTACCCTTGGCGCGACGACAGAATGATAAGGGACAATTTTTAATTTAAAGCAGCAAAAGAGGCGATTATGAAGAAGACAACTGTACCTTACGGCAGTATAGAAGTTATTTGCGGATGTATGTTTTCCGGCAAAAGTACGGAGCTTATTAAACGTGTGGAAGAGTGTATTAAAAACGGTCAAAAGGTGCAGGTGTTTAACTCCAGCCTTGATAAACGCTACACAAATAAAGGCATTGCTACCCACGACTTAAAAAAGATTTCCGCCACGCATATAACCAAGGCGCAGGACGCTTTGGAATTAATTAAAAAGAATACAGATGTCGTAGCCTTAGACGAAGTTAACTTTTTTACGCGCGATATTGCCCCCGTCGCCATTGCTTTGGCAAAGCTGGGCAAGCGCGTTATATGCTGCGGTTTGGATTTAGATTTTAAGGCCGTCCCTTTTGAAAGTACTGCCCAGCTTTTAGCTGTTGCCGATAAAGTTACCAAGCTTAAGGCGCGCTGCAATGCCTGCAATGCGCCCGCCACGCGCACGCACAGGACTGTTGCAATTAAGTCAAGGATTTATGTTGGTGGGGCTGATGATTATGAGCCTTTGTGTGCCGATTGTTTTAATGAGGCGCGTGTTCAAGAGGAAGCCACCGAAGCTGTTGCCGCTTAAGAATAATATTTGTTCTGTGCCGACTTATGCTGCTAGCAATTTGGCGTAAGTCGGCTGTTTTATTTGTTCTGCCATACTAAATATAGCTAGCATCTTTCCATATTTCGGTAAATTTTGATTTTTTCTTCGCTAAAGTATCGAGAGTCGCTCCGCTCCCATTCTTCTTTATACTTCGCACTCAGAATAAAATCAAAATTTCCTCAAAATCTGAAAATCCACGCGAGCAAATCTACAAATTTGTTCTGCAAATAAAATCACGTAATTTTTTGGAGCAATAAAAAAGCGTCGGGCTAGTTAAACCTGACGCTTTAAAATTTATATTTTCTTACTTAACGCCGTTTTTGGGGCAAAGCTTATTAAGAGTACACTCCTCACACTTCGGCCCGCGCGCAAAACAAACGCCGCGCCCGTGCCATATCAAACCGTGGCTTATCCAATGCCATTCTTTTTGCGGCATCAACTTCATTAAATCCTGCTCCACTTTAACGGGGTCCGTATTTTTGGTAAGCCCCATACGATAGGCCAAACGCTTAACGTGCGTATCCACTACAACGCCCACGCTTATGCCGTAAAAATCCTGCAATACAACATTAGCGGTTTTGCGCGCCACACCGCGCAGCGTAAGCATTTGCTCCATTGTGTTTGGCACAACTCCGTTAAAATCCTTAACAAGTTTTTTTGAAGTTTCTAAAATTGATTTTGCCTTAGCGTGATAAAACCCCGTGGATTTTATTATTGCTTCTATATCTGTAATATCAGCCGCCGCCATTGCCTGCACGGTGGGGAACTTTTTAAACAAGGCGGGCGTAACCATATTCACGCGCTTATCCGTGCATTGGGCGGAAAGTATTACGGCGCACAAAAGTTCAAAAGCATTATTATAAGCCAATGCCGTTTTTGTTTTAGGGTAAAGTTTTTTTAAGCCTTTTATAAGCTCAGGCAGTTTTTCTTTTTTTATCAGCATATCTTCTGTACGCTACGCACAAAGCCAGAAAAAATAAATTAAAAATTATTATCACCGCGCCGCTGGGTATATTAAGCAGGAAGGAAAAGTAAATACCGCAAAGCACGCTGGCGACGGAAAATGAGGCGGCGTAAATTAATGTTCTTTTAAAATTACCACCAAGCTGCAAAGCCGCGGACGGGGGAATAATTATCATGGCGGAAACAAGCATAATACCAACCACTCTTAGCGCCACCACTACCGCCACGGAGGTTGTAAGAACCAAAATTATATTTATACGGTTTACGTTAACGCCCGATACTTTTGCAAAATTCTCGTCAAAAACAAGCGCTATTAAATCGTTATAAAAAACATAAATTATACCCAAGATAAGCAGGGCCAACACGGCGGCAAGGATAAGTTCCGCTCCGCTTACCGTCAAAATACTGCCAAACAGGAAAGAGAGTAAATCCACATTAAACCCGCCCGCCATAGCCGCCAGTATAAGCCCTGCGGAAATCCCCGCCGCGCTTACTATACCCAAGGCTCCGTCGGTGTATATCTTTGCCGTCTGCGTTATTTTGTAAATACCCAAAGAGCTTAACATAACCACGGGTACCGCCATAAAAATGGGGCTGGTTTGCGTTACAAGGCCCAAGGCAACGCCGCTTAGCGCAACGTGGCTCAGACTATCCCCTATCAAAGAAAGACGCTTTAAAACCAAAAATACGCCAAGCGCGCTTGTTATTATTGCTATCAGCACGCCCGCCAAAACCGCGCGTTGGACAAAGGCGAAGGATAAAAATTCTATAAGGCTCATTTATCCTCCTTAAACGGGCAGCAGTCCTGCGTGTGCAGGTGGTCCATTAAATGTTGCGTATACGGGCCAAAGTAATTTGTAACTTTGTCCGAGATGCAAAAATCCTGCTTATTGCCGTAAAATATAATATTTTTATCTAAGATTAAAAATTTGTTTACATATCTTCCCGCCTCGGCAATGTCGTGCGTTATCAAAAGTATCGTAGTGCCGTTTGTTTTGTTTAGGGAAGAGATTAAATCAAAAAAAGATTGTCTGGAGGAGCTGTCCAAAGCTGTTGAAGGCTCGTCCAAAATAAGAAGAGCAGGATTGTTAATTATTGTTCTTGCCAGCAATACGCGCTGTTGCTGCCCGCCCGAAAGCTGCCAAAATAATTTATGTTTAAATTTATCGCAGCCTGTCTTTTCCATAGCGGCAAGCGTTTTTTGATTGTCGTGTTTATTAAAAATTCTGGGATAATTTTTTGTGCTTAAAAGCCCTAAGCGGGCAACCTCAAAAGCCGTAAGCGGCATTAAAGAAGGCGGGTTAATTTTTTGTTCAAGATAACCAATCTCGCTCCATTTATCAAAGCGTTTTATATCCTGACCAAAAAGCTTAACCCGCCCTTTTTGACTTTCAAGTAAACCTAAAATTATTTTGATTAAAGTGGTTTTGCCGCTGCCGTTGGGGCCGAGTACGCCCGTAAAATCTCCCTTAGACGTGGCAAAGGAAATATCTTCAAGCACTCTTTCCTGCCCGTAACTGAAGGCAACTTTATCCGCTTCAATCAAATACATATCAATTAGCCTCTGCGCAGCCCAACCCTTCGGAAAGATTTTGCAAATTCGCCATCATAAGCTGACGGTAGGAAACGCCTTTATCAAAATCTTCCTTAGTGATATGTTCAATAGAATAAAGCAGCAGAATTTTTGCGCCCGTTTCATTCGCTATTGTTTGGGAGAGTGCGGGGTTTACCGCTTGTTCCGTAAAGATATATTCCACATTATTATCTTTAATTTGTTTAATCATTTCCGCCATATCTTTTGCGGAAGGCTCTTGGTCCAAAGTCGCGCCGACGAGCGGTTTAAAATTAAAATTATAATTTTGTGCCATGCGCTTAAAAGCGATATGGCCTATATGGTAAATATCTCTTGTTTTGCATTGCGCCAGCATCTTGCCGTAAAGCCTGTCTAACATAGTAAGCTCGTGCTGAAAGCCCGCCACATTTTTAAGCAGTTCCTGCTCTTTCTGCGGATATTTTTGCGCTACATACATAGCCATATTTTGCGCCATTGCGGAGGCATTATTAAAATCCATCCAGATATGCGGGTCCCCGTCGGCAGAAGGCATATTGCTGTCCAATGCTAAACCTGCGTCATTAGACATTTTTTTAGCCCAAGGCTCCATTCTGTCGCTGGTGTAAAAGAAGAACTCATTTTGATGAATATCAATTACCGTTTTTGGCAAAGGCTCAAAAGAATGCGGCTCTGTACCGGGGGGGATAACCATTGTTATCTTTGCCACATTATTAAGAGTTTCTTTTGCTATCGTATATGGTACATAGCTTGAAACCGCTACACTCATCATTGGCGTTTGTTCCGTTTCAATGACGGGGGAAACGAAAGGCTTTTTATCTCTGTTAATGTTATAAAATGCAAACACGGCCGCGCACACAAGTGCCGCCAGAGATATTAATGCAGTTGTTTTATTTTTCATATTTATTAAATTATCCCAAGTTCCTTCCCGCACTTTTTAAAGGCGGCTACCGCAAATTCCAAGTCCTTAATTTCGTGTCCTGCGGTAACTATTGTTCTAAGTCTTTCTTTGCCTAAAGGTACTGTGGGGAAGACTATTGAAAGCGCAAACACGCCTTCGTTAAAAAGCATTTGGCTTAAGGCATGGGCTTTTTTGCTGTCGCCCACCATAACGGGTGTTATGGGCGTTTGGCTGTGGCCCGTGTCAAAACCTGCTTTTTTAAGTTCTTCCTTAAAGAACTTTGTATTATCCCAAAGTTTTTGGATAAGTTCTGGTTCGTTATAAATAACGTCCAAGCCCGCAATGCAGCTTGCTATAACGGCTGGCGGGTGGGAGCTGGAAAATAAGAAAGGCCTTGCCACCGATTGCATATACTGCTTTAAGTTAAGGCTGCCCGCCGCGTATCCGCCGATAGTGGCGAAAGCTTTGGAAAGCGTGCCTATCTGTATATCAACATGGCCTTTAAGATTGTAATGCGCGACGGTGCCGCGTCCCTGCGGCCCCAAAACGCCGCTGGCGTGCGCGTCGTCAACCATAGATACGACATCGTATTTTTTGCACAGTTCAACAATTTCGGGCAGCAGAGCAATATCGCCGTCCATGCTGAACACGCCGTCGGTAACAAGCATTTTTCTGCGTGCTGCGCGGACTTCCGGCTGTTCCAAAATTTCTTTAAGATGCGCCATATCATTGTGGCGGTAAACTTTCTTTTTTGCTTTTGAAAGGCGTCCGCCGTCTATGATTGAAGCGTGGTTAAGTTCGTCGGAAATCAAAACATCTTCGGGCGAAGTCATAAGGCTTTGGCAAACCGCTACGTTAGATGTAAAACCAGATTGTATAACAAGCGATGCTTCCGTCCCTTTAAATTCCGCCAGTTTTGTTTCCAACTCCTCGTGCAGGGAAGTGGTGCCGATGATGGTGCGCACGGCAGCCGTGCCTATGCCAAACTGCTCGGTAGCTTTAATTGCCGCCGCTTTAACCTTGGGGTGATTTGCTAAGCAAAGATAGTTGTTGGAGGTTAAGTTTACAACTTTCTTCCCGTCTATCATTGCCACGGGGCCTTGCGCGCTTTGCAGTACGCGGGGCTGTATAAAGCGGTTTTCCTGCTTTAATGTTTTAATTTCGTCTTCCAAAAAACCTAATGTATTCATTTTTCTTTTACCTTAAATTACGGAACAAGTATAATTTTGCCGCATTCCTTTTTGGGGTCGCTGGCGACGGCAAAGGCCTTTTCAAAATCTTTCATTTTAAAGGTGTGTGTTATTACGGGGCGCGGGTCTATGGCTTTGCTCTTTAACAAGCTTTCCATTTTGTACCAGCTTCTAAATATCTCTCTTCCCGCAATGCCCTGCATACGCACGGCTTTAAAAACAATTTGGTTGGCGTAGTCTATTGTAACGTCTTCTTTGGGCAGGCCGAAAGCCACAAATTTACCCGCAGGTTTAACTGCCTTTAAAGCGGTATTTATTGCAGCGTTATTGCCCGACATTTCTATAACTATATCAACGCCGCTGGCTTCCCCGCCTGCGTCAATAATTCTTTTAAGAGTATTGTCTTCTCTGGGGTCAAGGATAATATCCGCGCCCATTGTGTGCGCAAGTTTCTTTCTGTAGTCAGAAGTTTCAAGGCATATAACGCGCGCCGCGCCGCAGGCTTTTGCTATCTGCGTGGCAAATAAACCTTGCGGTCCGCAGCCGGAAATTAAAACCGATTTACCTATAATATCTTCCGACAGCGTGGCAAAAACGGCATTGCCCAAAGGTTCCATTATGGAGCCTATATCTTTTAAAGAGTCGTCGGAATGCCTCCACGCGCAACGCGCGGGAACGGCGGCGTATTCCGCAAAGCCGCCTTGTACGTCTATGCCTAAAATTTTTAAATTGGAGCAAACATGGCGCTGATCGTTCCTGCATTGATAGCACATGCCGCAGAAAATATGGGATTCAACCGAAACGAAATCCCCCTTATTAAAGCCTTTTGCTTTGTCGCCTATTTCCACTACTTCGCCGCAGAGTTCATGCCCGAAGATAAACGGTATGGGCATTCTTTTGGCTGACCAGGAAGAAAAATTGTATATCGGCAAATCGCTGCCGCAGATTGAAGTTGCATGTATTTTGATAAGAAGTTCGTCGCTTTTGATTCTGGGTATATCGGTATCTATATACTCTGCCCCTGGGGCTGCTTTAGTCTTACAAATTGCTTTCATAAAAAAGTCTCCTTTTATCGGTACTGCCACTACTAAATTTTACATAATTTGGCTTGCTTATTTACCTTGGTTTAGCACGGGCGTTTTTAAAATAAACGGTATAGTAAAAAGTCCGGGTAAACTTACTGCCGCCACTATCCAATAAAACATCTTATAGCCTACCGCCACCTGCACCGCGCCGCTTAACATACCCGGTATCATCATACCAAGGGCCATAATGCCCGTTGCAATGGCATAATGGGAGGTTTTATATTCTCCCGCGCATATTCTCATAACAAAAACCGTAAAGGCCATAAAGCCCAAGCCGTAACCGAACTGCTCTAAAGCCAAAAGAACCGTGATTACGGGTAAGGTCGGGTGGGCATAGGCCATATAAAGATAAACTAAGTTGGGTATATTTAAGGCTAAGGCAAAGGGCCAAATGCACTTTTTAAACCCGTGTTTGGAAAGTAAAATGCCGCCGTAGATATTGCCCAAGATAACGGCTATCATACCTACAGTGCCTTTAACAATGCCGAATTGTTCTAAGCTGAGGCCCAATGCGCCCTCCGCAATCGGGCGGATAAAGAACGGCGTTGTAATTTTTTCTAAAGTAGCTTCGCCCACGCGGTAAAGCAGGATAAAGGCCAAAATTGCAAGTACGTTTTTTTGCGTAAAAAAGCTTTTAAAGGCGGCATTAAAGTTTTTAAGGGAACTTTCCTTTGCCTGTTCGCTGGGTTTATCGCCCTGCGGGCGCGGCAGCGCGAAAGAATGCCATAGCCACATAAGTGCAAACAACAGGCCCGCCGCGCAAAATGCGGTTATCCAGCCCGTCTGCAAACTGCCGCTGCGCTTTTGTACGTAACCTGCCAGCACGGGCAACATACCCGCGCCGGAAATCATTGCAAGCCTGTAAAACAAAGTTCTTATACCTACAAAAAAAGCTTGGTCTTTAGTATCAAGTGCAATCATATAAAAACCGTCTATGGCAATATCATGCGTGGCGGAAATTAAAGCCCCCGCAAAAAAGCCCGCCAGAGAGGCAATAAAAAAGCTGCTTAAGGAAAGTGAAAAAGCTACATACAAAAATACTCCGCTTAACAAAAGCTGCATACCTAAAATCCACTTTCTTTTGGTGGCATATCCGTCTACAAAAGGACTCCAGAACATTTTTAATACCCAAGGCAGATAAAGCCAAGAAGTCCAAAAAGCAAAAACATCGTTTGATATACCAAGCGAGGAATAAAGCGCAACGGAAAGGCTGTTAATTATTATGTAAGGCAGGCCCTCGGCAAGATAAACGGACGGAATATAATACCAAGGCGAAAGTTGTTTTTGCATTTAGTTGTTCTCCATTTTTGCTGTTCCGTAAATTGATTTCAAATCTATATTATGTTTGCACTCGGTTATATCAGCACCGCGAGGCATAATAATTTTTATATCTCCCGCAAAAGAACGGGCCGATATATTAAGTAATTTATTGTGGGGCAAAGAATCCCATTTTGCCCAAATGGAGCCTTCCGAAGAATAAAAAACAAGGCTTTGTATTATGCCTTGTATTTTGCTTTTACCGCTGGTATTTAAAATATCGGTGTTTTTAACTTTTAAACCTGTCGCGTAAATATTGCCGCTGGCGGTTTTAAGTTTTAAATCTTCACTTTCAATATTTACAAGCGACATTCTGGCGGTTAAAGTTTCGGCGGAAAGGTTGCCTTTATAATTTGATATTTCTATTACGCCTTCCGCCGTGTAAAGTTTTGCGCTATTGGCCTGCGCGTCAAAAAAGCGAATATCACCAGTGTCGGAAGAGGCGTAAATATTCCTGTCCGCGCCCAAGGCCAGCCTTATGCTGCAGGTGGTGCGCGGTATTCTTAATAGTTTTTTAAGGAAGGCATTTTGCTTTTTTGGCGTTATGGTTATTTCCGTTACCTGCTTGGCGGGTTTGTTGACGGTAACCTCGCACAATTTCTTTTGCCATTGTATGGAGGAAGTTTCCGCCTGCGCGGCAGGAATTACCGTAAGATTTTCCTTGGAAGTGGTTATAAAAATGTCGCCTTGCGCGGCGTCGCCGATTTCTTTACTTACGTCGGCGGCCGATAATGGCAGACTAAGGCAGAAAAGAGATAATAAGGCTATGAATATTTTATTGTTCATATAAGCTTCCTATGGTAAATTGTGCCTTAAGACTATGCAGAAAGTATATATATTTAATATCATTTATATAAAGGAAAGACAAATAGGAGAGTGTTGATGAACTTAGTTTATTTTGTGCTTTTGGCGTTTTTTTGGGGAACTGCCTATGTAGGAGTTAAATATAATGTTGACGTGGTGGACCCTTATTTCTCCGCGTTTTTAAGAACATTTATAGGTTTTGTGTTCTTCGGCGTATGGTTTTTGATAAAGAAGAAAAGCGTTTTTCTGCCCAGAAAAGAAGCTTGGAGGCCATGGCTTGCAGGCTGGCTTATTATGGGTATGCCCTTTGTGTTTTTATACTGGGGCCAGCGTTTTATACCTGCGGGTACGGGCGGCATTTTTAACGGCACCGTTCCTTTGTGGGTGTTTATTATTGCCGCGTTCACATTGAAAGGGGAAGACTCCTTTACTTGGCGCAAAGCTGCCGGCGTTCTTTTGGGCTTTGCGGGCTTAATGTGCGTATTTAGCCCCGCTGTGGTAAAGTTTAGCGCGGCTATGGATAAAACAGCGCTTTACGGTAGTATTTCGCTTTTGCTTATGGCTTTATGTTACGCTGCGGGCAATGTGCTTACAAAATATATATTAAGCAAAGAAATCTCTTTGGAACAAAATATCTTCCACCAGTATTTCTTCAGCACCGTATTTTTGGGTATAGTCTGCCTTGTTGCGGGCGCAAGGGTGCCGGGGACGGAAATCTTTCAGCCGAAAGTTTTTATCTCCATAATTTATGTAGGTATATTTTCTTCCGCAGTGGCTTTGTTGCTGCTCTTTAAGCTGCTTAAATCTTGGGGCGCTTTAAAGGCCAGCGCGGTAACTTACTTTGTGCCTTTTGTTGCAGTCGGCTCCGATATGCTGCTTAACGGCCGCGTGCCTGATAAATACGAAATTATCGGCCTGCTTATAATTGTGGTAAGTTTATTGCTTATTCAGTTTGAAAAGCCTAAATCAGCTATGCTTAAATAAAATTTAAAAGAGCAAATAAAAAAGCCGCATACAGTTTTGTATGCGGCTTTTGCTTATTTTAAATTTGCTAGACGGCTGTTATTGCTATGCCGTTGTCGTCTGCAAGTTCTATAACTTGTTCCATATCCAGCACAAGCGTTTTGTCCGCTTCTATGGCAAGCGTTGCGGCCTTTGCTTCTATCATCGCCTTTATGGTGCCTTTGCCTATAACTGGCAAATCGTACCTTTGGTCCTGTTTTGTGCGCGCCACTTTTATTACGGTAAGCGGAGCGGCTTTAACTGCGGCGGAGGATGCGTAAATCTCTCCCGCGCGCTTTATGCAAAGGTCCGTGCCTTCCATGCCTTCCAAGGCAACTACGGCTCTGTTTGCAACAATGCAGGTAAGGCCAACGTCTAAATCAGCCAAAGTTTTTGCAACCTTAATGCCCAGTTTTATATTTTCTTCTTCTTCTTGCGATGGTTTTCTTTTGGTAAGCACGCCGCGGTGGGGAATAAAATCTTCCAAAAATAAAGAAGAGGGGGCAAACTCAATCCCCTCTTTCTTAAATTCACCTACGGTAGAGCCTAAAATACTTTCGGCTCTCATATCCTTAACGGAGGCAAGCACTTTTGCCGCCCGTAAATCAGGCATAACGCTAAAGATATTTATATGTTTTACACGGCCCGCCATAACTACTTTTTTAACTTCATTTTGCTTAAAAAATTTTATTGCCGCGCCAAGCTGACCAAGTTTTAACACAGTACTCTTTGCGGCATAATCGGCAAAATCTTCCAAAACGGCATTATCTTTGGCGCAGATTACAAAAACATCAAAACCCTTTTCCTTTGCTTTTTTGGCTATAAGTAAAGGGAATTTTCCTTCGCCCGCTATAATGCCTATTTTTTGGTTATTCATCTTCGTTATGGTTTGCGCCTCTCATGCGCGCAGCCGTAATGCCGCGTTTTGTAGCTTCGCAAAATTCCACAAGGTCAAGAACTTCCTTGCACGGATTTGCGGCTTTAATAATTTCTATTGATTCGCGCATGGTGTTTGTGGATAAAAATAACTGTTTGTAAGCGTCTTTAATGGCTTTAATGGTTTCCCTTGTAAAGCCGGCGCGGCGCAAACCTACGGTGTTTAAACCGACCAGTTTTGCCCTGCCGCCAACAGCTCTGCAAAAGGGCGGGATATCAAGCGGGATACCGCTTAAACCCGATACCATTGCATATTTGCCTATGCGCACAAACTGATGCGCCGCAACCATGGCGGAAAGTATTGCCCCGTCGTCTACAATAACGTGGCCCGCAATGGCGGCATTGTTTACCATAATTACATTGTTCCCAAGCTGGCAGTCGTGTGCCACGTGGGAGTTAGCCATAAACAGGCAGCTGTTGCCTATTTTGGTGGGTTTGTCTATAAAAGAAGAGCGGTGGATGGTTACGCATTCGCGCACCTTGTTATTGTTGCCCATTACCACCATGCTTTCAACGCCGTTATAGGATAAATCTTGCGGCTTAACGCCTATAAATGCGCTGGCTATAATTTCGTTGCCGCTGCCCATTGTTGTGTTTTCTATAACGCAGTAAGGCCCTATATTATTGTTATCGCCTATAGTTGTATTTTTACCTATTATGGTATATGGTCCTACCGAAACATTTTCTCCTATCTTTGCGCTTTCGTCTATTATTGCCGTGGGGTGTATTTTAGCGGGTAGCATAATTACTGTTGTTCTCCTAAAATAAAGTTAAGTTGGGCCTCTGTGCAAAGCCCGCTTTCCGTATACGCTTCCGCGTATATCTTGGTCAGTTTTCCTACTCTTAGTACTTCTATGGGAATTTTAAGCGTATCCCCAGGTTGTACCTGTTTTCTGAATTTAGCAAAGTCTACGCTAATCAGAAACCCTACCTTACCCTTGAACATAGGCCCCTGCATTATGGCAGCAGCTGCTGCTTGCGCCATAATTTCCAAAATAAGCACACCCGGCACAACGGGATGCGTCGGAAAGTGGCCCTTAAAAAAATCTTCCTTACCGGTAAACTTTCTTATGCCCAAAAGGTACTTGTCGTCTTCTATGACGCGCGTTTCATCAATCAGAAGGAAAGGCTCTCTATGCGGTATGTATTTTTGTATCTCTTCCTTCCCGAGAGTTTTACAGACCGCCGCCTTTAACAAAAACGATAATTTGCCCATCAACTTACCCCTTTAACAGAATTTTAGCAAACTCAACGTTGCTTTTATGTCCTCCGCCTGTACATGTTATGTGCATAGGCCCTAAAGCCATGCCTGTCAGTTTAAGGTCGCCTATCATATCAAGTATTTTATGGCGGACCATCTCATTATCAAATCTTAACGGGACGGAAAACCCATCCTTTTTTATTACCACGCAATTATCTATATTACCGCCTTTTGCAAGGCCGTGCGCGCGTAAAAATGCAATTTCTTCTTCAAAACCGAAGGTGCGGGCGGGTGCGACTTCTTTAAGATAACTGTCTTTACCCATTACAAAGGTATATTCCTGTCTGCTTACCAAAGGGTGGTCGCGCAGGAAAACGAAAGTAAAGGTAAGCGCGTCCGCAGGCACAGCCGTATAGGAGATATTGCCTTCCTTATATTCTATCTTTTTAGTAAGTTCCAGAACAGGGTAAACTTGCGGTAATTCTTCTAAACCTGCCTCCAGCATAGCTTTTGCGTATACTATGGAAGAACCGTCCATTATCGGCGGTTCCGGTCCGTCCATTTCCACAATCATATCGGTTACGGCAAGGCCGTGCGCCGCGCTTAAAACGTGTTCTACCGTATGCACTTCCGCAATGCCTGTTTTTAAATTTGTGCCGCGCAGGGTGGAAGATACATTGCCGACTTCCGCCTTAATGGGCTGCGCGCCTGTAATATCCGTCCTTACAAAAGAAATATAACCCTGCGTGGAAGGTTTAAAAGTCATAGAACATTTTTCGCCCGTATGTATGCCTACGCCGTGTAGTGTTGTCGCTTTCTTTAATGTTTGTCTGTTCATTGTCGTAAACCTTTAGAAAAATTTAAGTTTCTTTTTAAACGCTAAAAATTCTTTGTAAACTTCGGGCAGTTTACCCATAATGGCGGTTATGCGCATAAATTCGCCGTAAGGTCTTGCGGGCGAACCCATCACTTTTGCGCCCGGTTCAATGCTGCTCATAATGCCCGCTTGAGGCCCAAGCATTGCGCCGTCGCCTATTTTTATGTGGCCCGATACGCCAACCTGTCCCGCAATTACAACGCCGTTGCCGACTTCCGTAGAACCTGCAATGCCTACTTGGGAAACTATCACGCTGGACACGCCTATTTTTACATTATGGCCTATTTGGACTAAATTATCAATCTTTGTATTTACGCCGATGATTGTGTGGTTTATTTTCGCGCGGTCTATGGTTGTGTTTGCGCCTATTTCAACATCATCGTTTATTATAACATTGCCTATCTGCGGTATTTTTTCGTGCTTGCTGTTGTGCAAAATATAACCAAATCCGTCGGAGCCTATCACCGCGCCGGGTTGCAAGATAACTCTGTTTTTAATTTCGCATTCTTCGCGCACGGTTACATTGGGGTAAATTACGCAGTCTTTGCCCACTTTAACATTGCGGCCTATGTAAACATTGGGGTAAATTATTGTGTTATCGCCTATCACCGCGCCGTCTTCTATGGTGGCGTTTGCGCCTATAAAAACATTATTGCCCGTTTTTGCCGTCGGGGCTACATAAGCTTTGGGGTGTATGCCCGCAGTGATGTGCTTGTTTGTGGTGTCTACCGCGCGCATTAATAGGTTAAAAGACCATTCGGGATTTTGACTGTAAAGCACATTGCCTTTAAACGGCAGTTCTTTTTCTTTTGCTGCCGCTGGGACTATAAGCGCGGCTATATTTAAGTTCTCGGGCAAATTTATTTTGTCTAAGGAGGAAATATAAGATACAGCGCCTTCCTGCGGGGCGTCTAAGCCGCAAATGCCCGTAGCTTTTGCATTGGCATCTCCGCTAAGTTCGCATTCGGTAAATTTTGCAATTTCCGCAAGTGTCAGGTTCATAGTATGTCTCCGTATTGTTCTTTATATTTTTTGTGATAGGACTTCATCCATTTTACAAATTCGGGCGTAATATTTAACGGCTTGCCGTAAATAATTTCCTGTTTATCCACCACAATGCCTATATTGCGCAAAGCGGCGTATTCTTTTATGCCTGTATAAATTTCTTTAAGAACTGCTTGGATAATTACGTCTTGGCGGGAGAGGATTTCTTCTTTAGAAAGTTCTTTGAAATTTAGCAGGAAGGTTTCTTTTTCCAGTATTTCTTTTTTTGTGTCTTTAAGATTGGCTTTAATTTCTTCTGTTTTTACGGGGGTATTGGCAGGACTGTCTATACGGGTGTCGCAGGAGTAAAAGAGGATAGTGTTAAGCACTGTTTTTAACTCATCTCCTCTTGGTCTGGGGTAAATATTATCCGCGTCGGTTTCTATATATTCCAAATTTTCGTAGAAGGGTTTGTAGTATCCAAGCTGGCGGTATAGGCTTTCCTCTTTAAGTTTAAGTTCACGCACTTTATCTTTAAGCTGGGCAAATTCTATTTGTTTTGTTTCAAGGTCCAGCTTTATATTTTTTCTGGCCTGTATCGTCCACGGGTTTTTGTTAAAGGCTTCTTCTATGTCTATGTAAACGGCAATAGTGCCTTGCGGCAGTTCTTCAATATCTTCTTTGCCGTCCGTCAAAAGTTGAAAGCCTTTGTTATCGTTTTGCGGCATAACGGGCGTTGCAAGTTTGGCTTGAGAGTTTTGGTCGGGTATGGGGACAACGGCTGTAGTATCATACTTTTCTTTTGGCGCGCTTTCCGTCTGGTCAAGCTTGGCGGCAATGGCGGGCGGCAGAACCTCCTGCCCCAAACAAAAAGCAGGAAGTAAAAGCATAAAAGCCGCAGAAATTAAAAAGTATTTTCCCATATAAATCCAGTAAAGCACTTTTTAGCCCGATAAGCAAAAAAGCGTTAAAAATATTTTTATAAACTTCGCTTAAGTTAAAACAAATTGGCCATTGAGAAGTAAATATAAGCTCTCTTATCGCCGTCTTTATGGTTAAGGCCGTAACCCCAATCCAGTCTTATCGGCAGGCTGGGCGTTACTATACGCAAGCCCATACCTACGCCCATCTTAAAGGCATCTTCTTCTTCGCCCGTTTTAAGTTTTATATCGCCAAAGTTCTTCCAAGAGTTGCCGATATCAAAGAAAGCCGCCAGCTGCGCTATTGTCCTTCTGCCTTCGCGCGCAAGGGGGAATTTTAATTCCGCATTGGCTACATAGTAAAGTTCGCCGCCTGTTTCAGGCCCTATCTGGCCCGTGCTTTCATAACCTCTCACGGTGTCCGCGCCGCCAAGGAAAATTCTTTCATACGCGGGTACAACGTCCGTCCTGCCGTAAGGTTTAACAAGGCCAGCTCTGTTGCCTATCATAAGCACGATAGGATAGTCTTTGCCTATGTTTATTAAAGTTTTATTATAGCCCGATTTTAATGACAGTTCGTAAATATCCAAATCGCCGAACATCGGTCCGCCCGATAAATCCAGCCCTATTGAATTGCGGGAGCCTTCCGTCGCGTCCCAATAGCTGTCCCTTGTATCTCTGGCAAAACTTGCGCCCAAGGTGGACACATTTGTGGTGCCTTCAATAAGGCCCACTTCCGCGCCTTTGTATTGGTCGTCAATATCGTAAATTTCTATGTTCTTAAAGCTGTAAGAAAGGTTAAGGTTATAAATATCGTCGTTAAATCTGGGGCCTATGTAAATACGTCCGCCTTTATCAAGTTCGGTATAAGCGGAACTTGTTGATTTGTAAGAGCGGTACCTTTTTGTATTAAACGCATCAACGCCTAAGGTTATGGGTTTGTCGCCAAGCCACGGGGTGGACCAGCCGATAGTGTAATCCAAAATCCTGCTGCCGAACATTGCGCGCAGGGACAAGCGCTGAGCCTTGCCGAACAGGTTTAAGTGGTTTATGGAAACATCGCCGTAAAGCCCGTCTAAAGAGGACATTGCTATACCCGCCGTAAACATACCTGGGCGGCCTTCCACAATGTTATAACCCACGTCAACCTTGCTTGTATCGTTAGAAGGTGTTATGTCTATTTGCGCGTCGTTAATAAAGCCTAAGTTAAGTATTTTTTGCTGGCTTCTTTTTACCTGCGCATAGTTAAAAATCTGCCCTTCTTTTATTGTAAGTTCTCTGGAGAATACATAAGTTTTTGTGGACTCATTGCCGGTTACATCAATGTGGTCTATAAAAACTATATTATTTTCCGTAATGTCAAAATTAATGTTAAGAAGGCTTGTTTCTTCGTCTAAGGTTTTGACGGGGTTAATCTCTGCGCGCAGGTAGCCTTTGTTTGCGTATTTTTCCTGCATATCGCGCACAGAAGCGTCAAACTTTTGCTGGTTAAACAATTTGCCTTTAACGAAAAATACGGAATCTTCCAATTCCTTTGCCGTGTAAACCGTATTGCCGCTAAATGTGACATTGCCGAATTTCGCGCGGTGGCCTTCGTTAATTTTATAGGTTATTACAAGGTCGCTTTTATCGTCGCTGAAGGCGGTATTATAATCGTCTATCTTAAAATCGTAATAGCCCAAGTTTCTGGCGTAAGTCGTAACTTTGTACATATCTTCGGGCATTTTTTGGGCTTTGTACACTTTGCCTTTTTTATTGGAAATTTGCTTTAAAAACTTTTTAAGCGGAATTTTATTTAAACCTTCCACCTTAACTTCCTTCACCTTTGTTCTTTTGCCTTCGTCTATGGTTATGGTAATTTGCGCGGTGCTTTCCTTTTCGTCTATAACGGTTTCAAAGGAGGCCTGCGCGTTTGTGTAACCGCGTTCAAGGTATGCGCCTTTAATTTTTTCCATATCCGCGGCGGTTTTAGCCTGACTGTAAGGGTCTTTTAGTTTAAGGGACATTGCTGTTTGCAAAGTGGTTTTGGAAAGCGCCTTTCTCCCCTTAAATATAACCTTGTCAAAAATGGGGCGTTCTTTTACTATAAAGGTAAGTTTGTGGCATTTGTAAAGTGTTTCGTCCGCCTTATCTTCTTTATTTTTTCTTGTACCGTCCATGGCGGAAAGGTCCACTTCGGCATTGTCAAAGTTGCCCAAAGCCATAAGGGAAGACACATCTTCCTGTATGCTGCTTTTAGGGTACAGGCGGCCCTCTTTTGCGGAAATATTTTTTAAAACGGTTTTCTTGCGGATATTTTTAAGGCCGTTGGCCTGTATGTCGCAAAGCATCCACGGGCCGTTAGGGTCCACATCGGCATGGGCATCGTCTTTTGCGGTTTCCTGCGGCAGGGCGGCAGGCTGCTCCTGCTCTACAGGGGCGGTATAGTTTTCCTGCGTAAAATTGGCCTTGTTTGAAGCGGGAAGAGTATCAAGATCAAGGGAGGCTGCTTTAAGTGTGCCGTTAAATGCCAAAAGTAAGGCAAAAACGATGGTTTTCTTATAAAAAGTATGCATATAATAATTATATTAATTTAATGTTCTTTCTGTCCTGTTTTTATTAAAAAACAGGCAGCCTTTTGGGCTGCCCGTTTGTTTTGGGTTTACTGTGAAGCTTAGGGAGCTTCAGGTAAATCTTCATCTTCCATCATATCAGGCGGAGGAGGGGGAAGCATTTCGTCATCACCCGCATCGGGATCGCCTTTGAGATGACCTTTCATAAAAGGTCTTTTGCCATTTTTATCTGCATCTTTGCCTGCAGATTTACCGTCATGAGGAGGGCCGAAAGATTCAGGTCTTTCCCCCGCAATTATTTTTGCGGTAATTTCGTCTATCTTTTTGGCTTTCACGTCGGCTTTTTTGCCTTCTTCAAGTTTTTTGGCCAGCGCGGCAAGCTTTTCCTGCGAGGCTTTTACGCGCTGTTGCATAAATTCAAGGTGGCGGTCGTAATTAGCGGCTACTTTGGCTTTAACTGCGGCCTGCGCTTCGGCCTTTTCCTTATCGGTTTTGGCCGCTTTATAGGCTTCTACAAGGGCTTTCATTTCCTTGAATTCCTTGCGCATTTGCTCCCTGTCGGGACCATTGCGGAACTCTTCCTGTTTCGGCGCGTCTTTTTTTGCGGCTTTCGGGGCTTCTTTAGCTGCTACCAAACCTGCCGCAAAAAGCACTGCTAACAATATAAACAATACTCTTTTCATATATTACTCTCCTTTTCCCTACAAATTTGCAAAATAAGTTTCTATATCGTCCACTTCCTGCTCGAGGGAAGAAACTTCGCTGTACATTCCCGTTACGGAAGATTGATAGGCCGATACATAACTTTCCACCTTTGCCGTATAGGCCGCAATTCCGGCGGCTATTAGCACCACCGCTACCGCTGCGGGGACAAGATGTCTAAAACTGAAACCCTTAAAACTGAACAAAGGTTTTTGCTCGGCTTGTCCATAAAACGCGGGCGAAAACTGCGGCGCGTCAACCGCGGGCAGGGCCGCGCGCATTAAGCCTGCGCTAAAAAGTATTTGCTGGCAGTCCCTACATTCCTTTAGGTGTTGGGTGAATTCGGCTTCCTGCTCCTGCGGTAATTCTCCGTAGGAATAAAGCAAAGCCATATTTTCCATTTCTTTATTGTGCGGCATATCCTTCTCCCATAAATTTTTGTAACTTCTTTATGCCCCTGTTCATTCTCGCAAGAACGGTGCCTAAGGGGCAATCCAACATTGCTGCAATTTCCTTAAAACTTAAATACTGCCTTAAAAGTATAACTTCCTGCTGCTCTCTGGGCAGGCGGCCGATAAAATCTGTTATCTCTTCCATCGATATATTGCCTAAAGCGCCGCCTGATGTTGTGTCCGCCGTGGCAAAAGCTTGGTCTTCCCCGTCTTCGTCCAACTGTACGTTTTTTGCGCCGCGCCTAAAGTGGTCCGTTATTTTATTTCTTGCTATGATAAACAGCCATGCTTTAAACTTTCCTTCTTCTTTATATTTATTAATTTCCGTAAGGGCTTTAAGCATAGTTTCTTGGAATATATCCCCTGCGGCGGCCTCGTCCTTGACGCTGTAATATATAAAGGAGTAAAGCTGGTCTTTGTATTTTTCTACAATTAAACCAAAGTCTTCCTTATTACCGTTTTTTACGTTGTATATTACTATATCGTCGTGTACCATTTGGCCCTCAATAATAAAACGCTTAAGTGCGTTCTTTTATTGCATCTTTATTTTTTGTACGGACAAAAAGCCCCCGCACCTTTGCAATGCGGGGGTTTTAAGATTTGTAAATGCGCAATTATTTGGTAGGTTTTGTTACCTTGCCGCCTTTAATGCACTTGGAGCAGATATAAGCGGTTTGCGTTTTACCTTCCAATACTACCTTTTGTTTGTGGAGGTTAGGCTTGAAAGTTCTTTTTGTTTTCATATGGGAATGGCTGTAAGAGTTGCCCGTTACGGATTTTTTCCCGCAGATTTCACATTTATATGACATAATTTTTTATCTTCCTGACTGGATTTTTTTATATTCTACCAAAATTGTTATGCTAAAGTAAATAAATTTCTATTATCCCAAAAGCCCGTTGGCTTTCTTTTTAAGTATGTACCAAGATTTCTTTATATGCAGTTGTATAAGTTGTATCCAAGTAAGTTTTTTGGGCTTGGGTTGTGCGTGGCCCGCCTGTACATTGTGTTTAACTTCTTCCATTTGCGGCTGTATATTATTTTCCGCCATCATCTGCAAAAGGTAATTACTTGGAATTGCAAAGTTAAGATTTTGGTTATCTTTACCTTTTAAGCTGGACAGCGCAATACCTATAACATAACCCTGATTATTAAACACGGGGCTGCCGCTGCTGCTGGGGGAAATTGGCGCGCTTATCTGATGCCAAATAACCTCTTGGCTTACTTGCCTTATCTGCGATATTAAACCGTTTGTTACCGTGTTTTGCAGGCGTCTTGGGTTGCCGATAACGGTAATCTCTTCTCCCGCGCGAACATAATTTGAGTTCCTAAAAGAAACATGCGGCAAATTTTCGTTTGGTATTTTAAGCAGGGCAAGGTCAATTTCTTTATCGTGGGAAACGTCAATAAGTAAAGCTTCGTCGGAAACTGCGCCGTTTTTAAAAGTTACATTTAAAAAAATAGCGTCTTCCACCACGTGTCCCGCCGTGGCTATTACGCCGTCTTTATTTACTATAAAGCCCGTCCCGCTGTGTGTAGAGCCGTCCTTTTTTGCCACGTTTACTGATACAATCGTATCTCCATATTCGTCGGCAATTTGTACGTGGGTTTTCTGCGCAAAGGACGCGCAAGGCAGCAGTAACAGGGCGAGTATAAGTGTTTTTCTCATAAAACCGCGTTTCTATTTAAAAAAGAAAGCCGAGGATGGGACTTGAACCCACAACCTACGGTTTACAAAACCGTTGCTCAACCATTGAGCTACCTCGGCAAAACAGTCCCTTTCAAATTAAGTTTATATTTATAGGACAGTAAAAATTATACCAATTTTATGCTTGTTACGGCAATAAGAATATCTTATATCTTTGTTGAAGCTATATAATGTTTAAGCCTTTCGTCTATATCTTTTTTCGTCAGCGACGCAAGTTTGTTTATGCTAAAACTTTCTATAGCAAAAGAAGCCATTACAGTGCCAACCGCCATTGCGCGTTTTATGTTTTTTATGTCGGCCCAGTCTTTTACGGAGCATAAATAACCCGTAAATCCGCCGCCAAAGCTGTCGCCCGCGCCCGTGGTATCCGTTATATCTTCCACAAGATACGGCGGCACTTGGCACAACGCGTCTTTTGTAACAAGCAGCGCACCGTTAGGCCCTAACTTTATTACAACCACTTTCGGCCCCGCTTTAAGTATTGCGCGGCCCGCTTTAATAAGATTGTAAATTCCGGTTAACTGGCGGGATTCCGCCTCGTTTACAAACAAAATATCAATATGCTTAAGCAGCTTTAAAAGGGCTGGTTTGTTATTGTTAATCCAATAATTCATTGTGTCGCAGGTAACAAACTTTGACGGCTTCGTCTGCTTTAAAACGGAAAGCTGAAGCTCGGGCGCGATATTGGCCAAAAATAACGCATCTGTTTTTTGATGTTCCGTCGGAATAACGGGGTTGAAAGTTTCAAAAACATTTAAGTCGGTAAAAGAAGTTACCGCGTTTTTAAAGTCAGCGTCATAAACGCCGCCCCAGGCAAAAGTTTTGCCTTCCTTAACTTCTAAAAGGGACAAATCCACGCCATGCTTAATAAAGGGAGCCATGTGCTTTTTGGTAAAATCTTTGCCCACCACGGCAACAACTTTAGGCGTGCAAAAATAGCTTGCGGCGATGGAGGAATAAGAAGCCGCCCCGCCCGTAACATTTTTTACTTCCGTCTTATTTGTTTTGATATTATCAAACGCGACGGAACCGACAATAAGCACATTGTTCTTTGTCATTTTATGCCCCGTATTAAAGCTGCTGCTGAGCAGCCTGCGTTTGTTTGTTGTATGTTTCTATTCTGTTTTGCGCGGTAAAGCTGTCGGTAAATTTATCCATTAAAGACTGTGCTTTAAGTTGCAGTGCGGCCATTTCAAAAGCGTCGGCGGATTTTTTATCGTCGCCTATCTTTTTAATTTGCGTGCCTTTTAAAAATTCCAGTTCCTGCGGGGTTACTTTAGCGCTTAAGATAATCATATTTTGGAATTTTTCCGCAAGTTTTTGTTTCTTTAAAGTTTCTTCGTACTGGGCGGGGTTCATACCAAAATTATTTCTTACAATCCAAACATAAGCTTTCTTTGTAAATAAACCGTTTTTGCCGAATACTTCGGAATTTTTAATGGCATAACCTACTTCCGCGTCGGAAACGCCCAAACCGAATTGTGTTGCGGCTTGGCTTAAACTTTCCTGATTGATAAGGCTCTGCAAAACTTCCTTTTGTATTTTTTGGGAGGTTTCTTCGGTATATTCTTCGTTAGAGTTCCTTGCCTGTCTTTCCACAAGGTTAACGGCGTTTGTATAGTCGCGGTATTTAATTTTTGTTTCGCCCACTTTAGCTATTGCGGAGTTGGGGCCGTATTCTTCCATAAAAACGCCTGCGCCTACAAAGCCCAAGCTGCCTATAAACATAGCCACCGTAAGAATTAAAAATATATTTTTGTATTTAACGAAGAAAGAAATCATTATTATTTGTCTCCTTTTTTAGATGTTTTGGCAGGTTTAACTTCCTTTTGCGGCTCTTCCTGCAACTGGGCAGGTTCTATTGCTTCTTCCTGTGCGGAGGGCGCAAATTCTTCCTCTCCCACAACGTGTATGGTAGCGCTCACTTTAGCGCCGCCTTCTATAAGAATACTTTTAGAGCGGATATTGCCGTTTATCTTAGCGTCGGCCAAAATTTCCACGCTGTCGGCGCAAATATTACCCGTCATTTTGCCGATAAGCACAACGCCTTGCGCGGTAATGTCGCCCTTTACGCTGCCTGCCTTGCTTATGGTAACATATTTTGCGTTATCAACATTGCCTTCCAGTTTGCCGTCTATGCGCAAAGAACCCTGTAAATCCAAAGTCCCCTGAAACTGGCACTCTTCACTTATTACGGAAATATATTCGCCCGCTTTGGCGTCTTTACTTAAAAATCCCATAATTCCTCCGATAATTTAAAAATATGATTTAGGGTTAACAGGCGTACCGTCTTTCCAAACTTCGTAGTGCAAATGCACGCCCGTGGAACGGCCCGTCGTACCCATATTGGCTATAACCTGTCCGCGCTTTACGGTGTCGCCCGCTTTAACGCGTATGTCGGCCAAGTGTCCGTACAGGCTGGAGTATCCAAAACCGTGGTCCACCAACACCGCCTGCCCATACCCCGAAACCCAACCCGTCTGCCTTACAACGCCGTCAGCCGTAACCATAATTTTGGTATTGGGCTGCCCGCCAAAATCCAACCCGTAGTGGAAGGACGGTCTGGGGGAAAGTCTGTACCCGAAGCCTGATGATATTCTTCCGTTTTCCACAGGTTTAATGGAAGGCGTGGCATCGGTAATATTTTTTTGATTTGCGTAGAACCAGGCAATCTCCTGAAAGCTTTCCAACCTTTGTTGTACAAGGTCGGTAGTTTCCTTTAAAGATACCGCCAGTTCCTGCTCGTCAATTTCCTGCGCGCGGCGTGATAAAATTTCCTTAAAACTTACCGCGCGGGATTCTTTACCTTCTTCCAACCCCGTCGGCAGGTTTATGTATTTGCCTGCTTCCATACCAAGCATCTGGCGCATTTGGTTATCGGTATCTCTGGCAAGTTTAATATATCTTCTATTGCGGGTAATTTCCTCCGCTATTAAAGCCAGCTTGGTTTTTAAAATTTTATTATCAGCTTTGGTAACGCCGTAGTCTATATTTTTTGTGGTAACGGAAAGGGCGTAAACCGTAAGCAATGTCCACGCAAGCACCAAAATGATAACAACCCACGGGTAAAAGCTTAATCTAAAGCCTGCGCTGGACCGCGGCATGAAAACTATTTCCATCCGCTCAAACAAAGCACGGTATAATAAAGAAGACTGTTTTTTTCTCACTATTACAATTTTATCAAATAAAACGCTCTGCAAAACACCGCAATAAAATATTATAATTTTAAATATGAAGAAACTTTTACTCCTTTCCTTTGTTGTTTTTGTTTTGGCCTCGTGCCATAAAAAAGAAGAATCCGTGCAGAGCGAAGGCTTTGTGCTGCCCACCGTAAGCGGCGAAAATTGGGATTTTAAGGCCCAAAATAAAACCAAGCCCGTACTTATAGCTTTTATGGCTACCTATTGCGGATATTGTAAAAAAATGACGCCCTATATAGATGAGTTGGCCCAAAAATATTCCGATAAAGGCGTAGAGGTTGTTATCGCGCTTGTAGAGGACGACCCTGCTGCCGCTACCGATTTTGCCAAAACACAAAATGTTAAGCACGCCAAGGTTGTATATGATGCGGGGGATTTGGCTATGACGGTTTCCGTCCGCGCCTTCCCGCAAATGTTCTTGTTTGACGATAAAACCAATTCCATAGGCACATGGAGCGGTTTTAACCCAGACTATGTGGAATCTATATCAGGCCAACTGGACGGTTTTCTTGCGCGTCCCGCGCAGCCCTCGTCCACCATGCCGCGCGAACAAGCGTAAACCAGTCTTAAGTAAACTTAGCTTTTAAATATAAAAACCCCTGCTTTTCCGCAGGGGTTTTAGTTAAGGTCAGATTTGGTTAGCTTTTTTCCCAAACTCTAGTATTCTTGAACATATGGATAAAAGGATCTCAGATTTTATTCCCTTAGCCCATAATCTTTCTAGTATAAGGATAATATGATCAGCATTCTTCATGGTTACCCCAGGCATTATTTTTGAAAGCTCAGATGTTTCTTTACGCCAATTTTCAATACCTAGATCGTTAGTTATTACCGCGGTCATATGAGGAGCCAGCATTATGGTGCTTTCTGTGAAAGTAGATTGATAAAAATTATCAGGAAGTTTGACATTGTAAAGGTTAAGTAAGCAAGTGTTATCCTTTATGTTTTTAGTGTCTTCTGCGCCGCATTCTTCAGTTATATCAGAGTCGAAAATGCTAAACACGGGAATTTTTAATTCTTTTGCGATAGCTATAGGTCTACTCATATTTGTTTTCCCACCAATCTTGATAAAGTGGCATCCGTATTGCCTAAAAAGATTCCATTGATCGGATAACTCCAAGTATGTAGAAATGAAAGCTACATCTTCTAACCCTTCTGTCAAAACTGGAACGGAAGAAAAGAATATTTCATTTTGTTCAGGGCTCATTATTGAGTTAATTTTTGCCATTAATTCAGTTGTTGGTATTTGTTGGCAAGTAAGGGCGTCTTCTAAAGTTTTAGTTATAGACTCCAGCGATATTTCTTGAATTATGCTTGATTTGCTTTTTACATCCAAGCATACTCTTTTTATACTCTCGTAGCTTTTCTGTTTTCTAGGTATGAAATATGGGCTGTGGGTTGTAATAAATATTTGTGAATTATTATTACTTAAATTCTCCAGTACGGTTGAAAAATGCCTTGCTTGAGGTGGGTGCTGGTATAATTCAGGTTCTTCTATTGCCAAGATAAGCTTTGGCGCATTTCCTCCGTCGGAAGAAGACATCTGCTGTAGTAGCGAGAGAATGAAGGCTCTTTGCAAGCCATGACCTACTTTATTAATTTCACTAAGAAATCCATTTTCAGCAATACTGACTCTGGCAAAAGGCTCATCCACACTCACCGCTTTTGAGGGATCACAAAACCATTTAAGGTTTAAGCCTATATTGGGATTAACCCATTCTTGGAGCTTATTTTTCAATGATTCTTCTACTGTGTTCAGTAGTGCATCTTTTGCTGAAACAATATCGGTATATTGTCTGGAAAAATCTTCTTTTAATTTATTTATTTCTTCTTCAAAAGAAACTGTATTCCTTATAGTTCTTTGCAGTAAACTGCCCAGAGCTGTTCCCTTGCCTTCATCCTGTTCAGAGGAAGCTTCTTTAACTGCCGGTATGTATACCCATTGGATATATTTTCCAAGCAAATTATCCCCTTTTGTAAATCCATAGAATTGATCTTTACTCTCGACTTGAGTGCAAAGAGCTGGACTTTTCTCCTCAAAGGATCTCAATGCTTCTTCCATATCTGTTTTAGTAGAAACAACTGGTAGAGTTGTGTAGGTTTTCTGGAGAAGCTGATACTCTTCTTTTAAATCCCTTACAGGGGCTTTCTCTTCTAGTAAAGCAAAAAATTTAGAAAATTCTTTTATTACATTTCTTCTGCCAAAGAACTCAACAGGGGCTGCGGATAGTTCTTGTTGCCAAGTGGCTTTTGCAGAGATTATTAATTTGCCATCTCTGAAGTATGCTTTAAAATCTTCTTGTGCCTGAACTGATAGGTCCTCAAAAGTAATAGTAATCTCGATAGGGGTTGTTGTATCTTTTAGAAAAAAATCATCTTCTTTAAGGGCGAAATCATTAGATATTGAAGAAACCTTATTCCTAAAAAACACATTAAGTGCTGTTAGTATATTGGATTTACCAACACCATTTGCTCCTAGAATTGTATTAAGATCTCCAACGTTAATATTTATATCGTTAAGAGATCTAAAGTTTTTAATTTGAATTCTTGTTATTTTCATTGAACCCCCATAAATCTTTTCTCTTATTATATAACTAAAATAGGCTAACGATATGCATTAAATTGAATATATCTCTACTTGCTTTTACACCTGATTATCTGTTGTTTCCATGCAAAGGTAAACT
>MTLE01001018.1_pt1 | contig 41596 bp, 37 predicted proteins | sample 1982461 | NCBI WGS metagenome assembly MTLE01 (sample SAMN05712605, study PRJNA340218) | biofilm metagenome | isolation source: sample SPL anode biofilm adapted to -200 mV | place: USA | collected 2012-02-03
TACCGTTGTTACCGTTGTTGCCGTTATTGCCGTTGTTGCCATTGTCACCGTTGTTGCCATTGTTGCCATTGTTACCGTTGTTGCCATTATTGCCATTGTTGCCATTGTTGCCATTGTTGCCATTGTTACCATTGTTGCCATTGTTGCCATTGTTACCGTTGTCACCGTTGTTGCCATTATTACCATTATTGCCTTGATTATTGTTATTGGAGTTTGCTTGGGCTCCGGCACCAGGGTTACCTTTAGCTGCGACCAGAACATACGAATCTGAACCTGCTGCACTCACTTTATCGCTGCTGGTAGAGCTGGTAATATTTGTTGTGGTTACACTTTCAGCTCCTGCGTAAGATACCATTCCCATGCTTGCAATAATTACGGCAAGACAAGAAATAATAACTGAAATACGCGCCCATTTTGTTTTCGTTTTTCTTCCCAACATTTTTTTCGCCCCCTTAAGTTTTTTAACATTGTATTATATGAAACCGCTATCGACTTATGAATATCTGCCAACAGAGGTATCTTCCTTCATTTTGATTTTATCAGAAAAAAAGCAAGCTTGCAAGAAAATTATGAAAGTTCAGAATAATACTATAATAGTTAATGAACAAGATATTTTATTTGGATTATTGACTTTGCGCTTTACCTGAATTATACTTATTTTAGCCACCCCTGGGGGGAGGGAATACCAAAGAAGAAATGGGAGTAAATATGAAAAATAATCTGCAGAGACATCTGTACTGGGTTTTATTAACTTTTCTAATAGCAGGACTGTTTTATCCGGTAATTGGTTTATTGGCAATCATCTGCATGTTGGCACCTGTCATTGTTTCAGTTTTTAGAGGACGCTATTGGTGTGGCAATTTTTGCCCTCGCGGCAGTTTCTATGACAATGTATTGGCAAAGTTTTCACCGCAAAAGCCGGTTCCGGCTTTTTTTCGAACCAAGGTTTTCAGGATTTTTGTTTTACTGCTGATTATGACTGCCTTCAGTCTGCAGATGTATTTTGCCTGGGGTGATTTAGGTGCTATGGGTTCGGTCTTTCTCCGTGTAATTTTGCTGACAACTTTGCTTGGAATTGTGCTCGGCGTTTTTTATCATCAGCGTACATGGTGTGCTTTCTGCCCTATGGGCAGTCTGGCAAGTTGGATTGCTGAGAAAAGAAGGCAGCAGCCTTTAATGGTGAGTGATGCATGTGTAAGCTGTAAGCTATGTACAAGAGTTTGTCCCATGCAGTTGTCACCTTATACAGCAAAAGGCTGTGCAAGCGGGTTTGATGATCCGGATTGCTTGAAGTGTGGCAAATGTGTAACTAGCTGTCCTAAAAAGGCTTTATCATTCAGCAAATAATATAATATAGGATATGAAAAAATACCGGGACGCCAAACGGCCACCCGGTATTTCCTTTGTATACGGACAAATCATATATTAAGTATTATTGTATAGTAATAAAATGTTCGATTTGTTTCAACCTTGAAACAAATATACATGAATACATAAAAAAGTGTTAAAAAATCTATTGACAGAAAATTATCATTCAATTATATTATTAGTATATTCTTTAAAGGAATATTGTATGCTAAATATTTGGCCGAACCAGGAAAAAAACTACACTAAAAAGAAAAAGAGAATGGCAAAAATGAGGGGGAGAATTATGGAAAAATTAGGAAAGGCAGTAGGAGATATTGTTTCTGAGCTTGGCCCTGAAAAAGGGTCGTTACTTGCCATTCTTTTGGCAGTTCAGGATGCGAGCCCGGAGAGCTATGTAAGTGAGGAAGCAGTTAATGAGATTGCCAGATTGCTAAATACTTCCCGAAGCATGGTTTATTCTACGGCATCATTTTATAGTGAGATATCCTTGATGCCACGAGGAAGACACATTGTTCGCCTTTGCATCAATGCACCTTGTGAAGATGCCGGCAAGGAAGAAATCAGAAAAGCTTTGGAAAAAGAGTTGGGCATAAAGCTCGGTGAAACTACACCTGACAAAATGTTTTCTCTCGAAGGTGTAAACTGTCTGGGGGCTTGCTTCATGTCACCAGCTATTAAGGTTGATGACAGGGTTTATGGCGATTTGACTCCTGCTGGAGCAGTAAGGGTTATGCGTGAGTTGAAGGAGGCTGCGAAAAATGAGCAATTTTCGTGAACTAGACAGCTATGATAGAGTGTTTAATTTTGGTAATTATGAGAGCAGCGTATCCCTAAGTGAATATCAGCAAACAGGTGGCTATGAGGCATTACGCATGGCTATCGGCAATGCCAAACAGGCACTTGAAGAAATCTGCCGCGCTGGTCTTCGCGGTCGTGGCGGTGCTGCTTTTCCAGCAGGTCTGAAGCTAAAGATGATGCAGGGGAATACTGAAAAGCAGCGTTATATAGTGTGTAATGCTGACGAAGGCGAGCCAGGTACTTTTAAGGATCGTTTCATTATGAACCATATACCTTTTCAATTATTGGAAGGTCTGACTATTGCAGCTATCTTAGCCGGTGCAGAAAACGGTTATATATATATTAGGCATGAATATCCTTTGGCACAGGAAACAATTAGAAGAAGTATTAAAGAAGCTGAGGAAGCAGGCCTTTTGGGCGATAATATACTAGGCAGTGAGTTCTCACTGCATTTGAAAATATTCAGCGGTGCCGGCAGCTATCTGTGCGGTGAAGAGACTGCGCTTTTGTCATCAATAGAAGGTAAAAAAGGGCGTCCGCGCGTAAAACCACCTTTCCCGATTGAAAAAGGGTTGTGGGGAAAACCAACCTTAATCAACAATGTTGAGACGCTTGCTAACATTCCGGCGATTATTGCCAAAGGCTCAGCTTGGTATAGAACATTAGGTACCGAAGATAGTCCGGGTACCAAATTGATATCCCTTTCCGGTGATGTCAAGAGAAGGGGCCTTTATGAAGTTCCTTTTGGAACAACTTTCCGTGAGATTATCGAAAATTATGGCGGCGGCATGAAAGAAGTATTTGAGCTTAAGGCGGTAAACATCGGTGGAGCTTCAGGTGTTGTTGTGCCACCGGAAGAGCTTGACTGCCCCATGGAATATGGCAAATGCGCCGAACGTGGTATTACGATAGGGTCAGGTGCTGTTTATGTTATGGACGAACAACGTTCTATCTTGGGTAACGTGCAGAACCGCGTACATTTTTTCCTTCATGAAAGCTGCGGCAAATGTACGCCTTGCCGCGAAGGACTGCGCCAGGTCAACAGGATTATCGGCAGGGTTACGGCTGGAGAAGCTAGTTTAAAGGACATAGATAATCTGGAACGTTTTACACGCTGTATGCAGGAGGCTGCGTTTTGCGGTCTAGGACAAGCTGCAGGCAACAGTCTTCTTTCTTCACTTAAATATTTCCGTAAGGAATATGAAGATACTTGTATAGATTTTGAAGGAACAACAGATGAAAGGGGTGGCGTGTGTTGAAAACCATTGACATTAATATAAATGGTGAAACTCTTTGCGTACCAGAGAATATTACTATTCTCGAAGCGGCTAAAATGCATGGCATCAAAATACCAACACTTTGTCATTTCCCTGACCAGAGAGTAAAAGCAAATTGCAGAGTATGTGTGGTGGAAGTTGAAGGAAACCGCAACCTTGTTGCCTCTTGTTCAACACCTGTACGTGGAGGTATGAAAGTCAGAACTAACTCAGCGCGCGTTAGGGAAACGGTGCAGACAATTCTCGAATTGATTTTTGCTAATCATCCGCAAGAATGCCTGACCTGTATACGTAATGCTAACTGCGAACTAAGACAACTGGCAGCTGAACATGGTATCAGAGAAATTAAGACTGACATGTCAACGCCTTTGCTGCCTCTTGATAATTCGACACCTTCAATCGTACGTGATCCGAACAAATGTATTAAATGCGGCCGCTGCGCTGAAGTCTGCCATCAAGTACAGACAACTGGCATACTTTACAGCCACTATCGCGGCATTAATGGCGCTATTACGCCTGAGTATGGTAAAACACTTGCTGAAGTTGCCTGCGTTCTTTGCGGTCAGTGTGCAGCGGTCTGTCCTGTCGGAGCCATCCACGAGAAAGACGATACTGCTGCTGTCTGGGCTGCTTTGGAAAATCCAAAGCAGCATGTTGTTGTACAAGTTGCGCCAGCTGTGCGAGTCTCTATAGCTGAAGAAATGGGCCAGGCTCCGGGGACTATCGCAATTGGAAAGCTGGTTACTGCTTTAAGAAGGCTTGGTTTCAACAAGGTGTTTGACACCGATTTCACGGCCGATCTGACAATTATCGAAGAGGGCAATGAATTGCTGCAAAGATTGAAAACTGGCGGAACTTTACCGATGATTACGTCCTGTAGTCCTGGATGGGTCAAATTTATTGAACATAACTATCCTGAACAGCTTGACCACGTTTCAACCTGTAAGTCACCACAGCAGATGTTCGGTGCCCTGGCTAAAACCTACTATGCTGAGAAAAGCGGCATCAATCCTAAAGATATAGTCGTTGTATCCATTATGCCTTGCACAGCTAAAAAGTACGAGTGCACAAGGCCTGAGATGAAATCAAGCGGTTATCAGGATGTTGATTATGTTTTGACAACTCGTGAATTCGGCCGCATGCTGCGTCAATCCGGTGTTGATTTTAAAGCCTTGGTTGATAGCGAGTTTGATAATCCACTTGGCATGTCAACTGGCGCAGCCGCTATTTTTGGTGCAACCGGCGGTGTTATGGAAGCTGCTTTGAGGACGGTTTATGAGGTTGTTACCGGTAAAGAGTTGGCAAAATTAGAATTTGAGTCGGTTCGTGGCTTGGAAGGTATCAAAGAGGCTACTGTCGACTTAGATGGTTTGCCGGTAAAAGTGGCAGTTGCTCATGGTCTTGGCAATGCGAGAAAAATAATGGACAAGATAAAAACAGGAGAAGCTGACTATGCCTTTGTGGAAGTAATGTGCTGCCCTGGCGGCTGTATAGGCGGCGGCGGGCAGCCTTATGTGACCAAAAAAGAGACAAGAACAGCCAGGATGGATGCCATTTATCAAGTTGATGAAAATATGCCGTTACGCAAATCGCATGACAATCCGGCAGTACAGCAGTTGTATAAAGATTTTCTGAAAGAGCCTTTGGGAGAAAAATCTCACCATCTGCTGCATACGCATTACCAAAAAAGAGGCCTATAATAGGCAAAAAGAAACAGGGTTCAGAGCGATTAATATCTCTGAACCCTGTTTTATTATTTTTGCAAATGGAAAGGTATTGTAGAAACAATGACATTTTCACTTAAAATCAGACGCTGTCTCAGAATAAGACCGGTTTGGTCATGCAATAAACGATGCCAAATCTTTTTTGTTTCAAATTCCGGAATCAAAACGGTGACATATTTGTCTTTGCCTCTTTCACGGGATAAACTATCAATAAATTCAATCAGTGGCTGAGTAACCAGACGGAAAGGCGAATATACTGTTACTAATTCGACGCCGGGATTCCAGTCTTCCCATTTGGCACGTACGCGATCAGCTGAAGTTTCATCGGTTGCAATATGCACTGCAACAACTTCATCACTGATTGATTTAGCATATTGCAAAGTGTGTGCTACAACGCTGGTAGGACTCGAAATAGGAACTATTACGATATTTTTTCTGGTAACAATTTCCGTTGGGCAAACTGGATTTAATAATTCTTCCGGCAAATGAAGCTGCTCGGCCATATCATTGTAATGCCCTTTTATTTTTTTGAAGATAAAAATCATGATAGGAATAAAGACAAGAACAACCCAGGCACCATAAAAGAATTTGCTGATGCCAATGATAATTACGACAATGCCGGTAGCGAGTGCTCCAAGACCGTTAACAAAAGCGCGGACTTTCCAATAGGCATCCCGGACTTTGTACCAGTGCAGGACCATGCCCGTCTGCGCAATGGTAAAGGAAAGGAAAACGCCTATGGCATATAGTGAAATCAAGTTTTCGGTTTTACCTTCATAAATATAAATCAAGAGACCTGCACCGATACTTAGAAGGATAATGCCATTTGAAAAACTCAATCGATCACCGCGAAAACCAAGATAGCGTGGCATGTAACCGTCGCGTGCCAAAATCGAAAGCAGAGGAGGCAATCCGTTGAAAGAAGTATTTGCTGCCAGGTAAAGAATCATTGTTGTTGTTATTTGTATGTAGTAATAAAACCATGTTTTACCAAAAGTTAATTCTGCAATTCCTGATAGAGCAGTTACATTTTCCATCGGTAAAATATGATAATGCATGATGAGAAAAGAGATGCCGCTGAACATAATGGCAAGTAAGCCGGCCATACAATAGGTGGTCTGACTTGCATGCTTCGCTTCAGGGGCTTTGAACATCGTAACGCCGTCAGAGATTGCCTCAATACCTGTCATTGAACTGCAGCCGTTAGCGAAGGCTCTGAGTAAAAGCAGTATCATGCCCCAATCAAATTGTTTCTGTAATGATTCCGGTGGTAATATCGGCATCTGCCCTGTAAAAGCCTGATAAATGCCGGTGCCAATCAAAGAAAGGATGCCCAAAATAAAAGCATAAGTAGGTATTACGAAAAAAGTAGAAGATTCACGGACACCACGTAAATTAATGAGCATCAAAACGAAAAAGAGAATAAATAAATCGAGATCAATTTCATAAGGTAATAATTCAGGAAATGCTGAAACGAGAGCAGAAGTTCCGGCGGAGATGCTTACTGCAACGGTTAGGGTATAATCAGCAAATAAAGCTGCGGCCGCTACAAGAGCCGGCCATTCTCCCAAATTGTTGAGAGCCACTGCGTAGGAACCGCCGCCACGCGGGTTGGCTTTAGTAATTTGTACATAAGAAACAGTGACGATTGCCAACAGACAGAGGATTGCGATAGCGACATTGCTCAGATAACCATAAGCCAGTAAGCCTGGCACAGCTAATATGAGCATGATTTGTTCAGGCCCGTAAGCTACGGAAGATAAAGCATCAGAAGAGAATATCGCCAGGGCTTGCCAGTTGGACATTCTTTCGTGTGATGCTTCACGGGTATCAAGCGGTTTGCCGATCAGCAGGCGCTTCATAAATTGCAGCATGATAGTAATGAGACCTCCAATAATTAACTAAAATTTAAAAGGGCGCAAAAAAAGACCAACGGGCGGTCTTAACCCCTCTCGTTTTTGCCGGCGAAGTTAGCTGACGGGTAGGATGTACAAGAGAGCATCCTTCCTACTTACTAAGTAGAATTAACCCCAAAACATGGGTCCTCCGCTTCTTATTTCTTTAAGAATTTGGCCGCTATTTGAATATTATATAACTTTGGCAATGTTAAGAAAAGAGTATTTTGAAAAAAATGTTACAAAAATACAAATAAAAATAAAGACGCACCAACGAAATATTCGTATGCTCATGAGAGCTGAAAAATTCATCGGTGCGTTGCTATAAAAAAGTTATTTTACTACAATAACAGGGCAGTGAGCATGCTTGACAACTGCGGTGCTTACGCTGCCGAGAAACAATGATTCTGTTGCTCCTAAACCACGGTTTCCCATAACGATGGTATCTGCTTTAATATCTTTAGCCATGTCGATTATTCTTCGAGCCGGGTCCTTATCAATAGCTTTCTCAAAAGCGATATTTTTATAGCCGGCTCTTTCAGCTACTTTTTGCGCAATCGCAAGAGCTGCTGCACCGGCCTTTTTCTTTTCTTCCGGTGTTTGTTCACAAGTTGGTATCTCTACTGTATTAGGGTCTACAGGCGCCGATAAATCATAAGGGTCATTTACATGGGTAACAACAATTTCACCATCGAAGGCTTTGCCCAATTGCATTGCATACTCTAAGGCCTGAAAAGAAATATAGGATCCGTCAATTGGCACAAGAATCTTTTTTAACATAATTACCGCCTCCAGTTAATAATTGCGTTGTGTAATTCGACGATAAATGAAACATATCCTGCTCCTGCAAAGTAGTTTTTTGAGTAGGTCATCTGCTATCCGCCCATCATTATCTGGTGTATTTCTACACCAAAACGTTTGATAAAGGTTTGTTTAGCCTGATGGTAAGCTTCGGTTACGCCCTTTTGTGTTGTGCGGTCAACGTAAAGTTTCGCCAGCTCTTCGGCGATAACGTCCAGAAATAATTCAGCAAGAAGCAGGCGTGCGCCATCTCTGAAATGGCCTTGTCCGTCTACATAAAGACGGACGGTAGGCGCCTCTGTATTAATAAGGATGAGGCGCTCGTCAGCTTTATAAACTGCCCGGTCAATATCGTTGTCTAAATTACGTAGCTCGTAGCCGATGAACAGTGCTGTTGCATTGTCCTTATCCCATTTTGCCGGCAACTTCCCGGAAGGTTGACCATAGCCTTTGCCAGTATCCTCTGCAGCAATTACTATTTCACATGTTGCAGAATAAGGACCGGTAGCTATGATTATTTTCCCTGCAGCACCAATTTCTGCACCGATTACGTTGAATTCAATGCGGCCATCAGGGGGCAGTTCAGCGGCTGTCATTTCATTAGGTGCAGGTTCTATCTTAATAGAAGGTGGAATGTCATAATTAAAAACTATTATGTCCTGTGCAATCAACTGATTTTTATCAATAAAAGCGGTAACGCGGAAACGATGGTTCAGTTGTCGGTAATAAAAAGGCGTTGTAAAGCGCAAAACTGCTGGGCGGCCTGTGTTATGAGGTCCGTACTTACCAGTGCCGCTGCCCGGAGGCAATATTATGCCAAGTTCATCAGTAGCGATAGTATTCATTTTCTGCAAGATTTTTTCAATTAAAATATTGGTCTTTTTAGAAGTCGAGGCATGGTCAATATGACTAAGCCTGAATTTTTCCTGTTGCACCAATGGTTCTATAGTATCACTTACCGCTTTGGCAAAAGCTTCCACAAAATTATCCTTAAGATTAAGACCATCACGTTCGTCACTGATGACGGCGCGCCCGAGGCCAAGCATTTCTGCAAGCCCTGGGCAGGAAACTTTACCGAAAAGGTATTCCGTCCCTAACTGGTTTTCGAAACGGAAGAACTGGCAATCAAGCACAGCTGTGCCGGAAATAACCAATAAGCCATTGGTGCGCTCATCACCTTTCAGGATAAGTTCCGTATTATGGGCTTTTTGTAAAGTTATATAAAAAGAGTATTCTTTTTCTTGAAAGAGAAAAGATTTTTGCAGATCTGGCCCTAGCAACAAATCAGCGGAAGGTGGCTCGTAGCGTAATAAAACCTTGGCGGATGTCTTATCGGTTTTGCTGCGATTTATTAATGCTACATTACGGCGATCCAAAAGATCACGCAAATAGACGTTGTTGTTAACTGCTGTTACCAGCGAACGAAAATAAGGAATGTTGACCTGCGGATTATCAACTATGATGGTTACTTTCGTGCCATTAGCGTCGAAAGGAACGTTTAACCTTACATAATCCTCAGTAGCTGCTGGCTTGTCACCATCCCAATCATCATATACATAATTGCCTTGCTCGGCACGGAAAAGGTCAACTCTGCTTAGTCGTCCGTTATACAGTGATTCGATCCAACCATGTCCCAAACCGTAGATAGCCTGCTTCAGGCCGCGCCCGAAATAGCCTCTGCCGCTGGCTTCCCCTTTTGATAATAGGCTGTGTGCACCACCATAAGAAAGCACTGAACGCAAACGTTCTAAAGGCATGCCTTCTGATTGGTCAGAAACGGTCAGGATGGCTCCGTTTTGATGGCGGTCATAGAAAACCGTGATATTACCACTGGTTGAAATATTTTTCTTTTCGAGGCGGGAATAGCTGTCATCGCTGTTGGTAATAAGTTCGACCAAGGCCTTTTCAATTGATGCAAAACGCCTTGAATCGATGTCGATAACTCTTTGGTCTACAGGTAGTGCTAAAATTGCCACAGCTAAAACCCCCTTAAAAGTTAAATGAATATTCTAATAAAAGTATAACACTTATAGCATGAATACGCATAATAAAAGTAGCAAATACTGAAAAAGTCCCATCCAATATCTTGTGGATGGGACTAAGGAACTATAAAATCATATTAATTTATGCTTTGAGTGGGACAAGGCTGTGTGTTTAGGAGAACAGATGTTTCAAAAACACCTTCATTGCTGTTGAATTTAGCGAGACCATTATAACGTTCTGCGATAATGCGGATAGATTCGGTTCCTATACCTTTGGCATTGCGTTTGGAAGAAATAAAAGCATCGCCATTCTTGTGTATTTCATGATCAAAACTATTTTTTATGGTGATGGCCAACATATTATCGCTGATCAGTGCACCCTTGGCCCGTATGAAGCGTTGACCACCAGTTTGTCTTTCACAGGCCTCTAAAGCGTTTTCAAACATGTTGCCCAAAAGAACAGCTGTATCCGTCTCTGGCAGGGAGAGGTCTTTCGGAAGGTCAAAAGCAAGCTCCACCTTGATGTCTTTTTCTTTTGCCAATGAATAATAATACTGAATTATGGCATTAAAGTAGCTGTTTTCACAGATATTTACGCTGGCGTCTATATCCATTGCTTTGATATATTTGTTCAAATAGTTTTCAAGACTCGGTAAGTCACTTTCTTGTACATAGTGTTGAATAAGCACAAGGTGTTGACGGAGATTGTGCCGTGAGCGTCTGGTTTCTTCAATGGTATTGTTCAAACGGTCAAATTCTTTGCGCTGTAAATCAAGATGTAAGGATGCTACTTGTAATTTATTGTCCAAAAGCTCATTTTTTATATTTTCCTTAAACATTTGCAGCATCATGCCAAAAGAAAGGAAAGTGCCTATACTCCAGGCAATCTGTATCGGTAAGGCATTTTTCCCATTGATAAAAGCTTTTGCAATCGAATCATCAGGATCTATCCCTATATGGTAAAGCGCATAAAACGAAAAAGGGACGATCCAAAGAAAATCCCAGAAAGGGGCTTGCTCTTTTTTTTGTATGACAGGGAGCAAAAGTCTGGTCATGAAAAGCAACATTAAAGGAAAGGTGAAGGCTAAAACCAGAAGATAGCAAAATACCATTGCACCTAAATCGAGACCGAGTGTTTTGGTATTCAATATATAGGATTCGAGATAAAGACTGTAGTAATCTACATCTTTGGCATAACAAAGGACAACAAAGAAATTAAAAATTATTTTAAAGAAATTACCCTTGATAAGCATAAAGCACAGCAAGAGCCCAAGTAAGGATGCCAAAGCTGAATAATAAAGCTGCCACTCCAGCAAAGTGCTGCCAGTAGGGAGTATAAGGTGAGCTCCCAAAATAAAAACAAGAATGAATGAACAAGTTGCAGCGATAGTTTTTAGAACTGAATAACGAAAATAAGTGCGGAAAGGCAGCAATATAAGCAGAAGATACGGAAGTATTTTTACTAAAGTTGCGGTAAATAAAAACAGCAGACTCAACTCAAACATCTCCGTTCAGTTTTTGAAAAGCATAATCAGCATAGAACTGCCGTATTTCTGAGCGTTTCTCACGTGTAATAGGGATACGCTCACCGCTGGTCAGAAGAAAATCATTTTCATAAAGTGATGCAACACTATCCATATTAATGATGCAATTGCGGTAGCAGTTAAGGAATTGAGGGTATTTTAAAAGCAAAGGGGAAAAATCCTGGAAGGCAAGATAGGTTTTTATGATATTATCTTTCGTGTGGATCTGGATATAATGATTATCATAATCGGCATATAAAATATCACGGATTAAAATTTTAACCATCTCACGACTTTCTTTTACTTCGATATAACGGGATGATTTGTTAAGGGCTTTCTCGGCTAGCGCCATAATTTCGGCCAATTGAGCATATTCATAAGGCTTAACAAGATAGTCGAAAGCCCGTACACGAAAACTTTTTACAGCAAAATCTGGACTGGTGGTTGAAAAGACCAGAAGACAGGCTGTGTCTTCTTTGCGAATTTCCTTGGCTGTTTCCAACCCGCTTAGTCCTGGCATATAAATATCAAGAAAAATGATGTCAAAAGGAGTATTTTTTGCTGCTATTATTTCTTCGCCGCACGCAAAGCTGGCAAGTTTTAAGGAAATGTTATTTTCTTGGCAGTAGCGGGCAATATAGCTGCTTAGTAAATCTCTTTCGTTTTTCAGGTCATCAACGATTGCTATCTGCATTATTGAAATCCCCTTCCCTAGAAAAATAATTACCACATAAATCAATTCTAACACAGTGTACAAGCGAGTAGCAACGATTATAAGGCCTAACTATGTTAAAGAAGTGCATTCAATGTATAATAGAAACAAGAGGTGATTTTTTTGCAGAAAATTTTAGTGATATTAATGCTGCTTTTCCTTTTTAACGGAAATATGGTTTTGGCAGCCGGGGCAAAAGATGGGGTGTCAGTTGATCAGGAGCTGTTAAAACCGGCGGCCTGGCTGGATAAACAAAACGGTGATGTTATTATTATGGATTCGCAGGAAATTAATGCTATGAACAAGCTTATGCTATCAGATAAAATGCCGGATTTGCAAAGTTATCCCGTATATATCAGTGGAGAGAAAATTAAAAATTTAATTCAGGAATATGAATTTGATTCTGATCTGCATGTCAATGGTAAGCAGCTTACTTCCGGACAGATTGCCGCCTTGACAGCAGACTGCAATCTTGCCGCTGTTGCGCAAGAGACAAAGGTTAAATACGGCATTGTTGCACAAAGAACTAATTTGCGTAGCCTTCCTACTGGGTTAAAAGCGTTTTCTGAGCCTGGCGACAATGAATTTGATGTTTGGCAGGAAACTGCGGTAGATCCGGCAGAGCCGGTCATAATTCTGCATTTCTCCAAAAGTAAGGAGTATGTATATATACAGATGAGAAATTACAGAGGATGGCTGCCGGCTAAAGCAGTTGCTTTGGCTGATCGTGATACGTGGCTGAAGTATGTTTTCCCAGGCAAGTTTGCCATTGTAACAGGCAAATTATTGCGACTTAATGAAAATAATGCGAAGTGGGCTTTCCAAATGGGCAGCAGGATTCCAACAGAAGGCAAGAGACTGCTTTTGCCAGCACGTGATGCAAACGGTAATTTAAAGATTGTAAAATCTTCCGTAAGTTATGGCGATGTTCTGCATGACGGTTATCTTCCTTATACAACAAACAATCTGATTAAACAGGCCTTCAGATTCTTAGGCAATCCCTATGGCTGGGGCGGGCTGCAGGAAAGTGTTGACTGTTCAAGTTTTTTGGCGGATGTATATCGTACAGTAGGCGTCGAATTGCCACGTAATGCCGATGAACAGGAAGAAGCTTATACAGGAACGGCAATGGATTTTTCTGCTTATGGGGGCAATGAAAAGCTTAATTTGGTGAATAATTTACCGATTGGTAGTGCTCTTTTTATGCCTAATCATGTCATGCTTTATTTAGGTTCTAAAAAAGATCGGCCTTATATAATCCATGCGCTTGGTAGTTACGGAGCAAGAACTGAGAGTGGGGAGTACCAAAGAGTGCCGATTATGAAAGTTATTGTGAGCGACTTGTCCCTGAAAACGAGGAGAGGGAATTCATTTTTAGAGGAACTCAGCAGCGCTCAAAGCTATAGGTAATAGACGCGTATCAACAAAAACGGCACCATGGGTTTTCCACGATGCCGTTTTTATTAGTTTTATTTTACTTTACTTTACTTCTTCTTTAGGACCAAATTTCGGTGTAAGATAGTTTTGGAAAATTAAAGCCAAGAGCGCTCCGGATATATTGTGCCAGGCGCTGAAAATTGCTCCCGGAACCGTTGCCATCGGCATGGCTGCAAAATGAGTTTTCGCAAGACCGGTAGCGAGGCCGGAATTCTGCATGCCTACTTCTATGGCCAAGGCAATAGCTTTTTTCCAGCTGAGGCCGACAATGCGGGCAACTGTAAACCCAAGTGTATAGCCTAATAAGTTGTGCAGCATGACTACCAGGATTATAGTACCTGGTGTTTTGAGGATATTATCGCGGCTGACAGCGATAACGCCGGCTATGATGAGTGAAATAGCAATGGCAGAAATTGCTGGCGTGTAGGAGGTTGATTCTTCAGCAAATTTCGGGAAGAAAGTTTTGACGGCCAGGCCAATACAAATAGGGATAATAACGATTTGTATAATGCTCCAGAACATGCCCACAGGGTCAAAGGAGATTTGTTGGCCGATTAACTGATAGGTAATGAACGGGGTCAGAACAGGAGCCAAGACAGTCGATACGCTGGTCATAGCAACTGATAAAGCAACGTCTCCTTTTGCCATGAAAGTAATAACGTTGGAAGCAGTACCGCCGGGGCAAGTACCGACGAGGACAACACCGGCAGTGAGAGCGGGATCAAGATCGAAGGCTTTGGCGATAAAATAAGCAAGAGCAGGCATAATCATGAATTGAGCCATAGCGCCTATTGCCATATCGCGAGGACGTTTTAGGACGAGCGCAAAGTCATGGGGATCAAGAGTCATGCCCATACCGAACATAATAATACCAAGAAGCAATGATAACACACTAATACCGGCGAATTTGCCAACAACCCATTTGAATTGCTCAGGAGCGACGAGCCCCAAAATTAGGAAGAGGACAGCAAAAAGACCAAAATACTTACCGACAAGAGCACAGACTTTTTTCATTGTGATAAAACCTTCTTTCAAATGTGAGTTTAACATTCGCCGGTCAAACAAACGTCAGCAGGATTATATCAGAAAAACAAACATTTGAAAAGTGCAAAAAAGTTTTTGTGTTATAATTATGTAGGCGTGAATGGAGGAAGTTTAGTGAAACTGTATACTATTGTGCGTGATTTTCAGCAGGAGATAGTGATTGAAAAGTCACGTTTTATCTGTACGCTGAAAAAAGTTGCAACAGAAGAAGAAGCACAGGATTTCATTAAGGAAACCAAAAAGAAATACTGGGATGCCACGCATAATTGTTCGGCCTATATTGTCGGTGAGAGCGGCTGGGCACAAAGGTCAAACGACGATGGCGAGCCTTCAGGTACAGCCGGACTGCCGATGCTGGAGGTTTTACGCAAAAACAACCTGCATAATGTGGCAGCAGTAGTTACGCGTTATTTTGGCGGCATCAAACTTGGCGCGGGCGGCCTAGTTCGTGCTTATACCAATAGTGTGGCTGCAGCAATAGAAGAGGCCGGTATAGCTGAAAAAGTATTTTTTGGTTATTTTTATTTTATTCAGGATATAAATTCGGCGGGTAAGGTGCTTAATATTCTCTATCAGCAGAACTTATTTACTGTCAGCAGCGTTGAATATGATATTGATGCTAAAATTGTGCTGAGAATGCCAATGAGTTTAAAAACAGAGGCAGACGGCTGGTTGACGGAAGCTCTCAACAAAGAGGTTGAACTGATTAAAGAAAAGGAAGAGTATGTGGAACAACCATTGACTAGTAATAAATAAATTTTGGTTTTTAATTTTTGCAGGAAACTAGCAGACAGAAGGTAATATATTTGTTAAAGAAAGCATGGCAGGAAGTGCGCGATATTGTCAGGAGAGAAAGCGTAATGGCGCTTTCCTGGCTTTTGGCAGCAGCGTCATCTTTTTACGCAGTACCAAAAATTTCTTATATTGATTTTCATGTTTTGGGTATTCTTTTTTGCCTGATGCTTGTGGTAGCAGGATTTAAAAAGTTGAAGGTTCTTGATTACCTCGCAGTTTATGTTCTTACTCGGTGCAGTTCCCTGCGTAATATTACAGGGGCTTTGACAGGTATTACGTTCTTCAGCTCAATGTTTGTGACTAATGACGTGGCCCTGCTGACCTTTGTGCCGTTAGCCATCATTATTGGTAAGCGTCTGCGGCATGACATGGCGAAAATAATTATCCTGCAGACCTTGGCGGCCAATCTCGGCAGTGCGTTGACGCCGATGGGCAATCCCCAGAATTTATTTCTTTATGCTCATTACAAGATGTCTTCATTAACTTTTTTGTCGGCAATGACACCGTTGGTATTAATATCTGCAGTCTGGCTTTTCTTTTTGATAGGTAATGAACGAGATCGGAAAATGAGTGTTGAACTGTCTTTGCCTGTGCTCGGACCGCGAAACATTCTCGTTCTTTATTTTTTTATTTTTGCAGTTTGCTTACTTTCTGTTTTTCATTTGCTTGACTTCAAACTGGCTTTTGCAGCAACTTTTTTGGGGGTTTTTGTCAGCGACAGGAGCCTGTTTCGTAGCATTGATTATGCCTTGCTCGTAACATTCTGCGGTTTCTTTGTTTTTATAGGTAATATCTCAAGTCTTGATTTTATTCATCAATTGCAGAAAGACTGGCTAAATAATGCGGCGGGAGTTTATTGGCTGGGAATTGTTACGAGTCAATTGATCAGTAATGTACCGGCAGCGATGCTCCTCGCGGGTTTTACATCACAGGCGAAGGCGCTGCTACTCGGAGTTGATGTGGGTGGCCTTGGAACATTGATTGCTTCTATGGCGAGCGTTATTTCCTATAAGCTGTACCTTGAGTCAAATCCAACGCAGGGACGCAATTATCTGATGATGTTTCTGTATTATAACGTCATGGGGATTTTAATTATGGCGCCATTTATTTATTATTTAATGATTCGCTGAAAGGAAACAAAGCCGATGGCGGCGAATAAATAGTTCGGGAAAATTATTTATAGGGGTGATTACATTGTTAGGGGCGACTATTGGCGATATTGTGGGATCTATTCATGCCTGGAACAATATAAGAACGAAAAAATTTGAGCTTTTTGATGTCAGATGTCGTTTTTCCGGGGCAACAGTACTTACGTGTGCGGTAGCAAAGGCGTTACGTAAATATGTGGAAAGCAATAAGCGAATCGATTTGCAGGCTGAGCTTAAGGAAGAATTGCTGAACTACGGCTGGCTTTATCCGGATGTTAATTATGGCAGAAATTTCATGGCTTGGCTTTTTGCTGATGAACAGCGTCCGTATGGCAGTGCGGGAGCTGGTTCTGCTATGCGTGTTTCTGCTGCAGGCTGGTTGGCATCTTCTTTGGAGGAAGCAGAAGAATTCGCAAAACTGACTGCTGAAATTACACATAGCCATGCCGAAGGCATCAAAGGAGCCCAAGCAGTTGCGGCGGCTATTTACCTGGCCAGACAGAAAACATCGAAAGAAGAAATTAAAAAATATATTGAAGAAAAGTATTACAAACTTGATTTTGCTTTGAAAGATATAAGGATGCGTTACGCTTTTAATCCTACCTGTGCAGGTACCGTGCCGCCAGCGTTGGTAGCCTTTCTGGAAGCGGAGGATTTTGAGGATGCGCTCCGCAATGCCGTTTCCATTGGCGGTGACAGTGCTACCTTGGCCGCTGTGGCCGGCAGCGTGGCAGAAGCCTATTATGGTATTCCAGACGATATTATCAAACAGGCTTTACCGTTTTTGGATGATGAAATTAAAAATACTTTAGATTTTTAACAAATAGAGTTATATGGCAGTCAGGAGGTTATGATATGTCTATAAAACTGATGCGTGAAGCAATCAAAGAAGCTGAAACAAATCTTCTGACTGACGAAGGCGGCCCTTTTGGCGCGATAGTGGTAAAAAATAACGTGGTAATCGGCAGGGGCCGCAATATGGTGTTGAAAAATAATGATCCCACTTGTCATGCAGAAGTAGAAGCTATTCGTGAAGCCTGCCGCAATCTCGGTAATTATGATTTAAGCGGCTGCGAACTATATGCTTCCTCTTATCCTTGTCCTATGTGCCTGGGAGCTATTATTTGGGCTAATATCAAAAAAGTGTATTATGCTAATTCAGCAGAAGATGCGGGAGCCATAGGTTTCAGGGATGACTATATTTATGATTTCATAGAAGGCAAATGTAAGGATACGCAAGTTTTGGAACTCAATCAGCTTGGCCGTGATGAGGCTATTGAAACCTTTAAACGGTATCAAAGAGCTAATAAGACTATTTATTAAATAATAAACATTTAGTAATCGGAGGCAGCATGAAGCGGTGGATTATGCACGTTGATATGGATGCGTTTTTTGCCTCAGTCGAACAGCTTGATCACCCTGAGTATCGCGGTAAGCCGGTGATTGTCGGCGGACAATCTGAGCGGGGAGTTGTATCAACTTGTTCATATGAGGCACGCAAGTTTGGTGTGCACTCTGCTATGTCGATGGTAGAGGCCCATCGGCGCTGTCCACAGGCGATTTTCGTTCAAGGCAGAATGGCGAGGTATGCGGAAATATCCAGGACTATCATGGCTGTTTTCCGGGAATTTTCGCCTTGTATAGAGCAGCTTTCCATTGATGAAGCTTTTCTGGATATGACTGGAATTGTCGGTGTTACAGAAAATATTGCTAAGGCAGGGTTTACAATAAAGGCAAGGATAAAAGAAAAAACAGGTCTTACGGCATCTGTGGGAATTGCACCTAATAAGTTTCTGGCTAAATTGGCTTCTGATCTTGAGAAACCTGATGGCTTGGTAATCATTCGCGAGGAAGAAGCAAGAGTATTTATTGCGCCGCTGCCGGTACGAAAGATTTTCGGTATTGGTGAAAAGACGGAAAAAGGACTTTTGCAGCTGGGTATTTCAACAATAGGTCAGTTGGCAGATTGCGACCCAAAATTTTTGAAAAAGATTTTGGGAAATAGCGCCGAAACAATTCATTTGCTGGCACAGGGCAAAGATAACAGAGCGGTAGAATGTGTGCAGGAAACAAAATCAATCGGCAAGGAAACAACCTTTCCCGCTGATCTGACGACAGCGGGTGAAAGGCACTCAGGGCTGTTAGATTTGTGCGAACAGGTTGGCTGGCGTCTTAGGAATAACGGTGTGGCTGGTCATACTGTCACTTTAAAAGTAAAATTCGCTTCTTTCAGGACGATAACGCGCAGCTCTACAGTAGAAATACCTTTAAATTTTGACGAAGAAATATTTGTTGTTATCAGCAGACTGGCAGAGCAGGTGGCTTGGACGGAACCAGTCAGGCTTTTGGGCGTATCGCTTTCCAAACTTGTTCCGGCAGGAGCTGCACCTTTGGTCGGCGTGGAAGAGGATACTGCCATGCGTAAGAGAAATGCGGTGCTTGATTCTTTGAAAAACAGATTCGGGGAGAACATAATTAAGCGTGGTAATATTGAAAAAGAAACCCGTTAAACATTTTCCGGTTTTTTGGAATGTTTAACGGGTTTCTTTATTTTCGAACTGTAGTGCAAGAAGTTGTACAATTCTGCAGGGGCTCTACTTGAAGCTCCATGTTAAAAACTTTACTGAACCAAGGAAGGTGCTGCTTTAGCTGGTGGAGTTCTATGCTGGGCAGACAGGTTGATTTTAAGTGGAGCAAAGCAGTTTTTTTGCTTTTTATCTCTGGAATTATTTCACTGATTTGCATGGTCTGAGAGTAGTCCATGCTTTCGGCAAGCGCCAACAAGAGCGCCATTTTGGATATTTTGTTTAAATCTTCATCACTCAAAAAATATTTATATGCTTTGTTGCGCAAGTAATTACGTGACACACCGTTATGCCAACCGGCAATAACGGCAGCAACTACCTGTTCCTTATGCGTCAAACCGAAAAGACGGGCATTTTCTATCATATAAGCACTGTGCCGTGCGTGGCTGTAATAGTTGATGGTAATACCGATGTCGTGGAGCATGGCAGCGGTTTTCAGCAAACGACGCCAGGAATTACTGAGCCCGTGAATTGGCTTCCAGGCATCGAACATCGTCAGTGCCAGGGCGGTTATATGTTCACTATGTTTTATGTCAGTGGAATAGAGCAAAAGAATGTTACGCGTGCTTTCATCGAGGATGTCTCCGGCGATAACCGGTGTTTTTTCTTTTTTCGCGTAGTAATCGAGGAAAAGACCTTCGCGAATACCACAGCCGGAAACGATTATTTTCTTACTGCCGGTTACTTCTAGAAGACACTGAATAACGCTGGCACCCGCGAGGATGAGGTCAGCACGGTCGCTGCCGAGACCGGATATTTTCCGGCGCTGTTCCAAAGTGGTTTCGCGTAAAAATTTAAAGGTTGTTCTGAAAGCCTGCGAGGTGAATTGAAAGTTGTGGATTTTCGAAGCAGGGTACTTGCTTTTTTTCTGTTCAATTTTAGCTATGGTACGTGCCGTACCACCAACACCGATAAGCGGCAGGGAAGTATCTTTAAGCCAAGGATATTTTTCCAGCCGGCTCATGATCAGGTAACTGACATCACTGAAAACAGTTGATGGCATTATGTCTCTCGTGTTGAACATGGTTGTAAGATTAACACAGCCGAGCGGTAAACTTATAGAATCAACTATTTTGCGGTCGTGAAAGAGGACCAGTTCCGTGCTGCCGCCACCTAAGTCAAAGATAATGCCGTCTTTGACATTGATGGTATTAATTACACCTAAATAGCTGGCGTAGGCTTCTGCCTTGCCACCAAGGATATGCAGATGAATTTCTGTTTCCTTTTCGACCAGCGCAGTCAGTTCCTTGCCGTTCTTGGCATTGCGCATAGCGGCAGTTGCGACGGCAATTATTTTATCAACATTAAAAATTTTGCACATAGTTGCGAAACTGTGCATACATTCCAGTGTATTGCTGAATGCTTCTTCTGTAAGCATGCCATGCATATCGACCTTTTGGCTTAGACGCAAAGCTTCTTTCTGATTGTAGACCATGTTATAAGCGCCGCTTTTGTAGATTTGGGTGATGACCAAGCGGGCTGAGTTTGAGCCTACGTCGATAATTGCTATCCTTTGCATAGAACCACACTCATTTCGAGAATTTATGATTTTTCTAATACTGTATATAGTTATTCGTTTTCTGTAAAAATCCTGCATAACAAAAAAACAAATTGTGTATGAAAAGCAAATATTTTTTGTTAACCTTTATCAGCAAGGATTTCTGCAATACTTGTCGAATTTAAAGACAAACAGGGGGTATCTGACCGTGAAAAGGAATAAAATCAGAACGTTAGCGGCAATTCATATAGGCTCGGAATTGGTGAGCCTGCAGATTGTTGAATACCGTGATCTTGAAAACATAAAAATATTAGAACAGGCTTCACATCGGGTTAAACTAGGTGAAGAAACTTTTAAAAACAAACGCATTCCTTTCAGCATGGTCAGCGAAATCTGCGAGCTGCTTAAAGGTTATAAGAGACTTATGGAAGAATTTGGCGTTGAAGAATATACTATTCAGGCTACGACAGCTGTGCGCGAAGCGCAGAATCAGATATATTTCCTTGACCAGATCTATACAAAAACAGGTCTGAAAGTAGATGTCGTTGATATGCCGCGCGAAATATACACTAAGTATGCGGCAATACAGCGTAGTCTGAATAAGGAAGGCATAGGCGCAGGCTGCGGGGTGCTTTTAGTCGATATTTCTTCCGGTGGTCTTGGCATTACTTATGTGCGGGACGGTAAAATCAAATACCAACAGAACCTTCATATCGGTATCATCAGGATTAAGGAAGATTTTGACAGGGCACAAAAATCATCACTCTATTTCAGCAGGGCGTTGACTGAATATATTTCAAGTACGATAGGGCCTGTACGCAAGGAGCTTGAGGAAGAGGCTGTCAGTTACTTTGTTTTATCAGGAACTGAAACAGAACTTATTTTAAAAATGTTAGGCAGAGACAGCAACGCTTTGCGGGTTGAAAGGATGCAGGCTGCCGATTTTATAACATTTTACGATAAGATTCGCACAATGAATCTTTCGCAAATAATTAAGGTCTTTAATATTGAAGAAACTTCGGCGGAAATAATTTTTCCAACGATTATTCTCTATCAACAATTGCTGGCGCTTGTACCTGCACGGGAGATAATGGTTATGCCGAACCGTTTTATTGACGGGATGACACTACTTCATATTGCGAATCAGACTAATAGTGAATATGCTGATGAACTGCATGAAGAACTGATGACGCTTATTAATTGTATAGGTGAGCGTTATGACTATGATTATAGCCACGTCAAGCAAGTGGAAATGCTGGCTTTGGCGATGTTTGATGCGCTTAGTAAGAAACACGGGCTTGATGAACACAGCCGGCTTCTGCTGAGAGCTGCCTGTATTCTGCATGATATCGGCAAGTATATCTGTCTCAGAAGCCATGCGCTTTATTCTTATCAACTGATAATGGCATCAGATATTCTCGGATTCAGTGACATGGATAAACGGGTAGTTGCTTTAGCGGCTTATTACCATTCGCATTTGCTTTTTAATAATCAAAGTGAAGGCCGACCAAGGGTTGATAAAGCCTGTATGCCGCTTGTGGCTAAGCTGGCAGCCATTTTGCGGCTTGCTGATGCGATGGACCGTAGCTATCTGCAAAAAATTGAAAAATGCAAGGTTGCATTAAAAGGCAACGAAATGCAGATACATGCTGTCAGCAGAAAAGATTTGACACTGGAAGAGTGGACTTTTGAAAACAAGAAGAACTTCTTTGTAGAGGTATTCGGACTAACTCCTGTTCTGGAGCGGGTAGGTGGGAGAAAAGACAATGGTGGACTTGAATAACCCAGAATATTATATTAACCGCGAATTAAGCTGGCTGAGATTTAATCTGCGTGTTCTGCGCGAGAGTGGCATGAAAACTCTGCCTCTTCTGGAACGCCTGAAGTTTGTTTGTATTTCGGCCTCGAATCTTGATGAATTTTTTATGGTCAGGGTTGCAGGTCTATATAATCAGTTGGAAAATGGTATCAATAAAAGGGATGCCGCGGGTCTTACGGTTGAGGAACAATTAAAAATGATTGCCAAGTCGGCGCATATGCAGATGAAGGCCAAGTATCGCTACTTATTCTCTATTCTGAAAGAATTGAGAAAAGAAGGGATAATGATCAGCCGAGTAGGTGATGTTGAAGAGAGCGGTAAACAATGGCTGGAAGAGTATTACCGCGAAATCGTTTATCCTGTTTTGACACCAATGGCTGTCGATGCTTCCAGGCCTTTCCCTTTTTTGATGAACAGAACGCTTAATCTTGCGGTTGAACTTATTAATAATGAGGGACAGCACAGCAGAGGTTTTGTTCAGGTGCCTTCTGTTTTGCCGCGTATTGTTGAAGTTGAGCGCTGCAGTCAGAGAACCTTCGTATTTCTGGAAGAAATAATTATTGTTCATTGCCAGGACTTGTTCAAAGGCTGTGAGATACTTGATATTGTTCCTTTCCGGATAACACGTGATTCAGACCTCGATGTTGACGAAGAGGACACGGAAAATCTGCTGAAAGAAATTGAAATGTCACTGCGGAAACGTAAACGCGGGGCTTCGGTGCGCTTAGAAATTCTGAAAACACGCAATCAGAGCGTTAAGGAATTTTTGGCCGAGAAACTGGGCCTGACCGAACAGGCGATTTACGAAATCAGTGGCCCGCTTGATGTTACCTGTTTCTTTAAATTTATTAAACTTTTAAACGAACCGAAATGGGAATTTGAACCTTTTGTGCCGCAAAAACCGCTGGAATTGCCGAAAATGGATAATCTTTTTGACCGTATTCGGGAACATGACATTTTGCTCCACCATCCTTATGAGAGTTTTGAAGCAGTCATCAAGTTAGTCAGTGATGCAGCAAACGATCCTAATGTGCTCGCTATTAAGCAAACCTTGTATCGTGTAAGCGGTAATTCGCCTATAGTCGCTGCCTTGGCAAGAGCGGCGGAAAATGGCAAGCAGGTCACCGTTCTGGTCGAATTAAAGGCTCGTTTCGATGAAGAAAACAATATTATCTGGGCGCGCAGGCTGGAAAAAGCTGGATGCCATGTGATTTACGGTCTTGTTGGTCTGAAAACGCATGCCAAGATTATTTTGATTGTGCGCAAGGAACCGGATGGCATCAAACGTTATGTTCATCTTGGCACCGGTAATTACAATGACAATACGGCAAAACTTTATACGGATATAGGACTTATGACGGCTAATGACCAATTCGGCACCGATGCATCAGCCTTTTTCAACCTATTATCTGGTTATTCCGACCCGCCCGTCTGGAATAAACTGGTGATGGCACCGCTGGGGTTACGGCAGAAGCTGTATGAGCTGATTGCTAATGAGATTGCGCAGGTGAAAAAAGGTCGTGAAGGCCATATTGTTGCAAAAATGAATTCCTTGATTGATAAGGAGATAATTAAGAAGCTTTATGAGGCTTCTATGGGAGGCGTTAAGATTGAACTGATCGTCAGAGGTATCTGCGGTCTCAAACCTGGCCTAGCGGGTATCAGCGAAAATATAACTGTGCGCAGCATCGTCGGCAGGCAGTTGGAACACAGCCGGATCTTTTACTTTGCGAATGGCGGCAGTGAGCAGGTATATCTTTCAAGCGCTGATTGGATGCCGCGCAATCTGAACGAACGTGTTGAATTATTCTTCCCGGTGGAAAGCGCCAGGCACATCAAAAGGATTAAAGGCATTCTCGAGCTGGTGTTAAGAGATAATGTTGGTGCTCATATCATGCAGTCTAACGGCAGCTACCGGAGAGCTGTCCGTTATGGCAATATTACTATCAGTTCGCAGAACCTTCTTTATGAAATGGCGAAAGCTGGAGGCAAAGAGAAAAAAATGAGCATTGAACGGCGTCTTAAACCCCTCTATCGTAAAGAAGACTGATTTTTGAGGACTTTTTTATTCGCTGTACTATGATATAATATTTTGGATACGAATTCGTTGATAATTTTGAGGAGGCAATCATGGGCAAATTCAAGGTTACTTTAAATTGGCAGTGCCATTACGGCTATGCAGAATATGATGAAGAAACGAAGACCGCCGAGGTAGTGATTGATGGGGCTCCGGAAGCTGTAGCAAGTGTTAAAGATTATCTCAGCAAGCCTCACACGATGGATCTTCCCGGTGAATATGATATTCGCGATTTTTCTACTTATACTTTAGATCCTTTGGAAAGCTTGAAAAATTTCAAAACTTGTATGACCAGGCTTTGGGTAGCTACCGGTGTGCGTGTTGAGTGGAGCATGCCGCCCGGAATGGCGGAAAAGTTATAAACAACTTTATACACAAAAACAGATGTTCTGTGGATAACTATGTGGGAAAACTTGATTTTCCCACATTTTTTGTTGTTAAAACTGTTAGTAAATGTTTATTCGAAAGATTGTTTGTATTATGAAAAGAAATTGACAGAAAAGTTAGAGAAAAACAATGTCGAAAAATGTTTACATTAACTGTAATGGTGATTTTTAGTAAATGGATTTGTTGTTAGATTTCGAAATACAATGAAATTATAGATAATATTTACTATTTTGCTTAAAAATAAACGGATATAATCAAGTAAAATTGACATGGTACGTTCAATATAGTAAAATCGGTAGTGAGCTTTTTAAGCTGGATAGTTGTCTTGGTAGCTCAGCAGGATAGAGCGACTGCCTCCTAAGCAGTAGGTCGTGAGTTCGAATCTCGCCCAGGACACCAAAGTAAATATGCCGCCTTTAGGGCGGTTTTTTTGGCAAGAGAGAGGATTCAACATGTCTGATGATCAAAAATATATGAAAATTGCATTAGCGGAGGCGCAAAAAGCCGCTGAACTGGGAGAAATACCTATAGGAGCAGTGCTTGTCCTTGACGGCGAAATTATCGCTAAGGCTCATAACATGCGGGAGACCTGGAAAGATGCCACTGCTCATGCTGAAATGATCGTTATTCGTGAGGCTTGTGAGAAGCTCGACAGATGGCGCTTAAGCGGCGCAACTCTTTATGTGACGATTGAACCGTGCCCAATGTGCGCAGGCGCTATTGTGATGAGCAGAATCAGCCGGCTTGTTTATGGCAGCCCGGACAGCAAAGCGGGAGCTGCGGAGTCTTTGTTTAACGTTGTGAACAACCCGGCACTTAACCATATGGTGGATGTTGTCAGCGGCGTTTGCGCTGAAGAATGTACCAAGGCAATGAAAGACTTTTTTAAAAAGAGACGTAACGAAGCAAAACAAAATACTACGATTTAATTTAATCTGTATTATAAAAGTTATATTTTATGATATAATAAATGATGTCTTTGAAATACTTAACTGGAGAGGTGTCCGAGTGGTCGAAGGTGCTTGACTCGAAATCAAGTGTGCGGCAACGTACCGTGGGTTCGAATCCCACCCTCTCCGCCATAACAAATACAAGTGGTTGCAGATTTTCTGCAACCACTTTTTTTGAGGGAATATAGAATGATGCTGTCTTCTTCATATAAATTGCAATCAAAATAAGGGCGATTGCAGCACAATAAAAATCAGAATAATCTGTAATTAATCTAGGGTTCATGCTACAATAAAATTAACAGATAGTAAAATGCGATGTCACTAAAATGATATAGGAAAGGCCGATTTTTAATACTTATTAAATTACACTTGCATCATGTTTTGACGATAATACTGCTTGAAAAAATAGAAGCAATATCTATATTTGAAGTGGTGAGGAGGGGCTATGTATGAAACGAAGTTTAATGTTTGCTTTACTAATGCTCAGCCTTATAATGTTGCCAAATCCGACACAGGCAAGTCAGCCAACTTTCTCAGGTACAGAATCTATTCAGTTTCGAGATGATGACAACCATATTAATCCGGAAAAAACCGGGTCCGGTTTTATTGACACATTGCTATTGGATTGCAAACTACCAGCTGATGAACACTTTTCTATCTATGCGCGTTTAGGTGCACAATGGCTTTCAAAAACTGATTTTGGACGCGATTTTGCTGATTATCAACGGAATCAGCGTTTTGTGGCCCAGCTTGATCAATTTGGTTTGATATACTCAAATGCTGGTTATACATACAAAGTAGGACGTCAAAGCGCATCCGTTGGTTTTACCGGACTTTTATATGATAATACTGATGATATTGGCTTGCATAGTTTTGTTGATGGAATATCGATGGAAACTACAAAAGGTAAATTAACTGTAAGAGCAATTGCTGCACAGGAAGATAATGAAGGGAAAATCGATAATAGGTTATACGCTGTATCCGGTCTGCTGCAATGCACAAATCGACTTGCTTTAGGCACTACATTGGCAAAATATATTTTTGCGGATTCAACACCTGATACTTCGCACTACGCGATGTATGTTTCCTATAAAATTAACAAATTACTCTTGCATGCTGAGCATGCCCAAACACCATCTAAATCAAGCATGACTGGACATAATTTGGGCGCTTCCTACCAAATGGATTTTAATAACAAGGTTTATGTTATTACACATAAAACAGAGCCTAATGCTGATATTAATGGTAAAACCGCTTTTGACCATGATGAAAAAGGCTATTATTATGGCTTTGAACATAAATTTGATAAGAATACACAGCTTGACCTGTTTTATAAAGACAATTTACGTTATTTCAGTACAGTTAAAAATACATCGTTCCAAGTTACATTTAAACATCGTTTTTAGGTTTTTTGATGGTGTATAAGCATAAATGAAAATGCTATACTTACAATATTGGAGAACAATAGGGAGGTTTTTTTATGGGTGAATGTTCATGGCCGGGTGAAAATAAATTGATGAGATTGTACCATGATAATGAGTGGTGCGTTCCTAGTTTTGATGACGTCTATCTCTTTGAAATGCTGACATTGGAAGGTGCGCAGGCTGGCTTATCATGGAGCATCGTTTTGGCCAAAAGAGAAGAATATAAAAAAGCTTTTCGTTGTTTTGATATAGAATATTGTGCCGGATTAAGCGATACAGAATTGGAAGGAATAAGAGAAGAATATAATGTTATTAAAAATTTGGCAAAGCTTAAAGCTGTGAGAAGCAATGCTATGTCAGTTATCGAAATAAAAAAAGAATTTGGCAGTTTCTCGGAGTTCTTATGGCGTTATGTTGATTTTAAGCCGGTGGTTAACAAATGGGCAGGTGAAACTGATGTTCCTGCAAAGAGTGAATTATCTGAGAGGATCAGTAAGGACCTGAAAAAGCTCGGCTTTAAATTCGTTGGACCTGTAATTATCTATTCATTTATGCAAGCGATTGGGATGGTGGATGATCATATCGAAACCTGCCCTATGCATTCTGCTAACAGGTAAAATTCGGAGGGAACGAGTTTTCTCTTTCTTCACATATTGCAGGTTGACAGGATAAGATATCGGTTATACAATGAGGTTAGCGAAGGCTAACTGAAGGGAGAAAGAAAATGATTAATTATGTTGTTGGCGGAATAGTTGCCATACTGATTGTTTTAGCTGTTCGTAGTCTCTTGGGAAAGAAAAAAGATGGTGGCGGTTGTTGCGGCGGTTGTTCAGGTTGCTCAAGAGATTGCAGTTTAAATAAGAAATAAGGAGGGGACAAGCACATGCTTGAGGTGAATATGAAAGCTCCGGATTTTACTTTATATAATAAGGATGGGATTAATGTTTCTTTATCAGATTTCCTTGGGAAAAAGGTTGTTCTTTATTTTTATCCAAAAGACAACACTCCTGGCTGCAGCCGCCAGGCTTGCGCTTTTGCCAAGGCCTATGATGAATTTAAGAAAGACAATGTTGTGGTTATTGGCATCAGTAAAGACAGTGTTGCTTCACATGTTAAATTTGCTGAAAAATATAATTTGCCTTTCATTTTGCTTTCTGATCCAGAGCTTATTGCAATTAAAGCTTATGATGTGTGGCAGGAGAAAAAGCTCTACGGCAAGGTCAGTATGGGTGTAGTCAGAACAACCTATATTATCGATGAACATGGCATTATTGAAAAGGTGATGCCAAAAGTTAAACCAGATACTAATGCCGCGGATATCTTAACTTACTTAAAAAGCAAATAATGCTAGCATAACAAAAGGCACCGCAAAAAAGCGGTGCCTTTTGTCATGTCGTATCAGCCATCAGCCATTTTAGTATTTTAAATCCTTTATTAGATCAAGAAAATGACTGCTGCCGGCAGATAATCTGCGATTTTTGTGCCAGACAACTGCTGTTTGTGTAGATAATGTCGGGTCGACAATTTTTTTGTATGTTATTGCTGGATCTGTGACGAGTTCTTTTGTAGATTGTGGCACTAACGCCATACCGATACCTTTTTTTGCCCAGAGAATATCCATGATAATGCCATTGCACAGGCAAACAATATTTGGTTTAAAACCAGCCGCAGCACACCAGCTAACAAATAAAGATCTCCACCTGAAGGGTATGATAAGAGGCTGATGGGCAAGTTCCCGTAGGCGTATGGTGTCTTGCTCCTGGTCGAAGGGGCAATTTTTCTGCATTGCTATCACCAACGGCTCATCCGGCATCGTGATAGAGTTGTAGATATCGGAATCAATGGGTGCGCGTACGATGCCTATCTCAATGATCCCTTTGTCCAATAATTCCAAAATTCGATAACCATCACCTTCCCATACCTGCAGGGTGACATTTGGATATAAATTATGGAATTGGTTGACTAGTTCTGGCAACAAAACAGCGCCCGACGTTGTGACTGTGCCGATAGAAATAGAACCGGCAACGCCGGAATCGAATTCTGCGACTTCTTTCTTTGTGCCTTCGACTAAGTTTAAAATTTGCTCAGTACGTTCCCGAAGCAACTGCCCGGCAATTGTTAATTTTATTCTGCGGCTTCCGCGTTCAAATAATTGCACGCCAAGATCCTCTTCAAGCATTTTCATTTGCCGGCTTAGCGCTGGCTGAGCAATATTTAACTGACGTGATGCATTGCTGATACTGCCCTCGTCTGCCACTGCTTGAAAATATTTCATGGTACGGATATCCATATGCTGCTCCTATCTATACTTTATTGTTATATTAAAGATATAATTTTGATAATTTTATTATATATTTCTCTGTGCTATAATTCAAGAAATGTAAATAAGTTTATTTACAGGCAAATGTCAAGGGGCCAGTTTTGAAAGAAGGGATTTATTTTTGAATAGTGGGTTATGGAAAAAACTGGCTATTTTATGGTCTGCGCAATTAATTGGTATGAGCGCGATCACAGGCGTAATCTCTTTCCTGCCTCTTTATGTTACCCACTTGGGAATAGAGGATATGGCAGAGGCCTCTATGTGGGCAGGTCTTCTTGTAGGTGCTGCGGCTTTTTGTGCCGCGCTGTCAAACCCTTTTTGGGGCGCTATGGCTGACCGCAGGGGACGCAAGCCTATGCTTGAAAAAGTACTTTTGATCTTTGGTTTTTTAATATTAGCGATGGCGTTTGTTACCAATGTCTATCAGCTGCTGGCGCTGCGGGTGTTGCAAGGTACATTTGGGGGATTTGTAGCAGCTTCGACTGCTCTCGCGGTTAGTATGTCTCCTAAGGATAAAATAGCTGCCACCATCGGTATTTTTCAAACATCGTTGATTGTTGGCGGCGCTGTAGGCCCTATGATAGGTGGACTAATTGCAGATTATTTTGGGTACCGACAACCATTTTTGGTATTTGGCTTTTTATGTATATTATCTTTCTTGATAATACATTTTACTATCACGGAGACCTTTACTCCTGTGCCGAAAAAAGAAAAGCCGTCAATAAAATCGGTATTTAAATATTTTTTGTCTCTGACAGACTTGAAAGTAATGCTGTTTATATTGTTTTTGGCCCAGTTTGCTATCCAAAGCATTGGCCCGATTTTGCCGCTGTATATTCGTTCCATTGCCGCAGATCAAAGCAATATTGCCAGTATATCCGGCGCTCTTATTGCGGTTGGCGGTATTGCCAGCGCGTTCTCTGCAGCGAGTATGGGGGCTTTGGTAAGGCGTTATTCGCACAAACAAATCATGTTGGTTGCCTCAGTGCTTGGTGGCATTACGTTTATTGGACAAATAGCTGCCAGTGATATTCTGGCTTTGGGTTTAATGAGATTTATTAATGGTCTCTGCATCGGAGCTATGATCCCAAGTTCAAATACTATCATTACTTACCTGATTCCAGAATCAAAGCGTGGAGCTGCATTTGGTGTTACAAGTACATTTTCCCTGATGGGACAAGTATTGGGGCCAATTTCAGCTGGCTTTCTCTCTCTTATATTTGGATTACGGGCAATCTTCTGGTTAACAACAACTTTATTTGTTGTCGCAGCATTTTTGCTGCTGACAAAAACAAAGGATGATTATGAGGTGTACTGCGAAGATGGCAGTAAGCTGCTTTAAAATGTTTTTGGTTAATTGTTGACAGCTTTTTAGGAAATTCATACTTGACAAAAATACTAGGAAATCATAAAATCAATTATAGCGAAAGCTAACTAAAATGGAGGTAAAAAAAGAATGTCTGATTATTTTGTAAGTAGTCTCTTAGTGCTGCTTATAATTGGAGCAGTAAGCGTTGTTCTCAAAAAAGAAAAAGAAGGTATTTATAAGGGTTACTCAAATTGTTCCAAAAAATGCAGCTTGAATAAAAACTAATGTTCTATAATTTTGTTGAAAAAATGTATTGAATGACAATATGAGACAGAAGTTTTAATATAACCTATAAGCAAAATTAAATAACAGTAGTATTATAACAACCATTATTTGATCGCAAGATGCGTCCAATGGCTTTTGACATTCATGCCTTAAGCCTACCGCGCACGACGATAAAAATAATGGTTATTTTTTTATTGGCGTTGCCAACTTTATGGCTTAGAATATAAAGATAAGCGAAGTGAAAAATGAAGAAAAGGACAAAGAGGACAGTTCTCTTTGAAAATATTTGCACATAAGAAAGGAAGGTTATTATGAAAAAGGTTGTTGTTATTACTACGGGCGGCACAATCGCCATGAAATATGATTCCGTCACTAAGGGGTTGGTACCTGCTGTAAGTGGGGAAGATTTAATTGAGGCTGTGCCTGAGCTGGCAGATGTTGCGGAAGTGGAAGTAGTTGAATTCTCTAATGTGCCGAGTGGTCATGTTACACCCAAGATGATGTTTGAGTTGGCAAAATTGGCTGATAAATATGCTGCCAAAGAAGAGGTTGCCGGTATCGTTATTACTCATGGCACGGATACGCAGGAAGAGACAATCTATTTGCTTAGCCTTTTACTGGATACTGGTAAACCTGTATGCATTACAGGTGCTATGCGCGGAGCTTCAGAAATGGGGCCGGATGGGCCTGCAAACATTTTGGCTGCGGTGAAGGTTGCGGCTTGCAAGGAAGCTGTGGGCAGGGGAGCAATGCTGGTTTTTAATGACGAAGTCCATGCAGCGGCAGAGGTGACAAAAACACATACGACTTCCTGTTCGACTTTTGCTTCTCCCGGTTGGGGGCCGATAGGGCACGTATATTTTGACAAGGTCGTCTTCAGAAGACAACCGGAAAATCTACAGAAAATCAAGACGGAAGTTATCGAGGAAGATGTTTATCTGATAAAAACTGTTGCCGGTCTCGACGATTATCTGTTCAAATGTTTAGCTGCAAAACCAGTAAAGGGTATTGTAGTGGAAGCTCTTGGCTGTGGCAATGTGCCGCTGGGCGTTAAACAAGGCATAGAATATGTGCGTTCCTGCGGTATCCCTGTAGTACTTGCGTCAAGAGTACATACGGGCAGGGTCGTTCCGGCTTATAGCTATGAAGGAAGTGCGGTATCGATGGCGGCAAGTAATATAATTCTGGCCGGTGAACTTACCGGACAGAAAGCCAGGATTAAACTGATGTTGGTTTTGGGTATCACGAAAGATGTTGATGCAATCAGAAAATATTTTAATTAGAACATAATATTGTATACATATAATCAAAAAAGTGTTAAAATTTTACAAAGTAAGATAAAATTACAATGCGAACATTCAAACGTTACAAAAAATGTTTATGAAAAGTATTGACATGGTGAAACTATGCGTTTATACTAAACACATGGTTTATGGCGGCAATGAGGCCGAATTGTTTTCTCCGAACAATTCGGCCTTTTTTGACAATAAATAGGGGTATAATAGAGGAAAAACTAAAAAAACAGATTTTTGAGCTGCATTTCTGTTTTTGATGTGTCCAGGTGGTGCGAAAATGTGTTTTTAAGAAATGCATGGGCAGAGATTGATTTAGACGCTATTGCCCATAATATCAAAGAAGCTAAAAAAAAGATTAATGCAACTACAAAATTATGCGCAGTTGTTAAGGCCGATGCTTATGGTCATGGTGCAACGCAAGTTGCTAAAGCAGCATTGATGGCCGGGGCGGATTTTTTGGCTGTGGCCTTACTGCAGGAAGCTATTGAGTTAAGAGAGGCGGGAATTAAAGCACCTATCTTAATTTTGGGGGCTTTGCAGGAGGAAGGCTCTGAAGAAACAGTAGAAAATGAAATAAGTCAGGCTTTATTTACTTTGAAAAGCGCAGAACTGCTTTCTGCTGCGGCAGTAAAGCTTGGCAAAAAAGCAAAGGTTCATTTAGCAATTGAAACAGGGATGAACCGCATCGGGATTTCACCGGAACAGGCAGGTGACTTTGCCACTCAAGTTGGCGCGTTACCTGGCATAGAAATTGAAGGTGTTTTTTCGCATTTTGCCATGGCGGATGCCAAAGATAAAACATTCTGCCGCGAACAGTATGCAAAATTTCAAAAAGCTTTGTTTGAGATTAGGATCAGAGGGATTGAAATACCAATCAAACATATATCCAACAGCGCTACGATTTCGGAGTTGCCAGAGATGCAGCTGGATATGGTAAGACAAGGCATTACCTTATATGGGCTGTGGCCATCGGATGATGTCGGCCATTGCTTGGATTACGAACCGGTTATGAAGTTAAAAGCCAAAATCACTTTCGTCAAGCAGATAGAACAAGGTGAAACGGTTGGTTATGGCAGAACTTTTACAGCTGAACGACCTACGAAAATCGCGACTTTGCCTTTGGGTTATGCTGATGGTATCAGTCGGAAGGTTTCCAATAAAGGTTACGTTTTATTAAAAGGACAAAAAGCACCGATTGTAGGCAGGGTTTGCATGGATCAGTTCATGATAGATGTAACGGATATAGAAAATGTAGAGATTGGTGATGAAGTGCTTGTTTTCGGCAGCAAGGAATTGTCTGCAGATAAAGTTGCCGAATGGACAGAAACCATAAGTTATGAAGTGCTCTGTGCTGTAAGTAAAAGAATTCCTAGAATTTATATAAATAGATAAATAGAAATATATAAATCTGGTTGTTCAGCCACAAGGCTCAGCAATATAAAAAGAACTTACTAAAACAAAGGAGTGAATGGCTAATGAGGGGTAAATTATTAGCAACAGCAATTTCGGCAATGCTAGCAGTGTCGGTAGTTGCAAGTGGTTGCGGTGGGGGCAGCAAAGCTTCTGACGAAATTAAAATCGGTGTTGTATCCGAAATGACAGGAAGCAATGCAACCTATGGTACATCTGTTGTCAACGGCATGAAACTAGCCTTGAAAGAGGTAAATGACAAAGGTGGCGTAAATGGTAAGAAAGTTAGCATTGTGGTAGCAGATAGCAAGAGCGAACCTGCTGAAGCAGCTAACGCAATGTCCAAATTAATAAATCAGGATAAAACTCCTGTTGTAATGGGTATCTTCACCAGCTCCAGCGCTATTGCAGCAGCAAATGTAAGTGAGGCTGCTAAAGTACCGTTCCTGGCAATTGGCGCAACCAACCCTAAAGTTACTTTGGACGAAAAAACCGGTAAAGTTAAACCTAATACTTTCCGTGTTTGCTTCATCGATCCTTTCCAAGGCACAGTAGGTGCTAACTTCGTCCTCAATGAACTCAAATTGAAAAAAGCAGTAATCTTTGTTGATAACAGCAGCGACTACTCCAAAGGTTTAGCTTCTTTCTTCAAACAAGCATATACAGCTAAAGGCGGCGAAATCGCCGGTGAAGAAGCTTATCTCCAAAAAGATACCGACTTCAAAGCTGTTTTGACTAAAATTAAGACTATGAATCCAGAAGTTCTTTATGTACCTGGTTACTATGAAGAAGTTGGCAAAATTATAAAACAAGCTCGTGAAATGGGCATGGATTTACCGATTGTTGGCGGCGACGGCTGGGACAGCCCGAAACTTGCTGAAATCGCTGGTGCTGCTCCTTTGAACAATACTTTCTTTACCAACCATTATTCTCCAGATGACACCAGTGCAGCTTCCAAGGCTTTTGTTGATGCTTACGTAAAAGCATACAACCAAAAACCGGATGCTCCGGCAGTGCTTGGTTATGATGGCGCACGTCTGATGATGGATGCTATCTCCCGCGCTGGCGGCACTGATGGTGCTAAAGTTGCCAAAGCTCTTGCAGAAACTAAGAACTACAAAGCAGTTACTGGCGACACTTCCTTGAACGCAACTCATGACGCAGTTAAGAGTGCTGTTATCATTGAATTCAAAGATGGTAAACAAGCTTACCGCGCAACTGTTAAACCTTGATTTTCGACAAGGACATTTGAATAGCTTTCCCTTAATTGTGGCTGTCATTGGCTTAGGCCGGTGGCAGCCACTCTATTTTTGTTCAGCAGGAAATATGATGAGTCACGGCGAATGAATATTACCGGATAATTTGATTCTTAATATATTCATGGAGGAGATAGAGATGACAGAACAAGAATGGAATGAATATGTAAATTTTGCTTCCGGCGGCGAATGGCCTATACCGAGAGGTATGATCAGTGATTATAATAATTGGCTGTGCCGTTCTATTGTCGGCAGAGCGTTGTATTTCCGCGATAAGGTTGAGGAGGCCATGACGGTTCTAGCCACTGTTGTTGATGTTGAACCATCAATGGAAAAGGCGGAAAAAGGGATGTCGGAAGCCGAACACAAAATTCTTTGCCTCCGCGATATTGCCAAAATTATCTGGGGTTTGACCAAAAATACTGAGGCGGCGCTTAATTATTGGGACCAAGCCATTGACCTTTGCGAAAGATATCAATATCCGTTTGTGAGTGTGGCGCGGGGTGAAATAAGCTATGGCCGTCTTATTATGCTGGTGGCTGCCGGCCAGGAGGAGCAGGCTTGCAACGAAGCACGTGTTATGACCGGTAAAGAACGTTTTGAACGGGAGAGTATCAACAGCTACCGTTACTTTGCTTATCGTTTCCTGGCGGAGCGTGAACATGCCAAGGGTAATGTTCAAAAGGCGGTATTGCTTTATGAAAAGGCTTTCTGCTATTATCCGAAATCGGTTGAGGGCGAACGCGATTATGCTGCCGCAGCTCAAATGACAGATCCGGAAGAGCGTTATGCAAAATATCAGCATATGAGCTCCATGCAGTATTTGCAATGGGAGATAACCTGCTGATTAATCGAATGATTAAAACATTTTAAATACAAGCAGCCCTAAACTTGGTAGAATTATTACATATTGCATTATCGTAATTATGCGGAGGGGAAGGTTTGAGGGCATGTTTTTAAAGAAAAAATTGATAGTTGTGGGCTTGGCTTGTTCGTTGGCGGTTCCTGCTATTGCTTCTGCCGAGGGTTTCGGCATCAATGAGTGGAGTGCGGAAGGCGTAGCAATGGGCGGCGCGAGAATGTTTGCGGAGGATGATCCCGCGAACGTTGCATATAATCCAGCTTCTATTGCTAAAGTTAAAGGTACTGCCTGGAAGTCAGGCGCAGTCTATATAAGTCCGCATGGTAAATATACGGCGGTAAAAGCAAGTGATGGCAGTATAGTTCCCGGCAAGAATGTTGTTCATCCTGGGATTTTGCCTTACTTCTACTATGTTGACCAGATTGATGAAAAACAGTGGTTTGGTATAGGGGCTTTTACGCGCTTCGGTATGATTTCGGAATTCGGCAAAGATTCTATTGTTGCCACTAATGCTTATTCTTCCGAGCTTAAGGGTATGAGCATTACGCCGACTTATGCCTGGAAACCCGATGCGAAAGTCAGCGCTGCTGTCGGAGCAGAAATCAATTATGTTGCTTTGGATTTAAAGAAGAAAATAGCTGGCGGAGCTTATGATTCTGAAACAGAAGGCGACACAACTGCTCTGGGGTGGAATGCGGCAATAAATTATGAATTCGATAAGAAGAATGAAATAGGCCTTGTTTATCGTTCGCGGATTACACATACCATGGATGCAGACTTCACTTCTACATATAGTGCCTTGAATTCTAAGGCTCATGGAAAGGTTGTATTGCCGGATAGCTATGCTATTGGCTATAACCATAAATTTGATGATAAGACCAGAGTTGAATTGAATGGCACTTATACCAGGTGGAGCACATATGATAAGCTCTTGATGACCTTTGACAATGGTATGGTTAGTAATGACGCTAAGAATTGGAGCAATGGCTGGCGCTATGCGATTGGTGTAGAGCGCAAGCTGAGCGACAAATATACTTTGATGGCTGGCTTTGCCTATGATGGCTCCGTGATACCGGATGAACATGCTGATTTCATGATTCCTACCGGCAACAGACGCACTTATTCACTGGGTACCCAATATCATGACAAGAATCAGACTGTTGCTTTAACGCTTGGGCATCTTGATATAGGCGACAAAGATATCAGCCCAAAAACTGGTGACGGATTTTCCTCGGCGCATACTAATGGCAACTATGCCAAAGTAGTTGCGATAGGTTACGAGCGTAAATTATAATAATTGAAAATACGAGTTATTAAGAGCAATGCTTCTAACGAAGCATTGCTCTTTTGTATATGTTGAACACCGGTAATCTTTCGGCGCTGCATTCAATATATGCTTGTTTGATGTGTTACGCGTCAGTAACCTTTCTGCTCCGCCTTCGACACGCGCTTGGCAATTCTTTAAAAAGAATTGGAGCGCTGAGTTATAATAGCTACGCAGATAAGGCCACTGGCATGTATACATTGGTTGTTCCATAAGACTAGGTAATTCTTCCATGATAAAAGGTAGGTTACTGGCAAGTATTGTTAAGTGAAAAAATATTAGTGTCTTAAGAAGAGGAAGCAAGTAAGAATCTGCTGGGATATTTTGCAAAAAGGCACGGGAAAGCATACAATGTTACTGTAAAGGAAGTGAATTTATAAGGCGGGGAGGATGGCAATAATGGCAGTAATCTTTTATTTCAGCGGAACCGGCAACAGTTTGAACGTCGCCAATAAATTAGGCAAAGAACTGGTAGCTCGCGTTGAAGGAATCAGCGCTTATTTGCGTTCACCATATGCTGTCAAAGATGAACTCATAGGCTTTGTAACGCCTGTTTATTGTTTCGCTTTGCCGCCTTTGGTTAAAGATTTCTTACAAAAGGCAGAATTTAAGGCACCGCAATATTTATTCGGTGTCGCAACTATGGGAGCGATGGCCGGACAAACATTGAACCAGGCCGAGCATATCCTTTCGCAGCGCGATATCAAATTGCATGCTGGCTTCAAGTTGGCGTTGCCGGACAGCAGCATAGTCTTTCCTTCACCAGTGAAACTCAAAGAAGAAATGCTGAAAACAGAAGCAAGTAAGGTTTTAGAAATTACCACAGCGGTAAAAAAGCGCGAAGAAAATAACCAAAGAAGTTCATTCTTATTTGTAGGAAATATGGTAGAAGCCGTTGGCTGGTGGGTAATGAAAAATATTTACAAAACTGACCATAAGTATGCTGCCGAAGATAGATGCATTGGCTGTGGACTCTGCGCAAAAATTTGCCCTATGAACTGCATTGAGATGAAAGAAGAATATCCGGTATTTGGTGAAAACTGTGCCAATTGTTTTGCTTGTGCCCAGTGGTGCCCTCAAAACGCTGTTTATTTAGGCAAACTGGTTCCCGACCAAAGGACGAAATATGTTCACCCTGGTGTTATGGCCGGACAGATGGTGAAACAAAAAACAAAAGATTGATTTTAAATAACGCGATATTTTCGAAATTTTGCGGTTGGTGGTTATCTTAGGAAGCTTTAGATGACAACCGGCCGCTTTTGTTATAGAATAAAATAAACTTTGTTTAGATTGTAAATTAATTATAGGGGTGTATATGCATGAGTGAGTATAAGCCTGTTACAAATGAAGTAATCGAAGCCTTAAAGGCTGCTGTTGGCAGTGAATATGTTCTTATCGAACCGGAGAAGCTTGACGCCTATAAAACTGACGAAGAAACTAACCCGCATTATTTCCATCTGCCTGAGGCAGTAGTTTTACCTGGCAGTGCGGAAGAGGTTGCTGCCGTTGTGAAGCTTGCTAACCAATATAAATTCCCAATCACGGTCAGGTCGGCAGGAACCAGCTTAGCTGGGGGTGCTATCCCTGTCTGTGGCGGCATTGTGCTTTTGCTTGAACGCTTGAACAAAATTCTCGAAGTTAACCATGATGCTATGTATATGGTGGTAGAGGCTGGCGCACTTACAAAAGAAATTCAGGAAATTGCAAATAAAGAAGGCCTGTTGTATGCAGGTGACCCCTGCAGTGCTGACAGCTGCCTGATTGGCGGCAATATTGCGACCAATGCCGGCGGCAATAAAGCTGTACGTTATGGCACTACAAGAAATCAGGTTTATGCAGTTGAAGTAGTTACACCAACGGGCGATATTGTAGAAATGGGCGCACGCTTGCAGAAGAAAACGACCGGTTATTGTCTGGAGCAATTACTGATCGGCAGTGAAGGCACTTTGGGTATTATTACCAAGGCTACTTTGAAGCTGCAGCCGCTGCCGCCATACCGTTTTGATTTGCTGGCGATTTTCACCGAAGTTGAAAAAGCCATTGATATCGTTCCGAAAGTAATTAAAGCTGGCATTACACCGACGAGCGTGGAATTCATGGATAATAGTTTTGTGCGTTCTACCAATGACTATTGTGAAAGCCGTTTGCCGCATTACGAGGATGGCAACTATGTCATCATTACGGTAGAAACCTTCAGCGAAGATGAGCTGGACAGCAAAATGGAAGTGCTCGACACTCTGTGCAGTGAAAATGGTGCCGTTGAGGTTTTGGAAGCGGATGAAAGAGTATGGAAACTGCGCCGCAGCTGTCAGGAATCGGTACGTATCATCAGTCTTGTCAGCATTACGGATGATTTAGTCGTGCCTTTGGATAAAATTGCGGAAACCATTAAATTCGTCATGGAAACCGGCAAGAAATACCCATTCAAAGTTATGACGCTTGCCCATGCCGGTGATGGCAATCTGCATTTTGTTCTCTGCAAATGCGAACTTGCTGATGAGGTTTGGGAGAAAGAAGTTGCCAAGTTCCATGCCGAGGTTTATGAATATGCTTATGGCATTGGTGGGCGTTTGTCGGGCGAACATGGCATCGGAGTAAAAAAATTAGAAGAGCTGGAAACTTATACTGCACCGGGTGAGCTATTGGTGATGAAAACTATTAAAAAAGCAATGGATCCGAATAATATACTGAATCCTGGCAAATTGCTAAAAATTTAAGCAATTTTGAAAGAGCAATGTTCCGGTGGAACATTGCTCTTTTTTCATGTAAACATTTTACTGTAAGTGACAATTTTGGGCTTTTGGTGTAAAATGAAAAAGCAAGTTCTTTCAGAAAAACAATTAAATTAGTAGGAGTGTAGAATGGAATGAGTAATTATAACCCTGTCACGGAAGAAGTTATTTCAGCGCTTAAAGCTGCTGTAGGCGAAAGCTACGTTTACAGTGATCCCGAGAAGTTGAACCAATATAAGACCGATGAAGAAACTGACGCTCGTTTTCATCATTTGCCTGAAGTTGTTGTTGCTCCCGCAAATACTGAGGAAGTTGCGGCTGTCATGAAGATTGCTAATGAATACGTTATTCCGGTTACGCCTAGAAGTGCCGGTACCAGCGTTTCCTGTGGAGCCATTCCGGTTTGTGGCGGTATTGTTCTTTTAATGGAACGTATGAATAAGATATTGGAAGTCAACGAAGATGCCATGTATATGGTAGTTGAAGCTGGTGCCAGAACAGTAGAAATTCAGGAACTGGCTAACAGCAAAGGCCTTTTGTATGCTGGTGACCCTTGCAGTTCCGACAGCTGTCTGATAGGTGGTAACATTGCGACCAATGCCGGTGGCAATAAAGCTGTTCGCTATGGTACGACCCGCGATCAGGTTTATGCTGTTGAGGTAGTTACCCCAACAGGTGATATCGCTAATTTGGGTGCACGCCTGAAGAAAAAATCAACTGGTTATTGCATGGAACAAGTGGTTATTGGCAGTGAGGGAACTTTGGGCATCATAACAAAAGCAACTTTGAAACTTTTGCCTCTAGCTCCTTATAAATTGGATATTCTGGCAATTTTCACTGATTTAAATAAAGCTATCGATATTGTTCCTGTTTTAATTAAAGCAGGCCTCAATCCGACCAGCGTTGAATTTATGGCTAATGAATTTGTGCGTTCTGCCAGCGATTATTGCGAATTAAAATTGCCTCATTATGAAGACGGCAACTATGTTATTATTACTGTTGAGACATTTAATGAAGATGAACTGGAAACCAAAATGGAACAGTTGGATGAATTGTGTAATGCTAATGGCGCAACTGATGTGCTGGAAGCAGATGACAGGGTCTGGAAGATCCGTCGCAACTGTCTGGAGTCTACACGCGTACTGAGCTTGGTCAACTCTTCTGATGATCTGGTTGTACCTGTCGAACAAATTGCTACGACTATCGAACATCTTACAGAAGTTGCAAAAGATTATCCTTTCCAATTGTTTACGCTTGCCCATGCCGGTGATGGCAATCTGCACTTTACAATGCTGAAGGGCGATATGAGTGATGAGATGTGGGAAAGTGAATTAGAGCGTTTCCATGCGGAGGCTTATCCTTATATTTACAGCTTAGGCGGCAGACTTTCCGGCGAGCACGGCATTGGTGCCAAAAAATTAGCGCCGATGGAAAAATATACTGATCCTGTCGAAATGAAAATGATGAAAGCTATTAAAAAAGCTCTTGATCCGAACAACGTTTTAAATCCGGGTAAAGTATTCAACATGAACTGAAAATAGAAACAAAAGACGCCTGCT